>Ga0213872_10000741_pt1 | contig 24226 bp, 25 predicted proteins | sample VelepicomBERX_R2_FD_160071 | JGI IMG/M metagenome (GOLD analysis project Ga0213872, IMG submission 160071) | Rhizosphere microbial communities from Vellozia epidendroides in rupestrian grasslands, the National Park of Serra do Cipo, Brazil - RX_R2 | ecosystem: Host-associated > Plants > Roots >...
CATTCAACCCTCGGAAATTTGCAAGGAATTGCCCCTATTTTAGCGAAACCTTGCAAATCCAAGGGGAGGTTTTTTCTCGTTTCGCCTTTAGGTTCAGGCTCCGTTCAATTATTCAGACCGGACTAACTACAGCTATTGGGCACCTCGAATAACTGGAGATTCCGGACGGAGCGCTGAAAAATCGCGACACGGGCAGCGAATCGGCTGTTGATCGCCCCCGGTTCCTGGCTCTTCGAGAGCCCTTGTCTGCTGTTTCCGATGGTATGGGCGGACCTGGGGCGTCAAAACGCCACGATCTTGGCCTACTTCAGATAGGAAAAGCACTGCAAATTGTAGACAGCGGCTTTCCAGTTGAGGTGCAGCGTGGAGCGCGCCAGGCCAATCGAGCGCAGTGCCTTGCCGCCCAACTGGGCCAGACCGACGAAGACATGCTCCACGCGGGCGCGCGGCTTGGCGATGCGCTTGTTGCGCCGCTCCTGCGCCTCAGATAGCGGCTTGTCCCTGCTGCCCTTACGCTGGATATGCATGCGCCAGCCTTGCCCTTTCAGTCGGGCCTCGCGTTCGCCATCGACATAGCCCTTGTCGGCATAGATGTCGCGGCTGGTGTTGCCCGGATCGATCACCGCTTCAAAATGCAAGGTGTCGTGCTCGCTGGCGGTACTGATCTTGATCTTACGAATGAGCTTGTAGCGCTTGTCGGCATTGGCCGAGAGCTTGTAGCCGAAGTAGGACTTGCCATGCTTCTTGGTCTAACGGGCGTCGATGTCCATCTGAGGCCGCTTCGCGGGCTGCCAGTCGGCCGGCATCGCGTTCTCGCTCACGATGGCCTTTTCTTCCTTGTTGATCGACTGCCTGGGCGTTTGCACGATGCTCGCGTCAATCATCTGGCCACCACGCGCCATATAGCCATGGATCGACAACTGGCGATTGACCGCGTCAAAAATGCTCTCGCTGGCGCCAGCCTGAATCAGGCGTTCTTTGAAGGTCCAGATCGTGGTCCCGTCGGAAATCTGGCTGCTGTGGCGCAGTCCGACAAAACGCTGGAAACTGAAGCGGTCGAGTAGCTGGAACTCCATTTGCCCGTCGCTTAAATTGAACAGCTGCTGAATCAGCAGCACACGCACCATCAGTTCGGTTGGAAATGGCGGCCGCCCGCCGCGCTCACGGCCGGGGCGCGGCGCTTTACTTAAAGCAACATAGCCAAACTTGCACCTCAACAGTGCTTGCCTTAGAATTCCAAGCTCTATGGCCGTAAAAAATGCTGCCATACCGCTCTGGGCCTTGCCCAGTTTCCCCATGCAAGATTCTTAACGGTCACAATTGGACACCGTGCCTTTTTGGGCGCAACTGCTTGCGCTCGCCCTCCTGATATTGTGTTCGGCCTTCTTCGCCATGGCCGAGACCGCCCTGATGGCGGCCAACCGCTATCGCCTGCGCCACCAGGCCAAGCGCGGCAGCAAGCGCGCCATCACCACGCTGTGGCTGCTCGACCGCACGGATAAATTGCTGTCCCTGGTGCTGATCGCCAATACGCTGATCAACGCCATGGCCACCGCCCTCGTCACCGCCATCGCCATCGAAACCTTCGGCAACGACGACAACGTCATCACCATCTCCACCGGCGTGGTGGCCTTCCTGCTGATCGTGTTCGCCGAAATCTCGCCCAAGGTGATTGGCGCCACCTACCCGGAAGCCATCGCCCTGCCCACCAGCATGGTGCTGAAGCCGCTGATGGCCCTGGCCAAGCCGGTGATCTGGTTCGTCAACCTGTTCGTCTCCATCGTGCTCAAGCCGCTGCGCATCAAGGAAGGCGCGCACGCCCACAACGCCCGCCTGTCGCCGGAAGAGCTGCGCTCCATCGTGCTCGAGGGCGGCAACTTCATCCCGCAAAAGCACAAGAGCATCCTGCTCAACCTGTTCGACCTGGAAACGATTTCGGTCGAAGACATCATGACTCCGCGCGCCCAGATCGAGGCGCTGAACCTGGAGCTGTCGGTGGAGGAAATCAAGCGCGAGCTGACCACCTGCTACCACAACAAGCTGCCCGTCTACGAGGGCGAGATCAACCGCATCATCGGTATCCTGCACGTGCGCAAGGCCGTCGCCCTGCTCAACCAGGAAGACGAGCTGACCATCGAGCACTTCCGCGCCCTGCTGACCACGCCCTACTTCATCCCCCAGGACACGGGCGTCTTCACCCAGTTGCAATACTTCCAGGAGAACCGCGAGCGCCTGGGCATCATCGTCGACGAGTACAGCGAAGTGCAGGGCCTGGTCACGCTGGACGACATCATCGAGGAAATGATCGGCGAATTCACCACCTCCACTCCCGGCGCGGCGCGGGCCGACAGCTTCGGCTGGAGCGAACAGGGCGATTGCCTGCTGGAGGGCACGACGGCATTGCGTGACATTAATAAGCGTCTGGGATTAAACTTCCCGCTGGATGGGCCGAAAACCCTCAACGGGATGCTGCTCGAATTGTTGCAGGACATACCGGACGCGCCGATCAGCGTAAAGGTCGGCAACTGCATCATCGAGGTGGTCCAGGTGCAGCACCAGGCTATCAAAGTCGTCAAATTGATACGTCCGGGCAATAAGCGCGTCCCGCACGCTTTACAAAAATGATGCTCCAAGGCATCATCCGAAGGATGTAGGCCGCTGCCCGGCCCCTTCCCTAACCGCAGTTCTTTTGACAGCGCGCTCTATGGCAGCAGTTCTTCCCAACGCCACGCCGACCACCACCATGCCGGGGCTGGCGCGGGCCTTGTTGCAAGCGGGACGCCTCACGGCGCCCCAGGCCGAGGCCTTGCAGAAAAAAGCTGTCACGGAAAAAACCCCCTTCATCGACGCCCTGATCGGCAGCGGCGCCATCGACTCGCGCAGCCTGGCCATGTTCTGCTCGGAGACCTTCTCCTATCCGATGATGGATCTGCAGGCCTTCAACCTGGAGCTGCTGCCGGCCAAGATCATCGACGCCAAGCTGATGCAGGGGCAGCGCGTGGTCGCCCTGGCCAAGCGCGGCAACAAGATGTCGGTCGCCATTTCCGACCCGACCAATACCCAGGCCCTGGACCAGATCAAGTTCCAGACCGAATCCTCGGTCGAGCCCGTCATCGTGCCGCACGACGCCCTGCTGCGTGTGCTGGCCGACCTGGGCAAGGACGCCGAGCAGAGCATCAACGACCTGGTGGGCGAGGAACAGGAAATCCAGTTCGCGGAAGAGGAAGTCAGCAACACCCAGGCCGCCGCCGATCCCACCGCCGAAGTGGAAGACGCGCCCATCGTGCGCTTCCTCAACAAGATGCTGATGGACGCCGTCAATATGGGCGCCTCCGACCTGCATTTCGAGCCGTTCGAAAAGTTCTACCGCATCCGTTTCCGCGTGGACGGCGTGCTGATCGAACATGCCCAGCCGCCCACCTCGATCAAGGAAAAGCTGGTCTCGCGCATCAAGGTGCTGGCCAAGCTGGACATCTCGGAAAAGCGCATCCCGCAGGACGGCCGCATGCGCCTGATCGTTTCGCCCACCAAGACCATCGACCTGCGTATCTCCACCCTGCCCACCCTGTTCGGTGAAAAGACGGTGATGCGTATCCTCGACGCCACCCAGGCGCAGATGGGCATCGACTCCCTGGGCTACGATCCGGACCAGAAGGCCCTGCTGCTGGACGCCATCCAGCGCCCCTATGGCATGGTGCTGGTGACGGGGCCAACGGGCTCCGGCAAGACGGTGTCGTTGTACACCTGCCTCAACATCCTGAACAAGCCCGGCATCAATATCTCGACGGCGGAAGACCCGGCCGAGATCAACCTGCCGGGCGTGAACCAGGTCAACGTCAACGACAAGGCGGGCCTGACCTTCCCCGTGGCGCTGAAATCCTTCCTGCGTCAGGATCCGGACATCATCATGGTGGGCGAGATCCGCGACCTGGAAACGGCCGACATCGCCATCAAGGCGGCGCAGACGGGCCACATGGTGTTCTCCACCCTGCACACCAACGATGCGCCGTCGACCCTGACGCGCATGATGAATATGGGCGTGCTGCCGTTTAATATCGCCTCGTCCGTGATCCTGATCACGGCCCAGCGCCTGGCGCGCCGTCTGTGCACCTGCAAGCAGCCGGTTGATATTTCGGAAGACCTGCTGCTGAAGGCGGGCTTCAAGCCTGAGGATCTGGACGGCAGCTGGAAACCCTACGGCCCCGTCGGCTGCGAGCGCTGCAACGGCGGCGGCTACAAGGGACGGGTCGGCATCTACCAGATCATGCCCATCTCGCCGGCGATTGAGGCGTTGATCCTGAACAACGGCAACTCGATGCAAATTGCGGCACAGTCGGAAAGCGAAGGCGTGAAATCGCTGCGCCAGTCCGGCCTCGTCAAAGTGAAGAACGGTTTGACCAGCCTGGAAGAAGTGCTCGGCTGTACCAACGAATAGGAAACGCAACCATGGCGACATCCAGCAACGCGGGCGGTCCGGTCAAGGAATCGGTCTTTGCCTGGGAAGGCAAGGACAAGAGCGGCAAGACCGTGCGCGGCGAACTGCGCGCGGGCGGCGAGGCCGTGGTCAATGTCACTCTGCGCCGCCAGGGCATCATGGTGACCAAGGTCAAGAAGAAGGTCTACCGCGCCGGCAAGAAAATCCAGGACAAGGACATCACCCTCTTCACCCGCCAGCTGGCGACGATGATGAAGGCGGGCGTGCCGCTACTGCAGTCCTTCGACATCGTGGGCAAGGGCCACGCCAATCCGTCCGTGTCCAAGCTGGTGATGGACCTGCGCGCCGATATCGAGACGGGTACCAGCCTGAACCAGGCTTTCCGCAAGTTCCCCCTCTACTTCGATCCCCTGTTCTGCAACCTGGTGGGCGCGGGCGAGCAGGCCGGTATCCTGGAAGACTTGCTGACCCGCCTGGCCATCTACAAGGAAAAGACCCTGGCCATGAAGGCCAAGATCAAGTCGGCGCTGATGTATCCGATTTCGATTCTGGCGGTGGCCTTCGTGGTGACGGCCGTGATCATGATCTGGGTGGTGCCCGCGTTCAAGCAGGTGTTCGCCAGCTTCGGCGCCAATCTGCCGGCGCCTACCCTGTTCGTGATGGCCTTGTCGGAATACTTCGTCAATTACTGGTACATCATTTTCGGCTCGATATTCGGCTCGATCTACTTCTTCTTCCGCGCCTGGCAGAGGTCGGCGGCCATGCAGCGCAAGATGGACATCATCCTGCTCAAACTGCCCATTTTCGGCGAGGTGATCCGCAAGGCGACCATCGCCCGCTGGACGCGGACCTTGTCGACCATGTTCGCGGCGGGCGTGCCGCTGGTGGAGTCGCTCGATTCCGTGGGCGGCGCGGCGGGCAATGCCGTGTATCTGGAGGCGACGAAGAAGATCCAGACCGAGGTCAGCACCGGCACCAGCCTGACGGTGGCGATGCAGAACGCGGACGTGTTCCCCAATATGGTGACGCAGATGGTGGCCATCGGCGAGGAATCGGGCGCGCTGGACGGCATGCTGGCCAAGGTGGCCGACTTCTACGAGGAAGAGGTGGACGACGCCGTCGCCTCGCTGTCGAGCCTGATGGAGCCCTTGATCATGGTCATCCTGGGCGTGCTCATCGGCGGCCTGGTCGTTGCGATGTATCTGCCCATCTTCAAACTGGGGTCGGTGGTTTAAGCACAAAATGCAGGTTCGGACGGCCTTCCGGCCGGAGGAGCCTGCATTGTCAAATCCATATAAAACCGCTTGGTGGCGTCCGGTTATCCATTTTGGCCGGCACGTACTTCTATCCGCGGCGCTATTTTTGCTTCTGTTCGCCGTGGAAATAGGCTTGACATTGCTGCTCCAGTTCACCACGGCGGCTTTGCAAATTCCTCTCTTTACCGCACGCACACTGGAACTTGCGGAGCATGCACTTGTCGTACTAGACGTGATGCTATATTTCTTTTACGTTAGCTGGATGGGCTGGCATGCCATCAAGGAGATGATTCAATGAAAATTTCGTTCGCGGAGGAGTTCTGGCTTGAACTCAAAATTGCGGCTAAAGAATGCCCGAAACTTTTTTTTGCTCCGCTCATCGGCGCGTTCAAATACACCAATGCAGAATGGGATCGCGTTTTCGCCGAAGCAAAAGTGCGGTGGGCGGAATACGACGCGCAGAACGCCCTGGCCGAGGAAAACAAGGAAGTGCGAAATCCTGCGTGATTGCGATCACAATCAACGTATATAATGAGGTGGTGCACATTGGTGTGCCGCCTCATTTTTTTGACGGGAAGACAATGCGTATCACCAAGGAAAAGGCCGAAGAAAACCGCGTCTCGCTGGTCAACGCCGCCGGACGCCTGTTCCGCGAGCGCGGCATCGACGGCGTCGGCGTGGCCGAGATCAGCAAGGAAGCGGGCCTGACCCACGGCGCCCTGTACGCCCACTTCCCGTCCAAGGACGCCCTGGCCGCCGCCGCCATGGCCAACGGCGTCGAGCGCTCCTGGAACCGCCTGCACCGCCAGGTCCATGAGGACGGCACCCCCGACGTCACCGCCTTCATCGACTACTACCTGTCGCCTGAGACGCGCGACAATATCGGCGGCAGCTGCGCCCTGGCCGCCTCGGCCAGCGAAGTGGCGCGGCAGGACGCGGCCGTCGGCGCCCACTTCGCCGAAGGCTATCTGAACACGGTGCGCGCCCTCGAGCACGAACTGGCCGCCAAATTCTCCAGCGAGGAAGGCCGCCGCAACGCCCTGGTCATCGCCGCCGCCATGATTGGCGGCATCACCGTCGCCCGCGCCACGGCCAAGTCGCATCCCGATCTGTCAGAGGAAGTGCTGGCCGCCGTGCGCAAAGTGATCGGCGAACTGGGCGGCGGCATCTAAGGCCGTCATTCCGCACGGCATTAAAAACTGGTTCTGCGCGCCGCCAGAATGCTTTAATATGGCTCCGTGACAACACGACGCCATTGAAAGGCGCATGAACCAATGCCATCCACCCTGCTGTTTGCGGCGCCCGCCGACCTTACTGTCAGCCTGATCGCGGGCCTGTTCGGCCTGCTGTTCGGCAGCTTCCTCAACGTCGTCATCTACCGCCTGCCGAAGATGATGCAGCGCGAATGGGACAACGACTTCGCCGAAGCGTCCGACAAGCCGCCCGTGCACACCGACCGTTTCAACCTGATGGTGCCGCGCTCGGCCTGCACCAACTGCGGCCATCAGATCACGGCGCTGGAAAACATCCCCGTCGTCAGCTACCTGGCCCTGGGCGGCAAGTGCAGCTCTTGCAAGACCCCGATTTCCTTCCGCTATCCCTTCGTCGAGCTGCTGACGGGCGCCCTGTCGGCCCTGATGGTGTGGAAGTTCGGCAGCGGCTGGGCCGGCCTGTCCACCCTGTTCTTCCTCTACATGCTGATCGCCATGACCTTCATCGACGCCGACACGCAGCTGCTGCCGGATTCGTTGACCTTTCCCCTGCTGTGGGCCGGCCTGCTGATCAACCTGAACGGCACCTTCGTCCCCCTGCACGACGCCGTGATCGGCGCGGCGGCCGGCTACCTGGTACTGTGGACCATCTACTGGCTGTTCAAGCTGGCCACGGGCAAGGAAGGCATGGGCTACGGCGACTTCAAGCTGCTGGCTGCGCTGGGCGCCTGGCTGGGCTGGGCCATGCTGCCGACCATCATCCTGCTGTCCTCCGTGGTGGGCGCAGTGGTCGGCATCTGCCTGATCGCCTTCGCCAAACACGGACGCGGCAACCCGATTCCCTTCGGTCCCTATCTCGCGGCAGCCGGCCTGATCGCCATGCTGTTCGGCAAACCGATCGCCGAGCTCACTTCCGGGCTGCTGGGCTGATATGGCCGCCACGCCCACCCTGCCCTTCGCCGTCGGCCTGACGGGCGGGATCGGCAGCGGCAAGAGCACGGTGGCCGACATGTTCGCCGAGCGCGGCGCCAGCATCGTCGACACCGACCAGATCGCCCACAGCCTGACCGCGCCCAAGGGCCCCGCCATGCCCGCCATCGTGGCCGAGTTCGGCCCCGAATTCGCCGACGCCGACGGCGCCCTGGACCGCGCCCGCATGCGCAGCCTGGTGTTTGCCGATCCCGGCGCCAAGGCGCGGCTGGAAGCCATCCTCCATCCCCGCATCCGGGACACGGCCCAGGCGGCGGCGCAGGCCGCCAAGGGCAGCTATGTGATCTTCGCCGTGCCGCTGCTGGTGGAATCGGGCAGCTGGCGCGAGCGCGTCAGCCGCATTCTGGTAGTGGATTGCCCAGAAGATGTGCAGATCGCCCGCGTCATGGCGCGCAACGGATTGCCGGAAGCGCAGGTCAAAGCCATTATGGCGACCCAGGCCAGCCGCCAGCAGCGCCTGGCCGCCGCCGACGATATGGTGGTCAACGAGGCCGGAATCGAAGCTTTAGCGCCGCAAATCGCACGGTTACACGATTTATATCTGGCATTTTCTCAAAGAATGACGACAATACCATCGCAACGTTTGTAATTTTGCTTCGCTTGCTTCAAAATCACGGGAATTATCAGCAGGTCCACCTATTAAAGGGATGTTATTTTGATCGTCTACGAATATCCTTTCAACGAGCGCATTCGCACCTTGTTGCGCTTGGAGGATCTGTACGAGAAATTCAAGTTCTTCCTGCATCAAGAGCACCCGATGCAGCACCATGTGGCCCTCGCCACCATTTTCGACATGCTCGAAGTGGCCGGCCGCGCCGACCTCAAGTCTGATCTGCTGCAGGAACTGGAACGCCAGCGGCAAAGCCTGCTGGGCTTCCGCATGAATCCCAACGTCCAGGCCGAGATGCTGGACGCCATTTTGGCCGAGCTCGACGCCGTCAGCAGCGCCCTCGTGGCCGCGCAGGGCAAGACGGGCCAGAACGTGCGCGACAATGAATGGCTGATGAGCATCCGTGGCCGCACCATCATCCCCGGCGGCGCCTGCGAATTCGACCTGCCGTCCTACTACGCCTGGCAGAAACGTCCGGCCGAGCAGCGCTACAACGACATCGCCACCTGGTTCGCTCCGCTGACCCCGCTGTTCGACGCGCTGGGCCTGGTGCTGCGCCTGCTGCGCGATTCCGGCGGCCCGGTGAAGATGATCGCCGTCGCCGGCAGCTATCAGCAGATGCTGCAGGGGAAGGTCTACCAGATGTTGCGCCTGACGCTGGACGAATCCCTGGGCGCGATACCCGAGATCTCGGCCAACAAGTACATGCTATGGGTGCGCTTCACCACCCAGGGCGGCGATCTGAAACCCAAGCCTTTGGAAGATGATGTACCATTCGAACTTACGCTCTGTAACTTCTAATGTGAAAGCATCATGACTGTAGTGAATTGCCCGACCTGCGCCGCCAAGGTGGAATGGAAGGAAGAAAACAAATACCGCCCGTTCTGCTCGGAACGCTGCAAGCAGATCGACCTGGGCGCCTGGGCCGAGGAAAAGTACACCATCCCGGCCGCGCCGCCCGTCGATCCGCTCGACGAGGAATAATGCTCAATAACGCACGTGCTCCAGCCACTCCAGCAATGGAATGGTGGCTGGCAGCAGCGGTTCCACGCCCACCTGTCCCTGCCAGGCAAACGCCTGGCCTTCCAGGCTTTGCGGCTCGCCCGACCAGTCGCGGCTGATGAAGAAGTGCAGCCGCACATGTGCATGCGGGTAGATGTGCTCCACCCCGCACCATTCTTCCGCGCTGTGGATGGTCAGTCCCAGTTCCTCCACGAATTCGCGCTTCAAGGCGTCCAGAATCGTTTCGCCCGGATCGACTTTCCCGCCGGGGAATTCCCAATAGCCTTCATACGGCTTGCCCGCCGGACGCTGTCCCAGCAGCACATCGCCATTCGGCTTGACCAAAACACCTACCGCCACGTCTACCGGCTGTTTTGCAACACTACTCATCCCTGCCCTTCCATCTTTCCAGCGTGATCCTTGGCGAACTGCCACGCCACCCGGCCCGAACGCGAACCGCGCTGCAAGGCCCAGCGCAGCGCATCACCGCGCGCCGCTTCAATCTGCTCCGGCGTGCAGCCGAAGCTACGCAGCCAGTGCGCCACGATATCCAGATAATCGTCCTGCTTGAACGGATAGAACGACAGCCACAGCCCGAAGCGCTCGGACAGCGAAATCTTCTCCTCCACCGTCTCGCCCGGATGCAGATCGCCGTCTTCGTCGTGGGTATAGCTGGTGTTATCCGACATCCGTTCCGGCATCAGGTGACGGCGGTTGGAGGTCGCATAGATCAGCACATTGTCCGACTGCGCCGCCACGCTGCCATCCAGCGCCACCTTCAGCGCCTTGTAGCCGCTCTCCCCTTCCTCGAACGACAGGTCGTCGCAGAAGATCACGAAGCGTTCGGGACGCCCCGCCACCATATCCACGATATCTGACAAATCAGCCAGATCGGCCTTGTCCACTTCGATCAGGCGCAGGCCGTCGGCCGCGAACTGGTTCAGGCACGCCTTGATCAGCGAAGACTTGCCCGTCCCCCGCGCGCCCGTCAGCAGCACGTTGTTGGCCGGACGGCCTTGCACGAACTGGCGCGTGTTCTGCTCGATCTGCTCCTTCTGCTGGCCGATGTTATGCAGATCGTCCAGCGCGATGGGTGAAACATGGGCCACCGCCTGCAGATAACCCACGCCGTTGTGCCGCTTGCGCCAGCGGAAGGCATGCCCCAGCTTCCAGTCCGGCTCGCGCGGCGCCTGCGGCAGCACGGCTTCCACCCGCGCCAGCAGCGCCTCCGCGCGCACCAGGAATTGTTCGAGCGGCGTCGCCATTTCAGGAACGGTAATCGGCGTTGATGGAGACGTAATCGTGCGACAGGTCGCAGGTGTAGACGGTGGCCGCCGCCGCGCCGCGCGCCAGCTTCACGCGCACGGTGATTTCGCTCTGCTTCATCACGCGCTGGCCGTCTTCTTCCTTGTAGTCCGGATTGCGGCCGCCGTTCTTGGCCACCCATACGTCGTCCAGGTAGAGGTTGATCTTGCTCACGTCCAGATCGTCCACGCCGGCATAGCCGATGGCGGCCAGGATGCGGCCCAGGTTGGGGTCGGAGGCGAAGAAGGCCGTCTTCACCAGCGGCGAATGGCCGATGGCGTAGGCGATCTTGCGGCACTCTTCCACGCTGGCGCCGTCTTCCACCGCGATGGTCATGAACTTGGTCGCGCCTTCGCCGTCGCGAATGATGGCCTGGGCCAGGAACAGCGCCAGCTCGGTCACGGCGGCGGCCAGTGCGGCGTATTCAGGCGAATCGACCGAATTCACTTCCAGCGAGCCGGCGCCGGTGGCGATCAGCATGAAGGAGTCGTTGGTCGAGGTGTCGCCGTCGATGGTGATGCAGTTGAAGCTCTTGTCCGCCACCTGCTTGACCAGCACGTCCAGCACGGGCTGCGCCACTTTCGCGTCGAAGGCCAGGTAACCCAGCATGGTCGCCATATTCGGCTTGATCATGCCCGCGCCCTTGCTGATGCCGGTCATGGTGACGGTGTGGCCGTTGATGCTCACGGTGCGCGAGCCGGCTTTCGGCTGGGTGTCCGTGGTCATGATGGCTTCGGCCGCGTTGAACCAGTTGTCAGCCTTCAGGCCGGCGACGGCTTGCGGCAGGCCGGCGATCACCTTGGCGGCCGGCAGCGGCTCCAGGATCACGCCCGTGGAGAACGGCAGGATCTGCGATGGTTCGCAGCCCAGCTGCTGCGCCAGCGCGACGCAGGTCTCATTCGCCAGCGACATGCCCAGCTCGCCCGTGCCGGCGTTGGCGTTACCCGTGTTGACCAGCAGGCCCACGATCGGCTTACCGCTGGCCTTGGCCGCGGCCAGGTGGGCCTTGGAGATCTGCACCGGCGCCGCGCAGAAGCGGTTCAGGGTGAACACGCCGGACACGGTGGCGGTCGGCGCCAGCTTCATCACCAGCACGTCTTTGCGGTTGGGTTTCTTGATGCCGGCCTCGGCAAAGCCGATGTCGATGCCATTCACGGGCTTCAGATCGGAGGCGACGGGCAGAGGGGAATTGACGGCCATGTTTGTGTTCTCGTGGGTGGAAAGGAGGAGCCGCTATTGTAATGCCTGCCGTGCCCTTTGGGACCTTCCGTCCGCCCGCGCCAAACACGACCCGAAGTTACAAATTCCGCCACTTTGGCCACCGTCCCGGCGGGGCCAATGCGCAAGTCCGAAAATCCTTTAAAAACAAGGATTTCCCTTTTATAAATCATGAATTTATGACAAAACGTGGTAAAAACCCTGCATAAAAACATAGATTTTCATGCAAAAAACCACAGTTTTTAGAACACTCGTTCTACTTTCCAAAAAACAATTCTATGCCGAAAAGAAAGTGTTCTAAGGTATTTGCCGAGTGCGCTTCCCGCGCATCTCAGCATGCTGACAGGCTGACGTCAGCGCTACGACAACACCAATAATAAAAAAAACCTGACCGGACTTTTGGAAGATGAAAAAACAACTTTTAGTAGCATCCGTATTAGCGGCGCTGGCCCTGCAAGCGCAAGCCGGCGCGATGGACGACGGCAACCTGAGCATCAGCGGTTTCGGTACCCTGGGCGTGGCCAAGACCAACACCGACCAGGTGGAATTTGCCCGCTACAACCAGGCGGAAGGCGTGCAGGACAAGGCCCGCATCGGCCTCGACTCCAACCTGGGCCTGCAAGCGACCTACACCTTCAACGACTGGCTGTCCGGCACGGCGCAAGTGCTGACCCGCAAGAACACCAGCCCCACCTTCACCACCGACCTGACCTGGGCCTTCCTCAAAGCGAAGGTCAACGATGAAACCAGCGTGCGCGTGGGCCGTATCGCCCTGCCCGGCTTCCTGATCTCGGACTACCAGAACGTCGGCTACGCCAACACCATGATCCGTCCGCCCGTTGAACTGTACGCGCAAGAGCCGATCGAAAGTTCGGACGGCGTGGACGTCAACTACCAGCACAGCTTCGGCGACCTGAACTTCACCGCCCAGGGCTTCGTCGGCGTCAGCCGCGGCAAGCTGTTCATCCCGACCGCCGGCGGCTCCGTCGCCACCTACCGCGCCCCCGTGAGCGGCCTGGCCGTCAGCGGCGAATACGGCCCCTTCGTGCTGCGCTTCGCCCACCTGCAGGCGAAGATGGACACCAATGACCTGACCCCGATCAACCAGCTGGTGGCCACCCTGAGCGCCGTCGGCTTCCCCGACCTGGGCAACCAGATCGCCGTGCGCGACAAGAAGATCGGCTTCAACTCGGTCGGCCTGACCATGGACTGGAAAAACATCGTGCTGCAGACCGAGTACGCCCAGCGCCGCGCCAAGGACCCCGTCTACATCCCCGACACCAACGCCTGGTACACCATGGCCGGCTACCGCATCGGCAAGGTGCTGCCTTACTACGCCCACGCCGCCTACGAGGGCCACGGCCGTTCCGTGACCTTCCCGTCCCGCTTCCCGACCTCGGGCGCCCTGTACTCGACCGTCAACAGCGTGCTGACCTCCGGCGAACAGAAATCCGACCTGATCGGCGTGCGCTGGGACTTCGCCAAGTCGCTGGCCCTGAAAGTGCAGGTGGACCGCGTCAAGCCGACCGTCAAGACGGGCGAGCTGAACTTCCCGAAATCCGCCAACGTGCCTGACGTGACTGTCGTCGCGGCCGCCGTTGACTTCGTATTCTGACCGGGGAGCGCACAATGAAAAAACTGATGACTGCACTCGCCTTCACCTCTGTCGCCATCGCTGGCGCCGCCCTGCCGGCCGCCGCCGAAACCGTGGTGATCGTGAACAAGGCCAATCCCGCCACCCGCATGTTCTCCGAACAGGCGGCCCAGTTCTTCCTGGGGAAATCGAATATGTTCACCCCCGTGGACCAGCCGGAAAGCTCGCCTATCCGCGCCGAGTTCTACCACAAGGTGGCGGACAAGGACCCGGCCCAGGTCAAGGCCATCTGGTCCAAGCTGGTGTTCACCGGGAAGGCCACGCCGCCGAAGGAGTATCCCAACAACGCCGAAGTGAAAAAGGCGGTGGCTGCCGATCCCAAGGCAATCGGGTATATTGACAAATCGGCAGTGGATGATACTGTCAAGGTCATTCTGACTCTGCCTTAATTGCCGGGCCCTGCGTGGTTTCCCGGCCATCGGGAGACCACGTTTTGAATCTGTCGCTACGCGCGAAATTCCTGCTGTTAGGCGCCTTCATCCAGGCCCTGATCGTCGGCCTGCTGATCTGGAACAGCCTGCGCCTGATGGACCAGGCCGTACGGCGCGACGCCGAACGGGTCGCGCATGAATACGCCGTCACCCTCAACCTCTCCCTCAGTCCCTACGCCACGCGCGGCCGCCTGTCCGAGCTGAACGGCTATCTGGCCGAAATGCTGGCCGATCCCGCCGACAGCTATGTGCGCTACATCGTCGTCGCCGATGCCGACGGCCGCCCCATCATCGCCGTCGGCACGCAGGACGCCGAACTGCCGGAAGAACTGCGGCGCGGCGGCGGCACCTCGATCAAAGGCGTGCGCACCCTGATCGACGGCCCCATCCTGCATGCGCGGGCGCCGCTGCTGCTGCAGGATAACCAGGTCGGCTCCGTCAACTTCGGCCTCTCCACCCAGGAGCTGGAAAAGGCGCGCGACGAAGTGATGCTCCAGGGCGGCATGATCTCCCTGCTGGGCGTGACCCTGGGCCTGCTGCTGTTCTACGCCTTCACCCGCGGCATCGGCCGCCGGCTCGACGCGCTGATGGGCCAGTCGCGCCAGGTGGCGCTGGGCGATTACAGCAAGGCCCTGCCGGAACAGGGCAGCGACGAGATCACCGTCTTCGCCCGCTCGCTGAACGCCATGAGCGCCGCCCTGCGCGAGCGCATCGCCCAGCTGGAGCAGTCGGAACGGCGGCTGTCGGAATCGGAGGCGCGCTTCAAGATCCTGTTCGACATGGCGCCCCTGCCGCTGACCGTGACCGACCGCGAGGGCGTCATCCAGGCCGCCAACCGCGCCCTCGTCATCACCTTCGGCGAGTCGTCGCAGGAGCTGGTGGGCAAGCGCTCGGACGAGGTGTCCTTCTGGGCCAGCCCCATCGAGCGCGACCGCATCTGGAATATGTACATGAGCGACGGCGCCGTGCATGGCGCCATCGCCGGCGTGCTGCTGCCCGACGGCAGCGTGGGCAGCGTCGCGATCTGGTCGTCCACGCTGATGCTGGACGGGCAGCCATCCATCATCTGGGCCCTGCTCGACCTGACGGAAGAGCTGAACGCCAAGCGCGAGCTGAAGGACCTCAATGTCTCGCTGGAAAGCCGCGTGCGCGAGCGCTCGGCCGCGCTGGAGCAGGCCAATCGCGAGCTGAGCGCCACGCTGGACACGCTGCGCAAGACCCAGCACGAGCTGCTGGCGGCAGAGAAGATGGCCTCGCTGGGCTCGCTGGTGGCGGGCATCGCGCACGAGCTGAACACGCCCATCGGCAACAGCCTGCTGGCCTCCACCGCCCTGGGCGACCGCGTGCGCGAATTCGACGCGCGCGTGGGCGAAGGCGCGCTGCGGCGCTCCGAGCTGACGGCACATCTGGAAGAGGTGCGCATGGCGAGCCAGCTGATCTCCGGCTCCCTGCACAAGGCGGCCGAGCTGATCGCGTCCTTCAAGCAGATCGCCGTCGACCAGACCAACGACCAGCGCCGCCGCTTCGACCTGCTGGCGGCCGTGCAGGACACGGTGGCGACCTATATGCCGCGCCTGCGCAAGGCCGGCTGCGAGATCGTGGTGCTGATTCCGCAGGGGCTGAGCTTCGATTCCTATCCGGGCAGCTGGTACCAGATCCTGAACAACCTGATCAACAACGCCCTGACGCACGCCTTCGACAGCCGCGCGGGCGGCACGATCACCCTGGCCGCGCGCGACACGGGCGGCAACACGGCCGAGCTGACCTTCAGCGACAACGGCGCCGGCATGGCGGAAGACGTGCTGCGCCACGTCTTCGATCCCTTCTTCACCACCAAGATGGGCCAGGGCGGCACGGGGCTGGGCATGCATATCGTCTACAACATCGTGACCGGCATCCTGGGCGGACGCATCGCCATCGAATCGGCGCTGGGCGCGGGCACGACGGTGCGCATCACCCTGCCCTACGTCTCTCCGCAGAAGTAAAAACGGAGCCCGCAGGCTCCGTTTTATTTATGCCAGCTTGCCGTGGCAAGCCTTGTACTTCTTGCCGCTGCCGCATGGGCAGGGGTCGTTGCGGCCGACCTTGAGGCCCATGTTGAGCAGCTCTTCGCCGCTCAGGCCCTGCAGCTCCGGCGGCAGGCCGGCGACGGGATTGGCTACCGGCGCCAGCAGCTCTTCCGGCGCCGCGTTCGGGTTGAAGTCGGCGTGCTGGTAGCTGACGTTTTCCACGTGCGACTGCTGCATCGCCGCTTCCGCCGCGTCGATCTCTTCGCGCGACTGGATGCGCACGGTCATGACCAGGCGCACCACTTCGTTCTTGATCATGTCCAGCATCTGGCCGAACAGCTCGAAGGCTTCGCGCTTGTATTCCTGCTTCGGATTCTTCTGCGCATAGCCGCGCAGGTGGATGCCCTGGCGCAGATGGTCCAGCGCGGCCAGGTGCTCACGCCAGTGGCTGTCCACGCTTTGCAGCATGACGTTGCGCTCGAAGCCGGCAAACGCTTCCTTGCCCACGATGTCGATCTTCGACTGGTACAGGGCGTCGGCCGCGGCCAGCACGCGCTCGACGATGTCTTCGTCGCTCAGGTTCGGCTCCGCTTCCAGCATGGCGCGCAGGGGCACGTCCATCTGCCATTCCGAGGCCAGCGCCGCTTCCAGGCCCTTGATGTTCCACTGCTCTTCCACCGATTCTTCCGGCACGTATTCGCGCACCATGTCGGTGAAGGCGCCGTGGCGCAGGGACTGGATCAGCTCCGTCATGTCGACCGATTCCAGCAGCTCGTTACGCTGCTGGTAGATTACCTTGCGCTGGTCGTTGGCGACGTCGTCGTATTCCAGCAGCTGCTTACGGATGTCGAAGTTGCGCGCTTCCACCTTGCGCTGCGCCGATTCGATGGAACGCGAAACGATGCCCGCTTCGATCGGTTCGCCTTCCGGCATCTTCAGGCGGTCCATGATGGCACGCACGCGGTCGCCGGCGAAGATGCGCAGCAGCGGATCGTCCAGCGAGAGGAAGAAGCGCGACATGCCGGGGTCGCCCTGGCGCGCGGCACGGCCACGCAGCTGGTTGTCCACGCGGCGCGATTCGTGGCGCTCGGTGCCGACGATGTGCAGGCCGCCGGCGTTCACCACCTGCTCGTGCAGCGCCTGCCAGCCGTCGCGCAGCTTCTGCGCCTGGGCGGCCTTGTCGGCGTCGCTCAGGTCCGGATTGGCTTCGATGAACTGGATCTGCTTTTCAACGTTGCCGCCCAGGATAATGTCGGTACCGCGGCCCGCCATATTGGTGGCGATGGTGATCGCTTTCGGCGAACCGGCCTGGGCGATGATCTCCGCTTCGCGCGCGTGCTGCTTCGCGTTCAGCACGTTGTGCGGCAGGCCGGCCTTGGTCAGGATGCCCGACAGCAGCTCGGAGTTCTCGATCGAGGTGGTACCCACCAGCACCGGCTGGCCGCGCTCGTAGCACTCGCGGATTTCCAGCATCATCGCCTTGTACTTCTCGGCCGCCGACTTGTACACCTGGTCCTGGCGGTCCTTGCGCTGCAAGGGACGGTTGGGCGGAATCACCACGGTTTCGAGGCCGTAGATTTCCTGGAATTCGTAGGCTTCCGTGTCGGCGGTGCCGGTCATGCCGGACAGCTTGGCGTACATGCGGAAGTAGTTCTGGAAGGTGATCGAGGCCAGGGTCTGGTTCTCGTTCTGGATCTTCACGCCTTCCTTGGCTTCGACAGCCTGGTGCAGGCCGTCGGACCAGCGGCGGCCCGTCATCAGGCGGCCAGTGAATTCGTCGACGATCACCACTTCATTGTTCTGCACCACGTAGTGCTGGTCCTTGAAGTACAGGGCGTGCGCGCGCAGGGCCGCGTACAGGTGGTGAACGAGGGTGATGTTGGCCGAGTCGTACAGCGAAGCGCCTTCCGGCAGCAGACCCATCTTGGTCAGGATGGCTTCGGCCTTTTCGTGGCCCGCTTCCGTCAGCAGCACCTGGTGCGCTTTCTCGTCCTTGGTGTAGTCGCCGGGGACTTCCACCGTGCCCTTGCCATCCGGCGTTTCCTCTCCGATCTGCAGGGTCAGCATGCCCGGCAGCTCATTGATCTTGTAGTACAGGTCGGTATGGTTCTCGGCCTGGCCGGAAATGATCAGCGGCGTACGCGCCTCGTCGATCAGGATCGAGTCCACCTCGTCGACGATGCCGAAGTTCAGCACGCGCTGCACGCGGTCGCGCGCTTCGAACACCATATTGTCGCGCAGGTAGTCGAAGCCGAATTCGTTGTTGGTGCCGTAGGTGATGTCCGAGGCGTAGGCCGACTGCTTGGTGGCGTGGTCCATCTGCGACAGGTTGATGCCGGTGGTCAGGCCCAGCCAGCCGTACAGCTTGCCCATGGTCTCGGCGTCGCGCTGGGCCAGGTAGTCGTTGACGGTCACGATGTGCACGCCCTTGCCGGACAGCGCATTCAGATAGGCCGGCAGGGTCGCGGTCAGGGTCTTGCCCTCGCCCGTCGCCATCTCGGCGATTTTGCCGTAGTGCAGAACCATGCCGCCGATCAGCTGCACGTCGAAATGGCGCATCTTGAACACGCGCTTGGACGCTTCGCGGCAGACGGCGAAGGCTTCCGGCAGGATCGCGTCCAGCGACTCGCCATTGGCGATGCGTTCCTTGAAGGCGGGCGTCTTCGCTTGCAGCTCGGCATCCGACAGTTTTTCCATTGCCGGTTCGAGCGCATTGATCTCGCGTACCGTTTTTTGGTATTGCTTGAGCAGTCGCTGGTTGCGGCTGCCGAAAATCTGGGTCAGTAATGACATGCTTGGATTCTTAAAAAACGCCCTGGTAATGGCTCTGTTTGGGAAAACCGGCAAAAGATCGTGATTTTATCATGCGCGGGTACCTAGATTGGGACTTGCTCGGCATATACAATAGTCCAAAGCGAAATAATGCTACAAAATTAATACAGTTTATCCGACGCACATGACAGATTGACGACAGTCGCACGGCCGGGCCGGCTTGTGATATGGTTCGCCGATGCGATTTAATGCCACCAACAATCTGGCCATCAAGCGTCCCACGGCCGTGGGCGCCACGGATTTCCTGCGCCGCGATAACAAACTGGCATCCCTGCTGCCCGCCGTCGAGCGCATGGCGGCCCTGCAAAAGGATTGCGCGGCGGTCCTGCCCGCCATGTTCCGTTATTGCGACATTCTCGCCTTCGAGGATGGCCAGCTGACCCTGGCCGTGCCCAATGCCGCCCTCGCGGCCAAGCTCAAGCAGCAGACGCCCAAGCTGCAGGACACGCTGTCCCAGCGCGGCTGGCAGGTGCAGGGGGTCAAACTGAAGGTGCAGATGGTGAAGGCGGTGGAAATCAAGCCGGAGATGATTTCCGTGGAATTGCCGGAGATCGCCGTCTCGGCTTTCGATGAGTTGGGCGACGCGCTGGAGCAGAATGCCCAGAACGCGCCCCTGATCGCGGCGCTGAGGGCCATGGTGGCCCGCAGAAGAGAAGCTTAATTAAGTCAGCGCCCACTCACGCGCCATCTGGCGCAGATAGGACGGTGGCGCCACCTCATTCGTCTCGAAGGAGACAATCTCATACGCATCCGGATGCTTGAGCAGCTCCAGCAGCAGCTGGTTGTTCAGCGCATGGCCGGACTTGTGCGCCTCGTAGGCCGCCAGCAGCGGGTGGCCCACCAGGTAGAGGTCGCCGATGGCGTCGAGGATCTTGTGGCGGACGAACTCGTCGTCATAGCGCAGGCCGTCCGAGTTGAGGATGCGGTACTCGTCCATCACGATGGCGTTTTCCAGCGAGCCGCCGCGCGCCAGGCCTATCCCGCGCAGCATTTCCACATCCTGCATGAAGCCGAAGGTGCGCGCGCGCGCCACGTCGTGCACGTAGGAGACGTCGCCGAAGTCCACCGAGGCGCGCTGCGCCGTGCCGTCCACGGCCGGGTGGTTGAACTCGATGAAGAAGTCCAGCTTGAAGCCGTCATACGGCGTCAGGCGGGCCCATTTTTCCTTCTCGCCCGTGCCTTCGCGGATTTCCACCGGCTTCAGCACACGGATGAACTTCTTGGGCGAGGCCTGCTCCAGCACGCCCGCCTGTTGCAAAAGAAATACGAACGACGAGGCCGAACCATCCATGATGGGAATTTCTTCCGCGCTCACGTCGATGAACAGATTGTCGATGCCGAGGCCGGCGCAGGCCGACATCAGGTGCTCGACGGTGGACACGCGGGCGCCTTCCTTGATCAGCACCGAGGCCATGCGGGTATCGCCCACGGCCATGGCGCTGGCGGGGAATTCCACGATGGGGTCGAGGTCGACGCGGCGGAAGACGATGCCCGTGTCGGGCGCGGCCGGACGCAAAGTCAGCTCGACCTTGGTGCCGGAGTGCAGGCCGACACCCGTCGTGCGGACCAGTTCTTTGATGGTTCGTTGTTTTAGCATCCAGCGATTATAGCGAAGTTGGCAGCAGGCCGCCCGCCACGGCCGCGCTACGTATCCGTATCCGCATCCGTCAGGGATGCTCGCTCTCGTCGTGCACGGCCTCGCGCCGCACCAGGTAGATGCCGCTGCCGATGATGATGGCCGCGCCCAGCAGGGTAAAGCCGTCCGGCAGCGTTTGCCACAGCAGCCAGTCGATGGCCACGCCCCAGGCCAGGGCCGTGTATTCAAACGGCGCCACCACCGAGGCCTTGCCGCGGCTGAAGGCCTCCGTGATGGCCAGCTGGCCGAAGAAGCCGCTCAGCGCCAATCCCACCAGCACGAGGATGTCGCCGTCCTGCACGGGCACCCAGCCGCTGTAGGACATGAACAGGCCGCCGCCCGCCATCACCAGCAGATACCACAGCATCATCGACTCCTTGGAATCGGTGCGGCTGGTGATGCGGCTGACGATGGCCGCCAGCGCATAGCAGGCCGCCGCGCCCAGGATGGCCAGGCCGCCCAGGGAGAGAAAGCCCATCCCCTCCGGCCGCAGCACGACCAGCACGCCGATCAGCCCGACCGCGATGGCGCCCCACTGCGCCCGTCCCACCTGCTCCTTCAGCACGAACACGGACAGGGCCGTGATCAAGGCCGGCGCGATGAAGAACAGGGAATACGCCTCCGCCAGCGACAGCATGCTGAGGCCGAAGGCGAACATGGTCAGCATGCCCGTGCCCAGCGCGGCGCGCAGCAGGTGCAGCGACCAGCGCACCTTGAAGATGCGGCCCAGCGCGCCCCGGTACAGGATGTAGGCCAGCACCAGCGGCAGCGAGCACAGGGCGCGCAGCGCCGTCACCTGCATGGCCGGATAGTGGGCCGACAGCACCTTCATGGCCGTGTCCATGACGGAGAACATGGCCACGGCGATGACCATGGCATAGATGCTGCGCAGGTTTTCCTGGCGCGAGTAGACGATGGAAGACATCGGGCCATTATATTTGCCACCGTGACATTTCGATAGACTTTTGTATAAAAGCCAAGGCAAAATTGAGCACCCGCTAACATGCTACCCGGAGCGCCATGCAGGAGAACCACCATCGAAGCTAAACTGACTTTGCGTCCTGGCCAGGACATCGAAGCCCTGCTGGCCTGCATCGGCTATCCGCGCCGGCGCCTGCGCAAGCGCAGCGTGGCCGTGGAGGTCGAGTTCGCGTCCATGCTGACCACCGTGCACAGCCACGAAGGCGAGGTGCACGCCGTGCCCGGCGACGCCATCATCACCGGCCTGAGGGGCGAGCGCTGGCGCGTGGCGGCCGCCAATTTCTCCCGCCGCTACCAGCCCCGGCCGCCCACGGCCATGGGACAGGACGGCACCTACCAGAGCATCGCCGCCGACATCGTCGGCTACCGCATGCAGCAGCCGTTTACCGTGCTACTGACGGACGGCGTCTCCCTCCTGCGCGGCCAGCCCGGCGACTGGCTGACCTCTTATGCCGACGGCAGCCTGGGCATCGTTTCATCCGGCTTGTTCGAGCATTACTACGAAATCCATCCATGAGCACTTATCACCTCCATTTTCATGAAGTGGTGCGCCGCGTGCTGCTGTGGCGCAGCCAGCACCGGCCCTCGATGCCGGCGCCGGCCAAGGTGGAGCCGCCGCCCCATCTGCAGGAACTGATCGACGTGCTGCATCCGGCGCACAGGGACTTCGACGAGGAAGCCCTGCGCTACGGCAACCGCTACCGCAGCGCCTACTGGCTGCTGTATCTGCTCAGCTCCTTCGCCGTGCTGTGGTCGGTGCTGCCCGTCGCCCTGGAATGGTATCTGCCCGACAGCCCGATGCATGAGGGGATGGTCGTCTGCGGCGTGCTGGAACTGATGACCATCGGCCTGATGGCCCTGGTGTTCCAGCTGGGACGGCGGGGCGACTGGCAAACCAAGTGGCTGGCCGCCCGCAGCCGGGCCGAGCTGGTCTGGTATCTGCCCCTGCTGGCGCCGGTGATCGACGTCGAGCGCCAGGATGCGCCGCGCAACTGGTATCTGCAGCTGTTCGATGTGGGCAACGAGCTGCGCATCGTGGACGAGGTGGAGTCGCACTGCCAGGCCAGCGAAGAGCTGCTGCGCCATCTGCTGCCCTCGCTGTGGAAGGACACGAGCTTCGCCCCGGCCTATGCGCGCTGGGCGGCCAGCATCCTGCGCGGACAGTGCTACTACCACCACTCGGTGCGGGTGCGCGAGCACGCGCTGCAGCACCGCGTGCACCGCCTGACGGCGGCCCTGTTCGTGCTGACGGCGCTGGGCGCGCTGGCGCATTTGTTTGTCCACGCGTCCTGGCTGACGGGCGTGACCACCCTGTTCCCGGCCCTGGGCGGCGCTTTGCACGGCGCGCTGGCCCAGTCCGAGTCCTTCCGGCTTGAATACCGCTCGCGCCATCTGGAGGCGGAGCTGGGCGGCCTGGCCGCCAGCGTGGAGGCGGGCAAGAACGACCCGGCCCGGCTGCGCACGGAAATCTCCCGCGCCCTGGCCCTGATCCTTGACGAGCACGAAGATTGGTACATGCTGGTGCGTCCCCACGGCCTGCCGCTGGGGTGATCGGCGCGCTGGTTGCGGCGCGGCGGGCGTTGCGGCACGAGTTGCTGCGTAAGTTGCGCTGTGATTTGCGGCGCCTCCCGGCGCGCTGGCGTCTGCTGTGGTAGGCTGGGTGCTATTGGAGGATTGCCGGGAGCACCGCATGCCGCGCGACCTGTCACCGGAATACCGCAGCTGGCTGCTGCAACGCCATGACGCCCTCAGTCCGCGCCAGATGGCGTGGCTGTTCGCGTCGCTGTGTCTGCCGACGGTGGTGGTGGCCCTGACCTTCGCCTGGCGCGGCTACTGGCTGGTTCCCGCCTACGCCGTGCTGGAACTCTCCGCCATCGCCCTCCTCCTCCGCCACCACCTGCGCCACGCCGGTGACTACGACCGCATCGACATCTCGGCCAATGGCATCATTATCGAGCAGCGGCGCGCCAATATCTGCCGCCAATTGCAACTCAACGCCTGGAGTGTCCGCCTCACTCCGCCACAAAGTGACTCAGATCCGATCAGGCTATCAGATCGCGTCCATTCTATTGGAGTGGGCACACTATTGAGCGCAAGGGAGCGAAAAGACGTCGCTTTGGAATTAAGCCGCTATTTACCGACACAAGCCGCAAAGTCGGACGTCAGGGATAGCGCTTTCTTGTATGAACTACGTTCAATACCGTCACCGTGGTCGCGGCTTCTTGAAAGATGACGATATAGTTTTTGTGCACGACCAGCTCACTGGTTCCAAGCACCCGCTTCATCACGTGCCGCAGCGTACCTTCCTGGCCGCCTTGATGGCGCTCCACTCCGCTTGGCTGTAGGTATGATTGCTTCCCTCCGTCAGACCTTTTAGGGAGACCTGAACCTTCGTTTCGATCCAGCGGCCATGCTCCGCCTTTTCGTTTGCTGCTTGCAATTCTATCAACTCAAGAATCTTCATCATCTCCTCCATCCATCTGCGCATGATACCTCGCGTAGAACCGGCAAACAAAACGGCGCCGCGGCGCTAATGCCGTTCAGTTAAGGTCTCGTTTGAGAACGCGAACGGTATAGCGCTGAGGTCTGGCTTTGACGGCCCGGTCGAATTTTCGACCGGGCCGTTGTTCATTCAGGAGCGTTACCAGGCGGGCGC
>Ga0213872_10000742_pt1 | contig 24100 bp, 17 predicted proteins | sample VelepicomBERX_R2_FD_160071 | JGI IMG/M metagenome (GOLD analysis project Ga0213872, IMG submission 160071) | Rhizosphere microbial communities from Vellozia epidendroides in rupestrian grasslands, the National Park of Serra do Cipo, Brazil - RX_R2 | ecosystem: Host-associated > Plants > Roots >...
GCGTTGGCATCGGCGAAAGCCGCCAGCCCCCATAATCCGGCGCCGGCTTCGAATTCGACGCATGCGAGGGAAGCGGTTTGATGAGATACGCCGCTCATGCGGTCGACCGGAGCGCTGCTGCGGGTCACCGCGCGGAACGGGCTGGAACTCGGGCGGTCGCGACGTAACAGACAGCCGCTTTCAGGATCGGGCAACCACTGGTCCGCCAGAATGCTCTGCCCGGCGAGCAACGAATCAATGACGGTAAGCGGAACAAAGCGCGCGACCTTCCAGCGAATCTTAGTAAGAAATACAGGGCTGGGAGTGGTGACCAGGTTTGCGGGCGGCGGCCACAGGGTAGTCGGCGGAATGGCAAATAACGTATCGCCCTGAAACGGGAACAACGAGCTGAATGTTACGACCGGTCGTTCCGCGCGCGCCGTTTGGTCGAGCCATTCCTCCAGAAAGCCGAGCTGGCGCATGGCGAGTGTAAGGGCGGAGAATAGGCGGTCGCTTCGATAGAGCGTATCGATACGATCGCGTCCTCCGTCTTCAGGACCATAACGCCACGGCCCGAGCGGCCGCAGGCGAATCAAAAGCGCCGGCTGCATTTAGGCAAGTTTCTCTGCGAAGTCCTCGGTGCTCGCGAGCTGCTGCAATTGAGCGAGATCGGCATTAGAGAGCAGAGCGGCTTCGGCAGCGCCTTTGGCGTAGTAGTCTTTGCCGCGCCAGGTGAGGTTGATACCTGTAAAGGAAATGCGCCCGTTGCCGCGGCTGCCGCCACCGCCCAGAGCGTCGTCTTCGAGCAGCCGCAGTCCTTCAGCCATGCGGGCCAGCAGCGGTTTGTCTTCCTCACAGAGCACGTCGAGAACCATGCGCACGCGGAAGCGCGCGCCTGCGGGAACACGCTCAAGCGTACGCGGATTGGCCTGCGAGGTGATGCGGTCCACCGCGTTTTCGCTCTTCACTTCGGTGAGTTCATCGTCGAGGTTCTCGCGCATCTGCGGGGTAATGCTGTCAACGACAAGTGGCGCGTCATAGACGGTGAGGCGCGCGGGGGTGGCGGCCGCGGCTTCGATGGCGTCGCCGGTCACACGCTCCATGCGCCCGGGATTGCGGCCGAAGAGCACGCAGACATCGTCATCGGGGCGGTCGCTCTGATGAATCCGCACTTCCTGTCCCTTGCGCTTCGAAAGAAATACGAGCTGGCTTGGCACCGCAAGGCCGAGGGTCTGCTCGAGCAGCGAACGCAGGCGGCCGCGCAAAGAGCTGCCGGGAATATAGGGAATGCCGAAGGCGTCTTTGACGACCGGATTGTCGGCACCGCCGATTTCGAGCGAGCCCTTGCCCGCGCCGATGTGCAGCCCCGTCTGGCACACGATTTCTGCTTCAAGCACCAGCTTCCCGAGAAACGTCAATTGTGTCTCTGCAGTGTGAGAACTCATCGATAAATATCCTGTATAACGCCTATTCGTTGTACGCAATGATGGCTTCGAAAAGGTCGCGGAAGCGCTCGTAGCCACGGGTATCGTTCTTGCGCGTAACCTGCAGCAGCAGGCGCTCGAGGGCATCGAGACTGCGCAGCGAATGGCGCGCAATGGTGTAAGCGAGGCGAGCGCGAACCATCACGAACTCATGCTGGCGCTCGCTTTCGGGTGCGCGGGTCGCGCGCCGCACTGCGTTGTAGAGACGGCGAAGCTGGCTCTTGGTGCCGGAATCCATATCCCGCATGCGGCTAACCACGACGTGCGCCTGGTTGTCGAGATAAAGACTGTCGGCAATCAGTTTGTCGAGATCGACTTCGGGCGCACCTTCGCCGCGCCGCTCTCCGGGACGACCACCACCGGGACCACCGCGCTCGCGGCCACCCCTGTCGCCGCCGCGATCTCCACCACGGCCTTCGCCCCGATCATTGGGGCGTCCACCGCCTCCCCGATTCTCGCGCGGCGGACGGCTCTCACCGCCGCGGCGTTCTTCGGTTTTTTTCTCTTCAATCTCAGCCATTTTCTAATCCTTTTCGCGTTTCGATCGCGGCCGCTTCAAGCGTTGGCGGCGAGACGCGCCCATTCGAGACCGACACGGGCCGAGGGACGCAGCTTAAATCCAGCGGATCTGGTGCCTAGTAGATTCGTGATCACCGAATTGCGAATACTGGCAAATTCCTTGCCCCGCGCCTGCGGGATCACCCGGGAAAGACGCATGTAGGTGCGCCACGGCCTATCGACACGGACCGCCTTCGCGCGGCGTCCGGCGCGCGCCGAAAACGCCTCCCGGTATACAGACGTCAGGTCGTTGATGAAATCCGGCGGGAAGCCGTAATCGCGCGCCAGCCGTACGAGGCCGTTTTTCAGTTCCTCAGCATCGGCCAGGCGCTTCCACTCCAGCGTGCGCCCGAAGACGTGCAATGAACCGACCTCGGTCGACTTGGCGGCACGCAATGCCGTGCCCGCATCTTTGAAGACGGCCGAGACCGGCGATTCGGTCTCCGGAGCGATCTCAATGGCCATCGAGATCGTTTTCGCCTCTACCCCGGGCAGCGACTGCAGATGCTGCTCGATGAACTTCTCGAACAGCCGCTCCAACTCACGCGCGAGCAGAACCAGCGCGTCCCAACTGCCGATGACGGCGAAATCATCGCCGCCGCGATAGAGGATTGTAATGCGCCGCCAGAAGTCGGGCATGGTACACAGTACGGCCAGCTCGCCGGCAAAGAATTCCTTAAACAACGCCGAGAGGTGAATGTGATCTTCGATCGACGCCGCACGCCGCAACTGCTGATCGAAGTGATCGACGTCGCCTCGCAAGATACCCCAGCGCACGCTGCCTTCAGCGCGTCCGGCGAGTTCTTCGAGTGAGCTCCGCGTATTGCCGTCCTCATCCATCGCGAATCGCCTGGGGAACAGGATGCCTTCTTCCTCTACGCTCGATTGCTCTCTGAGCGGCCAGGAATACTGGCCGGAGTCCCAGCCGATCTGCGCGGGATGCTCATTCGACCAATGGACCGCTGTGGCAGACGCCAGGTCCGCGCCCAGGAAAGAGAAGTACGAATCCGCGTTCGTTGCAGATGCGTCTGCGAAGGGCGCGAACGTGCCAGGAACATCCCCAGTATTGGCGAGCGGTGCGGCAATCTTCGCTTGCAGGGCATCGTCCAGCCGCTTACGCGCCACCGGCCAGGAGCCCAGATTTTCGGTGCTTGCCCAAACCAGGCGAAGGGTATCGCCCGAAAGCTGACGAATATCCTCAGCGGCGCGAGTCAGGAATTCGTTAGCGCGCGGAATGTCTTCTTCTGCGAGAACCAGCAGGAACTGCTCCGCGCTGCTCGAACCCAGGAGCATGCGGGAGAGCTTCAGTTCGGCAAGAAGCGCGCGGGGAAGGACTTCGCAGATCAGGGTAAGCCACGCGCAACGACCGGCCAAGTCGGCTACCTGCTCGGATTGTCCGAAGGAGTGACCGGAGAGGAAATCCTCCGAGCCGAGCATCTGAGCTTGCAGGAAAACTTGCAGCGACATGGGCGAAAAGGTCGTGGCGGCCCTAGCACTACCGGGCTGAGCGTGTTGAGTGAACGCTCTCAGGCTAGCACAGCAGCCCTTTCCGAGTTTTCGCCTGCTCGTAGCTTTCAGCGCTCAGCGTTCAGCTATCAGAAGATTATGAGGGATTTCCGGGGACTGAAGGTGTGGCAGAAGGCTCATCGATTGACGTTGGCCGTCTTTTCAAGGCGCGCACAACGGCCGGCAAAACGGCCTGTGCGCTCATCAGATCACGTCTTGTTTTCCGCGGGAAGAACTGTACGGTTTAACCAGTCAGCTCCGGCGCGCCGGCTCCTCGATCCCGGCCTACCTCGCTGAGGGTGCGGAAGAAAAGGGAGTGCCGAGTTTGCGCGTTATTGCTCGATTGTTATGGGATCGGCGAGCGAGTTGGAGTATCACCTGCTGCTTGCCAGAGATCTGAAGTTAATTAAGCCCAAGGACCAGGTGGAACTGTCACAGTGTGCCAGGGAGTGAAACGGATGCTTACCGCGCTGCTTCAGAAAGCCGAGGGCTGACCGGCTGGCGGCTGAGAGCTCCCGTGATGGCCGAAAGCTCTCGTCGGCAAGCGTACGCCGCTTGTTGCCCCTTCAAAAATAGATTTCAATCCTTGGCTAGAATTGGGATACCGATGAGCACGGTTCGAATCGCCCTCGCCAATATCCAATTCCCTGCGACTCCCGACGAATCGATCATGTTGGCCGAACAAGCTATCGCTCAAGCGTCTGCCGATCGTGCCGACATCATCTGCTTTCCGGAATGCTTCGTTCCCGGCTACCGAGGCATGGGGAAGACAGTGCTGCCTCCTGACCCTGTATTTCTCGAACGCGCCTGGTCCGCCATTGCAGCGGCCGCCGCGAAGGCAAATGTCGCGGTTGTTCTCGGCACAGAACGCGTGGTCGATCACGCCCTGTTGGCAACCGCACTCGTCATCAATCGGGATGGAACGATCTCCGGCTTCCAAGACAAAGTCCAGCTTGACCCCACGGAGGAGGGTGCCTATTCACCCGGTTGTGGGAGGCGCGTTTTCCAGTCCGGCCCGTTGACATTCGGCGTTGCGATTTGCCACGAAGGATGGCGCTATCCGGAAACGGTCCGCTGGGCCGTCCGGCGCGGCGCGCAGATCGTGTTCCACCCTCATTTCCACGAAGCCGAGCCCGGCGGTTACCGGCCATCGAGTTTTGCCGATCCCGCGAATTCATTCCATGAAAAAGCAGTCTTGTGTCGCGCTGCCGAGAACACTTGCTTTTTCGCAACGGTGAACTGTGCAAGCGCCGGGTCGCCGACGACTTCAGCGGTAGTGCGGCCCGACGGGACGCTGCTCGCCTACCAGCCCTACGGCAAGCGAGGTCTGCTCCTCGCAGACATCGACCTCACTGATGCCACGGGTCTCCTTGCGAAACGCTACAAATCTATTTAGATTCTCTCAGATAGCTTTCAGGCATCAGCGTTCAGCTTTCAGCTATCAGCTATCAGCTATTAGATTATGACGGATTTCCGGGAACTGAAGGTGTGGCAGAAGGTTCATCGATTGACGTTGGCCGTCTTTTCAAGGCGCGCACAACGGCCGGCAAAACGGCCTGTGCGCTCATCAGATCACGTCTTGTTTTCCGCGGGAAGAACTGTACGGGTTAACCAGTCAGCTCCGACGAGCCTCTCCTCGATTCCGGCCAACCTCGCTGAGGGGTGCGGAAGAGACGGCAGTGCCGAGTTTGCGCGTTATTGCTCCAGTGCTATGGGATCGGCGAGCGAGTTGGAGTATCACCTGCTTGCCAGAGATCGAAGCTAATTAAGTCCTAGGATCACATGGAACTGTCGCAGCGTGCCGGGGAGTGAAACGGATGCTTACTGCTGTTTCCGTTGAAGCGCACAGGCGCTTTGTGCCGTTGTGCGCTGTTAATAAAGCTGAAGGCTAACTGCTGATGGCTGAAGGCTATCTGACGGCTATGCTGGAGGCATGATAGTCCTCGTCACAGGAGCCACATCCGGTTTCGGGTTGGTTACAGCACGGCTATTTGCGAAGGATGGCGCAAAGATTATTGGCACAGGGCGGCGGCGGGAGCGGCTGCAAGCCCTGCAGAAGGAACTGGGCACTAACTTTCTTCCGCTGGCATTTGACGTGGGCCGGCGCGATGAGGCCGAAAGGGCGCTCTCAAACCTGCCGCCGGACTTTGCGGCGGTAGACGTGCTCGTCAACAATGCCGGGGGAGCTGTCGGTCTCGATCCGGCACAGCAGGCTAACCTCGACGACTGGGATGCCATGATCGACAGCAACGTGAAGGGCCTGGTATATTGCACGCGCCTGCTGTTGCCCGGAATGGTGGAGCGCAATCGCGGACACGTTATTAATATCGGGTCCACAGCCGCGGAGTGGCCTTATCCCGGCGGCAACGTGTACGGCGCGGCAAAGGCATTCGTTCACCAGTTCAGCAACAATCTGCGTGCCGATCTGTTGGGCACGGCGATTCGCGTAACAGATATTCAACCCGGGCTGGTGGGCGGAACGGAATTTTCAGAGGTCCGGTTCAAAGGCGACGCGAAGAAAGCCGCTGCGGTGTATGAAGGCACCCAGCCGCTCATGCCGGAGGACATCGCAGATGCCGTTCACTGGGTTGCAACGCGGCCCGCACACGTCAACATCAACACGTTGCAGCTCATGCCTGTGTGTCAAGCCTTCGGGCCGCTGGCGGTGAAACGAAATAAATAGCGGTAGTCAGAAGCCGCGCTGCGGGCGATAGCCTGGACGGGCGCGCACTTTGTACTTCTTCATATCGGCAGCGGTGAGATCCACACGGATCGTGCGGAATCCGTCGTTCGGATTGGGTTGCGGATAGTAGGTGACGGTATAGCTGTTGCCCAAATCTTCGCGAATCGATTCGAATGCCTCAACCTGCTTCTGCCACGTCTTGGCGAAATAGCTCTTGCCGCCCGTGTTGGTTGAGATGCGCTTGAAAATGGAGCTCGAAACCGGATCCTTGCTGACCTCTGAGGTGGAGATCACGTAGATGGGAATACCTTCGTCTTCGGCAACGGCGCGTACATCATCGGGCGCCACCATGCTGGCGTTATCAGGACCGTTCGAGAAGACGATGACCACTTTCCGCCCCGGCACCTTGGCGGCATCGCGAAGAGTGAGCAGGAGGCAGTTGTAGAGAGCAGCATCATCGCCCGCCACGGCTCTCCGCAGGCCGTCGATCGCTTGCGTCCGATCGCGGTTCAGCGGGACCGCGCGGTTCAGATTGCGGCTGTACGTATAGACGGCTATGGAATCCGAGCGGTCCAGACCCCGAATAAAGTCAGCGATCGCATCGGAAGCGTACACAAAGCCGCGGTACATATAATTGCTTGTGTCGAAAAGAACGAAGACGCTGGTGCCGGCGGAATCGGCGCGCAGTACCGTGGTACTGGGGTTCGGCGGGACACCATCGATGGCACCAGCCTCCGTATTGCCCGAATGGAGGGGCCGCGTTTCCCCGGTTGCGAGCACTTGCAGAGGGGCGTGATTGCCTTCCGCAAACGTCGCCAGCTTTTCGGGAATGTCGTCCTCAAAAACCTTGAAGTCTTTCGGCTTCAGGCCATTCACGTATTTCCCTTTGGTGTCAGTGACCGAGAACGTCAGGACCACCATGTCGACTTTCACGCGGAAGGTCGTCTGATCGGGTTCCTGCGCCCGAAGCCAGAAAGCTGCGCATACACCAACCGTCGCAGAGATACCGGCAATGCGAATGTATTTGTTCACAGGTCCTTCCCCTATTTTTTGGCCTCTAGTTTTCTTAGCCCCTAGTTTTCTGAGGCACGCGCGACCATTTCCCCAGTGCTGTGCTGCCTGACATTAACCGTAAGATTCTGTAATGACCGTAACAAGGCGGGCCAATCCTCTAAGTGCGTGGCAAAGATGTTCTCGATAGCAGTGCGGTTCCACATCGGCACGTACACATCAAGCTGGGATGCCGGAATTCCGGCCTCATCCGCGAGTGCCGCGTAGAACAAATTGTTCGATTCCCAGCTCTCCGCCAGAATGCGGCTGGAGTAACCCATTAAAGCCGGGAACGTTCGGAGATAGAGCAGTCCCGGGCGATAGGAGTGCGTGAGGGTCGGCTTGGGTGTCCCGAAGGCCCGCCCAATCGCGCACGGCGTCAGCTCCGGATCGCCCTTGGCTGCCATGGCGGCCAGCTCGACACTCGCAACATCGGGCGTTACATCTTTCAAAGCGGGGTCGCCGGCGAGCGTGTAGAGGACAGCCGGCGGAATCTCGGCAACGGTGTTGGCGAAGTCTCCCGCGTTGAGGTGATCACTAATTGCCTGCACTTTCGCCGGGCTTGCAAAGCGGTGAAGCGAATCGATCACGCGCGGCTGGAGCTCCGGATTCAGCGCCGCAGCAGCAAGCAGCGCGCGCCCGCGCTCCATATGAAGCGAGACCCAGCGCAACTGCTCCGGCGAGACGTTTCGCCATCTGGTCACCGTAACCTGGACAATCATCTGGGGCACGAAGTCTGACCAGATGAGCGCCTGCTCATGCCGCGGCATCAAAAAATTCTGCTCCGATTCCGCAATAGCGTAAGGCAGCGCGATGAGCGAGCCGCTAAGTCTGCCCCCGGCGCTCGCCGGCCATCCCGTAGCCGCGACTGCCGTGGTGTGCCATAACGCCGGCGAGCCTTCGTTGCCGATGAAATCGTGGCTGCGCACAAACAGCGGATTGGCCAGCAGGAGCTGCGCACCGGCGGGCGCGTAATAGCTGTACAGGAAGCCCACCATGGAATCACGCAGCATTGGCGCCAGGGCCGCGCGAGGGTCCTTATCCGGGTTCTTTGCTAACGCATTAAGATTCACCTTGAGCTCCTGGTCCACGTGCCGCTCGCTCCAATAGCCGACGCTAAAGGCGGTTCGTTCGTCACTCGAAAGAGATCCGCGGAAAGCGCTCGATTCCTCCAGCCGGCTCAACTGATCGCGCATACGGGCGAGCGCCTTCGGGTCGGGCGTCCCCTTGGCTGCTGTGTCGGCAATGATAAACAGACTGTCGATTGAGACCAGCCGCTGCGCGTCAAATACCCGGAGAAAATTCTCCGCTGGAGATCGGAGGCTGGAGCCATCGCCGTGCAGTTTGCCGACGAGCAGTTCGACGAACTGCTCCTGGCGCGAACCGGAGGTTGTCCCGCCGGCAGCCGCAAGCAGCACATCCAAGCCGTTCCGGCCCGCCTCGAACACTTCGGTTTCCTGCTTGATGTGCCCGAAAGGCGCGATCAACTTCGCGAAGGTGGCATCCTGTTCGTTCAGCGGAATAGAGTTCTGGCGGCAAAGAATGCGCCAGAGCTCGACCAGCGATTGAACAGTGCCCAGGGTATCGGCCTGCAGCAGACCCGGGTGCATAGTGCTGCTGGCGGCAAACACGTCGAGATAGTGGTTGATGGATGCTTCGCTCAAGGTGGGCGAATCCGCGAAGACCGCGTACTGCGAACCGAAGCTCCGGTAATTGTTTATCAGCCGCGACGCAAGCTCGGGCGATATCGGCTTGGCGCGATCACGGTCGATGTCGTTGAGCGCAAGGAAAATCTGCAGCGGCTCGTTCTCGACCGTCTTGCGGCTCAAAGCAAACAGAGCTTCAATCAGATCGTCTTTGGTTCGCCAGTTCGCCGCAGAGCGAGTTAACTTGCCGTCGTATTTGCCATGCGGATGCTTGATGAACAAAGTGCGCCACACATCAACGTTGCCCGGAATGTGCGGCTCGCCATCCGGATCAATACGCAGCGAAGTCGTGAGCAGCATCAGCTCGGTGCTTGAACGGAAGACCGGACGCGCCGGGCCGGGGCTCGTGATTTTCCCGCGCAGCCCATCGTAATTACGTTTCATCCGCTCCGGTTGAGTCAGGTACTCTGCCGTGGGGCCCGCGATTCGCGAAAGCGCGTCGAAGTAGCTGGCCAGCCAGCCGTCGTCGGTCGAAATCAGTTTTTCGAAGAACGCACCTGGATTGTTCGGCGAAGCTCCCACCAGCGATGCCCATGCTTTCGGCGAGCCCGGCACCACGGCTGCCCCGTTCCTGATCTGGAACATGCCGCCGAAGAAATCGAGCACGTGGGCATACACTTTAAGCTTTGCGGGAGGCGCCTGTGCGCGAAGTGCTTCGGCGGTTTCGCGATCGAGGTGCGACAGGCCGAGGTAAAGCCGGCAGAGAGATGGATCAGAAAGGAATGCGTCGATAAAATCGCTCTGCTTGCCGAGCGCCGCCAGCCAATAGTTCGCGTTGTAGAGAACCGGTACCGGCGTAGGCGCGTAAGCCAGCTCAAACTTGTGATTGGCGCGGAGGTCCTGTTCGAGCTCGGTCAGCGGGAAGCCCGAGTCGATGGTCAGGAACGCTCGGGTCGGGTTCACGGTCTCAAGCACGATATCGCCGCCGCAGGAGCCACGCATCCGGTAGCCGAGAGCTTTCAGCAGATCGCCGGTTTGATCGCTGTCGCAGGTTGGAATTACGATCTTGTGGTCCCGGTTGGCCATGGCCTGCAGTTCGCGCGCCTGGGCGACATAGCGAATCAACAAGCGCAGGTACTCGGTTTGCTGAAGGAGTTCATTGCCTGACGCTTCATACCCGTTTGTCACCACGTTGCGCGCTAAAGCAGGAAGCAGTTCTTCGGGCGCGAGATCGGGCGTCAGGGCGGCCATGCGAGCGAAAGAGCTCAACGGACCCGGAAGCATAACTACGGAATACGGCGGTTTGGCTGCACTGGCGCCGGGCGCCGACAGGTCTGTGCCGCCTGCTGCCCGATATTGCACGATGTCGCTCGCCAGATCTCCGTTTTGACCGTTCATGAAATCGATCAGTACGGCTTGCCTGAGGGCCAGCTTCTGCTTGGCCGGATCCGTCTCAATGGCAGCCCATTTGAGGTAGGCCTCGCGGCAGCCGGGATCGTGATGCCGGTCCAGAAACTCGGCCAGGTATTGTGCCGCGGCAGGGTTTCCGGGCGTCCCAACTGCTTGCTGCAGAAGCGACTTGGCGCCCGCCAGGTCACCCGCCGATTCGCGCTGCATGACCTGTTCCTGAAGGTCAGGAGCATCACTGGGCACGGAAAAGGCAGGAACGGAGGAAAGACAGGAAAGAAAAACCAGAGGTACAGCCGTGCGGATGGACCGCGCGACCAGAGCAATCAGCGTCACGACGTATCGCCCCCCAATTAGGTTTCTTACTCTACCATTTGCGAAGTGACGCCGGGTAGCAACTCGCAAGATTCCTTTTCGCGTAACTTTCTTGTAAAAAGCTACTATTGCTTCCGATCGCCCTTCGCGTGAACGAAATTCAGCCTTTCAGTGGATGACCGCCAGTGGAAATAGATTGAGATTTTCTTGCCGGGGAGCGTTTCGGAGCGCTGCTAGGCGTGAAGAGTGTTTGGTTTAGGCTGCGGAACTGTGGAGATGCGCCGGCTATGCAGCAGGAAGCCGATTCCGACAACCAGCAAACCGAGCGCAATCCACTGTGTCAGCGAGAAGGGGCCCACCAGTGACTGCTCATGCACGCGGAAGAACTCGATGATGAACCGAGCCAGCGAGTACAGAACCAGATAGAGGCCGATGACTTGGCCTGCGGGGTGGTTCCGGGTAGCCCGCCGATAAAGGATCGCAAAAATAAGCAGGTCCGCCGCAGATTCGTAGAGCTGGACGGGGTGAAGCGTTTTGCCGAGCGGAACCGGCGCCGCAAAGTCAGAGTGGAAGCGCACACCCCAGGGAAGATCGCACTCTCTGCCCCAGCAGCAACCGGCGGCGAAACAGCCCAAGCGCCCGATCGCCTGCCCGATAGCGACGCCGGGCGCGAACACATCCATGGTGCCGAGTACAGGCAACGCATGCTTTCGCATGTACCAAACGGCGACCAGCAGGGCGGCAATGAAGCCGCCATGGAAGACGCCCGCGGCCTGCAGCGTTCCGAGTGTGAAGATCTGGCCGGGATTCGCAATGTAATCCGGCAGATCAAAAAGAAACATGAACAGCTTGGCGCCGATGATTCCCGCGATGGCACAGTAGACGGCCAGGTTCGTAATTTGTTCGTGAGGGAGACCCGCGCGGCGGGCGAGGCGCGTAGTAGCGGTCAGTCCGGCGAGGAAGCCCAGCGCAACCAGCACACCGTAGGTGGGGATATAGAACGAACCAATTTCGATGAGTTTCGGGAACATGTTTGCGTTACTGCTTCTGTGTCAGACCTGCCGGCTGCCCTATATCCTTACTGCGCGGACGCGAAAGGTCGATCACCAGGAGGATCGCCCCCACTGTAATCGCGCTGTCAGCGACGTTGAACGCCGGGAACGACCAGGTGCCGTGATAGACCTCAATGAAATCCGTTACAGTGCCATAAGCCACACGGTCGTATAGATTTCCGAGCGCTCCGCCAAAAATCAACGCGAGCGCCGACCGTGTCACCGGGCCTATCAAAGTGGTTTTCCGGCCCCAAAGTGCAGTTGCAACAAAAATAAGCACCAGGCCGGACACCCCTATTAAGATGCCGGTACGCAGCCAGCGGTTGCCGTCCGCCAGCACACCGAAAGCCGCACCAGGATTTTCCGTGTGAATGATCCGCAGCCAGCCGGGAATCACCGAAATGGTGTCGAGCAGGGTTATTCGCGTCTGGATCAGGATTTTGGTGACGCGATCGGCCGCCACAATGAGCAGCGCGATAAGCACCGGCCCCAGGTGCCACCAGAGGCTGCGCGAATACACCTCCTGCCGCACTTTAAGTCAAAAACTCCGGCAGGATGCGGGCGCACGAGGCGCACACGGTTGGAAATTCGGGATTGCTGCCGACGTCCAGCGTGTACTTCCAGCAGCGTTCACACTTATCTCCCCTTGCCCGGTCCACACCCACTTCGATTTCCGCCGATGCGGAAGGCTTCAATTCTAATTGAGACACAATGAACCAGGTCGGCAGTTCCTCGGCATGTTTCTGCAGCAGTTTGTACAAGTCGCCGCCGGCTGCGAGGCTGACGGCTGCTTCGAGAGAGGAACCGATTACCTTGTCTTCGCGGGCGCGGTCAAGAGCCTTCAGTACCTGGTCGCGAACCGGAACCAGTTGTTCCCACTCAGCCGCTTCTTCACGTTGTGGATCTGTTAGGCCTTCGACCAGTTCGTCCGGCTGCGGCAGGAAATCTATGTGCACGCTGTCGGGCGAGCCCGCAGGCAGCGTTGTGTGCCGCCAGATTTCTTCGCAGGTGTAAGAAAGAATCGGCGCCAGAAGGCGTACCAGCGCATAGTTGAGGCGGTAGAGCGCGGTCTGCGCGCTACGCCGCTCGCGAGACGCGGGACCGGCGGTGTACAGATGATCGCCCTTTGACACATCGAAATATAACGCGCTCAGGTCAGTGATCGCGAAGTCATAGACCGCCCGGTAGACTTTGTGGAACTCGTACTCCTCGTACCATTTAAGGCACTTCCGTACGAGGTCCTCGGCGCGCACCAGGATCCAGGCGTCCATGCCGCCAAGTTGTTCGCCGCCGATTGCGTCTTTGGCAGGATCGAAGTCGCCAAGATTTCCGAGCATCCAGCGGAAGGTGTTGCGCAGCTTGCGGTATGCCTCGGAAAGACGGTCCAGAATGACATCCGACATACGGACGTCTTCCATGAAATCCACCGACGCTACCCAGAGTCGCAGCAGGTCCGCACCCTTGCGCTTGACGATCTCTTCCGGCTCGATGGTATTTCCCAGCGACTTCGACATCGCCCGGCCTTCGGCATCCAGCGTCCAGCCGTGCGTGGCGCACTCGCGATACGGCGATTGGTTCTTTAATCCGACTCCAATCAGCAGCGAACTATGGAACCAGCCGCGATATTGATCGCCCCCTTCCAGGTACATGTCGGAGGGCCACGGCAGGCCATTGGCGGAAGTCAGGACCGCCAGATGGCTGGAGCCTGAGTCGAACCAGACGTCGAGAATATCCGTTTCCTTACGGAAGCTGGTACCGCCGCACTTTGCGCACACGCAACCCGGACCCATCAGCTCGGCCGCTGTTTCCGAATACCAGACATCGGCCGTGTGCTGCCGGAATTTGGCGATCACGTTTTCGAGAACGCCTTTGTCGGTAAACGGCTCGCTGCAGCTTTCGCAGTAGAAGACGGTAATCGGCACGCCCCAGACGCGCTGGCGCGAGATACACCAATCAGGGCGCATCGCGATCATGTTCGACATGCGCTCTTCGCCCCAGGAAGGGTGCCATTTCACGGTTTTGATGGCCTCAAGCGCATGCTCGCGCAGGCCCTCGCGGTCCATGCCGATGAACCATTGCTCCGTCGCACGGAAGATGACGGGATTGTGACAGCGCCAGCAATGCGGATAGCTGTGCTCCAGCCGGGCCTGTCCCAGCAGCGCGCCGTGCTGCTGCAGCAGCTTGATGACAATGGGATTGATCTCCCAAACCGTCTTGCCGATCAGTTCTTCGGGAAGCTCTCCCTTGGCGCCCTCCGCACGGAAGATGCGGCCCGTTGCGTCCACCGGGCAATACACCGGAATGCCGTAGCGCTGGCAGATGACGAAGTCGTCCTGTCCATGACCCGGCGCCGTGTGCACCGCGCCGGTGCCCTGCTCGAGGGTGACGTGGTCACCGAGCAGGCCGACGGATTCGCGGTCAATAAAAGGATGGCGGAACACCGCACCTTCGAGCTTCACCCCGGGAAAGCGCGCGATGACGGTCTTGTCCCAACCGAGCGTTTCGGAGAGCTGGTGCAACAGTCCTTCCGCAACGATCGTGATGCCCTGCGGCGTATCGACTGCAACATATTCAAATCGCGGATTGAAGCTGATTGCCAGGTTAGCGGGAATCGTCCACGGAGTCGTCGTCCAGATCAACACGGACACGTCGCGCCCGGCAAGAGCCGGGTCGAGCACGCCCGGGTCCGAAATCATCTTGAACCGGACATAGATGGAGGCGCTAGTGTGATTCTCGTATTCGACTTCGGCTTCAGCAAGGGCGGTGCGGTCCTTAATGCACCAGTGAACCGGCTTCAGCCCTTTGTAAACGGAGCCGCTATGCAAAAAGTCGACGAAAGCCTGCGCGATGACCGCTTCGTATTCGGCGCTCATCGTGAGGTACGGATCTTCCCAGCGGCCCAGAATGCCCAACCGCTTGAACTCGGTGCGATGAATATCTACGAACTTCGCGGCGTACGCGCGGCAAGCGGCGCGAATGGCCGCGACAGACATGGTCGCTTTCTTCTTGCCGAGTTCCTGGTCTACCTTGAATTCGATCGGCAGGCCGTGGCAGTCCCAGCCAGGCACGTACGGCGCATCAAAGCCCGCCATGGTTTTGGACTTCACGATGAAGTCCTTGAGGATCTTATTAAAAGCGGTGCCCAGGTGGATGTTGCCGTTCGCGTAAGGCGGCCCGTCATGCAGGACATACATGGGGCGGCCTGCGCGAGCTTCGCGAATGCGGTGGTACAGCCTGGCCGATTCCCACTGCTCGAGCGTCTTCGGCTCTGCCGTGGGCAGGTTGGCCTTCATTGCGAAGTTGGTTCGGGGCAGGTTGACCGTTTTCTTCAGGTCAACAGTAGATGCTTGCATGGCCTAGCTTTCATCGTAGCGGACGGCACTACGGCGCTATCGATGAAACGTGACGACGTGCTGCCCGGCCGGCAGGATCACTGACTCCTCGCCACCCGCCTCCCCCGGCTTCCCGTATTGCGCGCCATCTACCTCGATCGAACTCACTTTCGATCCGAGCAGCGCGATGGCCCGGCTCGCGCTCACATAGGAAAGGTCCACTTCTTCGCCGGCCATCGCGGCCGACCGCACTTCGCCATTGAAATCTGCTATCCGGACCGCCGGCCGCGCGACGCCTGTTCTGAGGGTATGCCTGCCGGCAGGGACGAACACAAACCGATCGTTTTGTAACGGCCAGACCTTGCCGTCTACTTCTACCGGGCCTTCCCATGCGATCCTCGTCAGCGCGGGTGCGTCCACTTGAATTTCATCCGGTGCTGTGTCCTGCACCTTGGCGAGCGACGCCGCCACGGGCAGTAAGGCGAGGTCCTGCTTTTCAATCGAATTCTCGAAATACAGCGCCACCTGGCCGAAGGATGCCGCCGCCCCGTGGACGAGTTCGAAGAGCTCCGTGCCAGTCTGCTTCCTGGTCGGATATACGTCCTGATACCGTTCCACGACATTGATATCGATCCCCAAACGACTGCGATCGGCCGTGAGTTCCTGATACTTGCCGGCTAATTTCGCATAGCGCTCCGGCCCCAGATTCCACAAGGTCGCCGGATCCTCCACCAGCAGTGTGCTCGTGTGAGACTTAACAAGCGGCAGGCTGCGCGCGGCGTCGGCCCCCAGAGCATCGCGAATGCCGGGCTCAAACCGGTCGTCTATGTGTGTCAGAACAATGTCCAGATAAGGCTTCCGCAGCTTCGCCATATCCATGACGTCCAGCCACTCCTGTTGCATCCGGACCGCGAGTTGAGCACGGAAATCAAGGAATTTTCGAAGCTCCTCCGGGTGCGTTCCGGCGGCATGCGCTGAGCCTGTCTCGAACAGCTCCCTGGGATCGAATCCGCCCACCTGCGTGAACTCCCGCCGCACATCGTCATTCATCGGTGTGAAGCGTGCCGGGTTCGACGCGCCTTCGAGCGACTCGAAATACAGTTCAGCCACATTCACGCCATCCCAATCGAACCGCTCGAGCAGGGTATTGATCTCGGCCGCTGCTTCTCGCTTGCACTCGGCATTCTGGAGGTTCATCAGCTTTCGCCAGTCGAGCTGCGCGTCCTGCCCGAGCGCCGTTTTCTCGCGCCATTCAGGATGATCCGCCCAAAACTTCCCGCTGACGTGCGGCAGTTCCAGCCACGCATAAACCAGGATCGCGTTACGGTGACATGCCTCGATTAATCCATCAAGGTATTGATCCTGTGAAGCATCCGCCTCCATGTTGTGCCAGGCAGCAACATGCAAAACGCTCACGCCCGCCTGGCGCCAGCGGCGAGCCAGGTAATCCGGGTCGGCCCGGATGCGATATGCGGAATCGAAGAATGCCCACAAGCCGATGGTACGCGCCGGCATGACCAAGCCCAGATCTCGAAGCGCCTGCGGAATGTAGGGGTACCGCTCTATGCCGGTTGCCCCCGGATTCGTTGCGAGCCAAAGAATCGCACCATGTGCCGTGCGCCTTCCCGCCAGCACCGGTACGTTGTTCCACTTCTCGGTGGCAAAAACCTGGAAGCCGGCCGGCAAATTCACGGCATGAATCGCTTGTTCCTGTTGCCAGACGATCTGCATTTTCGGAGCATGCACGTCCCGGATCTGGCGAACGGCCACTGTCGCCGGCTTTTCGGTGATCCCGAGGCTTTTGGCCGCCGGACCTGTACCTTCCACGATTACGAACTGACGCTGCGCCAGGCTTTCCGCTTCGGAACTCGCGCCGGCGCCAAGCACGACGATGTCAGCGTCTGCCTTCGAGGTTTGCGTGATGCCTAAAGCGCCAAGAATCTTTCCCCACGCCGCCGCATCTGCGCCGTCCATCCGGAATGTCGCCGCGCTACACGCTATAGCTGACGCCGCCAGCAGGGCGGCCAACGAGCATCCGCCTCGCATCTTCATTTCGTAATCGCGTACCAGAGGCTCACGCGGATGTCGTTGTAATTCGGCCGGCGCGGGTTGTACTGGTTATCGAGATAGACGCCGCGCAGAAAATCGGCCGAGAAGTAAACGTTGGGCGGCATCAGCGGAAGATGCAGTTTGATTCCCGGCCCCAGCTCCAGCGTTTCGGCCCAGTACTGGTTCTTGATGTCGTGCACGAGATTCACATTGAAAAGGGTTTGGAGCGAGGCGCCTTCGCCGAGCGCGAAAGTCCGGCCGGCTCGCTGCTGTGAATAAAAGAGCCAGTCTTTGTCGAACCGGCTTACATAGATCGCGTCCGCCGTCGTCTCGTAAAAGAGTCCGCTTCTGGTGCTGCCCAGCAAGTGTCCGAATCCTTTCGCGAAATTGAGGCCGCCACGGTAATCGGGAATCGCCGCACCCACGTCATGCCGGAATGGCAGATATTGAACCGCCTCGCCGGCTTCCGCCCATCCCGTCAAGCGATGCCAGGTCTTCGATGCCGCGCCCACACCAAAGATGAACGAGCTTTCAGATAAATACTGCGGGTCGGGGACATGCGCATCCATCGAACTCTTCACGTCGCCCATGAACCGCGCGGACACATAAAGCGAAACCAGACTGTTCGCCTTCTTCATCCAGGGCAGCGGGACTGTCCGCTTCACCTGGCCATAGCTGAAAAGATCGCCCCAGCGTGAAGAGTACATAGGCAGCGTCCAGGCAGTAGTCACCGGCTGCGCGTCTCCGTTGAGGTTGTGATAAGCCTTGGCCGCTTCCGCCGCGATCACCGGATCATGGGCATGGCGTGCGCGATTAAACCACACCAGAGCCTCGGCATCGTCTTTCGATTGGTTATAGGCCGAGCCCAGCTTCAGCATTACTTCCGAGTCGTCCGGGTTCTGTTCCTGCGCCTGCTGCAGATACTTAACGGCATCGCGCAGATAGCCGAGCGCCAAGCTCTTCTCGCCCATCGCCTTCGCGTCCGTCGCCGCTGCTGCGCCGGTGCGCGCCACCGGCTCGGTTGCCGGCCGCAGCAGAGCATCCAACTGCTTACGCGCTACTTCATCGCGCGGGGCAATCGCCAGCAGCCGCTGGAACTGAGCCACTGCCTCGGTGTCTTTGTGCATTGCCAGGCAGAGAAACGCCAATTCGCGGCGTAACGCTGTGTTTTGGGGATCGAGCTTCAACGCATTTTCAAATTCGTATGGATACGGGTAGCGGGCATCCATCTGTTCCCGGGCAAGTTCGGCCGTGCGCGCCTGCGCGGACCGCGAAGCCGCCAGCAACGCCGAGCGTGCCTCTTCCATTCGTCCAAGCTCGCGCCAGACGCGCGCCAGCGCGAGCAGCAATTCGCTGTTCTGCGGCTTCAGCTTCCAGCAGATCTCATACTGCCCGGCCGCCAGCGCCAGTTGATCGCGCTCCTCCGCCAGTCGCGCCAGCTCCTGGCACGCGCTGAACATCGTAATGTCATTGGGATTCGCCGCGTTTGCCAGCGCCTGCTGCCATCGCGCGATTCCCTCCTGGAGCGGCTTGTCTATATTCTCGAAAGCCTTTTCCGCCGTGGCGCGTGTCGCCGGCGAACCCGTCTGCCGGAGGCCGTCGAACAACCGCAGCGCTTCCACGCGCTTTCCGGTTTCATAGGCGAGAAAAGCATATTCCAGCGCTGCTGTTTCGTCGTTTGGGCTGAGCTTCAGCGCCGCCTCGAACTCATCCCGCGCCTCCGCGTTCTCACCCGCTTTCAGCAGGGTGTACGCGAGATCTTTGTGCGCTCCGGCGTTCCCCGGCTGTTTGCCCAGCGAGGCGCGAAACAGCGTAATCGCGCTGTCGTAATCCTTTCGCTCCAGCGCCTGGTAAGCCTGATTCAGCTCGGCGTCGCCCGCTTTCTGCGCATAGGCGCAACTCGCCGCGGCAGCCATTATCACGACCGCCCGGAGGCATCTTCCTTTGCCGAATCGAGTCAACACGCGCCGTGAAATTAGTAGTCCGGCGCGCACGAACTTCTCTCAGGCGAATGGCCTCCGCCCATGCTTCCCGCGATAAATTGAGAGGGTACTTCTATGGCGCGCTTTCCTGGTGTCGATTACCTGCAGTTCGATTCGCTTCTCAACGAACAGGAGTTGATGGTCCGCCAGACCGCGAGGCAATTCGTGGACGACCGCCTCATGCCAGTAATTCGCGAGGCATTCAACTCCGCCACGTTTCCCAAGGAGCTTATCGCCGAAATGGGCCGGCTGGGCTTTTTCGGCGCGAACCTTGAAGGCTACGGCTGCGCCGGGATGAACAACGTGGAATACGGTCTCATCATGCAGGAGCTCGAACGCGGCGATTCCGGCCTGCGCAGCTTCGTCAGCGTGCAGGGCGCGCTGGTGATGTATCCCATTCACGCCTTCGGCTCAGAGGAACAAAAGCAGCGGTGGCTTCCGCTTCTGCAATCCGGTGAGGCAGTTGGCTGCTTCGGCCTTACGGAACCCGATTTCGGTTCGAATCCCTCTGCCATGCGCACGACCGCGGAAAAACATGGCGATGCCTGGGTCCTGAATGGCGAGAAGACCTGGATTACCAATGGCTCGCTGGCCGATGTCGCCGTCGTGTGGGCCCGGACGTCCGAAGGCATGCGGGGTTTCCTCGTCGAGAAAGGCACGCCCGGTTTCTCTGCCAGCGACATACACGGCAAGCTGTCGATGCGCGCATCTGTTACATCCAGCCTGCACTTTGCCGGCTGCGCTGTTCCGGAGGAGAACCAGCTTCCGTGCGCGAAAGGTCTCAAGGCAGCGCTCGCCTGTCTGTCGCAAGCGCGCTTCGGTATCGGCTGGGGTGTCATCGGCGCCGCCATGGATTGCTACGAAACCGCCCGCGGCTACGCGCTGGCCCGCAAGCAATTCGATGAAAAGCCGATAGCAGGGCATCAGCTTGTGCAGGAAAAGCTGGCCTGGATGATTACGGAAATTACCAAAGCCCAGCTACTGGCGTTTCATGTCGCCAGGCTGAAGGATGCCGGCAAAGCGGAGGCCGCCCACATTTCCATGCTGAAGCGGAACAATGTCGCCATTGCTCTTGAATGCGCGCGGCTTAGCCGCGATCTGCTAGGGGCCAACGGCATCATGGACGAGTACCCGATTATGCGGCACATGTGCAACCTGGAAACGGTGAAAACCTACGAGGGCACCGACCATATCCACACGCTCATAATCGGCGAGCGCGTCACCGGCATTCCGGCCTACCGCTGAACTTATTGGAACCGGCGCTCCATCTCGGCGTGCAGCTTCGCCACACCCGGATCGCGCTCCACTACGGCGGCATAGCGCGCCCAGAACTCGTCCGCTGCGCGGGAGGCGGAAAGCAAGGCTTTCGTATCCGTAATGAGCTGCTCGAAATCCCGTTCCGTCGCCGGCGGCTTTTTAGCAGCCAGCGTCTCGTCGATCTGCACCAGCAGCGTGGTGATCGGCCTTAGCCAGGCAAACCAGTTGTCATTGATAAGCAGTTGCAGGAAAGCGCCCGGCGAGCCGATCGGCCCGTGCACGATCTCGTAAGCCGTTCGTTCAGAGTCGAGCAGCGCTTTGTGCAGGTCGAGCAGGCTCTGCCGGACCTCGGTTAATTTGGCTCGCGCCCCGTTGGCGCCAGCTTGGGGTAACTCCATTTCGCTTTCAGATTAGCGCGGGCCGGCCGCGGGCGCAGCAATCTCGGCTCCTACTTCTTGACTTCTGCGCTCGCCTGATCGATCTTCAGCAGAGTCTGCTTCAGCGCGTCGGCGTCCTTAGCAGTCGGATTCAATTGAAGATAAGCGCGCAGGTGATTCGCCGCCTCGGCATAATTGTCCTTCTGCAGCGAGATCTCCGCCAGCATCCTCTCCGCCTCCGGATACTTGTGCGCGGTGTCCAGCTTTACGAGAGCCACGGCACTCTTCTGTGCCTGGTCCAGGTCGTGCAGATTGTAGTAAGCAATCGCGCTGTACCAGAATGCAGACGGAAATTCGATTGGATTCAGGTCGATCACCTGCTTGCTGTAATCCACCGCGTCCTGCCATTTGGCTCGCGAAGCCGCGATCAGCGCCAGCCGGCTATACGGGCTCACATATTTGTTGTCGGCCGCCACGGCTGCGAGATAGGATTTCCTGGCGTCATCCAGCCTGTTTTGCCGCTCCTCTATCTGGCCTAATGCGTACCATGCAACCGCATACTTCGGGTAGAGATCCACGGCTGCTTGCAGATGTTTCTCTCCTTGCTCCAAGTCGCCTTTCTGCGCGAACTGCAGGCCCTTTTCGTAATTCTTTTGAGCCTTCTTCGGCGCCTCGGCAGTAGTCAGACTGATGGTTGAGCCCTTTACGTTTGCCAGCCGGTGCAGGACGATGATCCCGACGTCAGGGTTATCCATCGTATGCCAATTCGCGAGGTCTATCGAATCAGAGACGTACCCGGGATACGCCGCCCGCAGCTCGCAATTCCACAGCGGGTTCATTCCCGCGCCCCGGCCGATGCCTGAACTGTACACGCCGGAATTGGCGCCTCCGTTCGTCATCGGATTCCTCGAAGAGCCCGGCATCTCATCCGAGGCGTCGGTGTCCATCGCCTGGTTGTTGCCGACCTGGAACGAGAACCGGCCTTTCCCGTCGGTATGGGCCTCCAGGCGGGCGCTCCCACCGCAGACGCGCTCAATTCGGATGTTTGGATTTAGTTCGCTGCCGTCGTCGAACTGTACCCGCCCGCTCAGGAAAATCGGCCGGTTGTAACCGGGTGCATTCAACCCCCCGGTCGAGGTTCCCATCCCCGTTCCCGGGATGGATCCGGTGGTCCCGCGGCTTCCGGCCCCACCAACCGATCCGGCGCCGGTTCCTGTGCCCCCGGGCGCCTTCTGGGCAATGAGCGGTCCTGCCTGCAGGCCAAAAAGCAATGCGACTGAAAGAGTTACGAAATGGCGGTCGGTCCGGATGAACTGCATGGAACCTCCCTTGGTGTCATCGAGTGTCTCACAAACCGGGCAGGCATGATTTCTGCTTGCTTGTAAAAGTATTCCTCAAAACTGCCCGCCAGAACGCGTGTGTTCGCCGCCCTCAGGGGAGGTGTTCGATGGCGTAACGTAGGGCGGAAAGCGAGCAGCGCCGGACGCGACACTGTTCCGGTTTCGCGCAACGCCCCGGCTCTTAGAGTCATTAAAAGACTTACGCGGAACCGCCGTGCGGAAAGGCGCTGCTCAATATACGGTCCAGCGGGTACAAGTACCAGGATTATCAGCACGCTTCTGCTGCGGTTCCTATAAACCAACAGGTGCGATATGCATACGCCATAACGATGACTGGGTATTTGCATCCATATTATTGGATGGCATGTGTTCAATGGATTGCTAAAGCTCGTCGGCGCAACCGGCGATCTGGGAATATTCGGCGCAAAAGCTACACGCGGACTCTTTCGTCCACCATTTGAGTTCGAAGAACTGACTCGCCAGATTTATGAGTGTGGTTCGAAATCGGTTCCGCTGATCGCGTGCGCAGGTCTGGCCCTCGGTGTGGTCATGGCCATGCACTCTGAAGCATCAATGAGCCGCTTCGGAGCGAAGGCCTTGGTTCCCGAGGCTGTCAGCATTGGAATATTCCGGGTGCTCGGACCTCTCGTCACCGGCCTGCTGGTCTCTGGCCGGGTAGGCGCCGGCATAGGCGCGCAGCTCGGGGGGATGCGTGTGACACAACAAATCGATGCGCTGGAAGCGCTGGCTGTCGATTCTTTCAAATATCTCGTGGTTACCCGCGTTCTGGCCTGTATCGTAGCCTTGCCGGTGTTGACATTGGTCATGGATTTCTCCGCGATCGCGGGCGGCATGTTGCTGGATATGGTTGTGTCCCAGGTGTCTCCGCAACTCTTCTTGAAAGATGCATTCCAGGCGCTGAGCATGAATGACTACCTGCCCACGGTGCTCAAAACCACTGCATTTGGTCTTATCATCGGAACGGTCTCCTGTTTCCTCGGTTACAACACCAGTGGAGGCGCCACCGGTGTCGGACAAGCATCAACCAGAAGCGTTGTTTTCTGCTCCCTGTTGTTGATTCTCATCGATATCATTCTCGTCAAGCTTTCCTTTTTCTGGAGCGCCCAATGAGTGGTCCAGCGAGTAACGGCGTGCAACGCGGCCCGCCTCTGCAACCCGCAGCGATCCGCCTTGACCACGTGTTCAAATCCTTTGACCGGAATGAGGTTTTGAAGGATGTCTCGATTGAAATTCCGCACGGACATGCATTCGGCCTCCTCGGTAGAAGCGGAACGGGAAAGAGCGTCACATTGAGTCTAATGATCGGCCTGATTCCGGTCGATCGCGGCGCCGTTCTGATCGAGGGAAAGGACCTGCAAAAACTCAGCCGGGAGGATCTCCTCGATGCACGCAAACGGATCGGCTTTCTTTTCCAGCAAGCAGCCCTGTTCGACTCCCTTTCCGTTCGCGAAAATGTAGAGTTTCCATTACGCAGGCACACGAAAAAGCGCGGAAGCGAAATCCGCGATATTGTTCATCGCAGCCTTGAGTCCGTAGGTCTCGAGCACGATGCCGATAAAATGCCCGCGGCGCTTTCCGGCGGTATGCACAAGCGTGCCGGTCTCGCGCGCGCTCTGGCGCTCGACCCTCCCATCGTTCTGGCTGACGAACCGAGCAGCGGCCTGGACGCGATTACCGCCTCCGAAATCTACGATTTGCTGCACAAGTTGAGAGAGCGCGGCAAAACACTGGTCGTAGTCACGCACGATGGAAGCGGTGTGCGCGGCATTGTTGACGAAATGGCCGTGCTGGATCAGGGCCGCATCGTTGCATGCGGCACGGCCGGCGAGCTGGCGGCCAGTGATAACAAGCTGGTGCATGAACTCATAAGAGGGGAGGAGAGATGAAATGAAGCCGACTCACAGCATTCTGGTCGGCGCCTTCCTCATTGGTGGGGTGGTGCTGTTTGGCGTTGGATTATTTATGATCGGCAGTCAAAATAATCTGTTCTCCCATACATTTGAAGCCTATGCGTATTTCTCCAAGATGAACGGTTTGACGAGCGGCGCCCAGGTGCAGGTGT
>Ga0213872_10000743_pt1 | contig 24099 bp, 16 predicted proteins | sample VelepicomBERX_R2_FD_160071 | JGI IMG/M metagenome (GOLD analysis project Ga0213872, IMG submission 160071) | Rhizosphere microbial communities from Vellozia epidendroides in rupestrian grasslands, the National Park of Serra do Cipo, Brazil - RX_R2 | ecosystem: Host-associated > Plants > Roots >...
CAGCAGCAGGGCCGCCGCAGTCACCGTGACAGCAGCCCCCAACACCAGGACCACCACCATGCTGCTGAGCCGGAACCGGAGCGTTGTCGGTAAAAGACGAGGTAACACCATGAATCCAGGGGCAATCCCAACAAAAACGATTGTCAAAGTATCACATAGTTCATGCTGTACTGACAATAATTCCATTGTGGCACATCTGATACGGCCAGAGCGCGCGCGACAAAATTAGTCCAGAAAGTGGCCATTTTCGGCTATAGTTATTTCCCATACGACAACATGCCTCCCTGCCCATGAGTGCCGGATCCGAGTCGCCGCCGCCCACCCGACATGCCGCGCCGCCCGCCGCGGAGGCCAGCGGTTTGCCCTTCCTGGCCCTGGAACGCCTGGCGCCCGGGTCTCCGCTCAAGACCGCATTGCAGATCGCGATTCTGGCCCTGTGCTACTACTTCGCCGCGCGGGCCGGCTTGCTGCTGGCCTTTAACAACAGTAATGCTACGCCGGTCTGGCCGCCTTCCGGCATCGCGCTGGGATGCATGCTGCTGGCGGGCTACCGCATGTGGCCCGGCATTCTGCTGGGCGCCTTTGCCGCCAACGTCGCCACCTTTCATGCCAACGGCTTGCCGGTCGACGCCCAGGTGCTCCTGGTATCGGCCGCCATCGCTGGCGGCAATGCGCTCGAAGCCTTGAGCGGCGCCTGGCTGCTGCGGCGCTTCCTGAAAGGGATGGCGCTGGGCGAGCTGCAGGCGGTCTACAAATTCACCGGGATCGCCATGGCCATGTGCGCGGTGAGCGCCAGCCTGGGCAGCCTGTCCCTGCTGATTTCCGGCCTGGTCCCCGCCAGCGCGTACTGGACTGTACTGGCCACCTGGTGGGTGGGTGATACCGCCGGTGTACTGGTGGTGGCCCCTGCGATTGTGCTGTGGAGCGGCATCCGGCGCCGTCCCATGCGGCTGGCCCGCATTGCGGAGGCCATCATTTCCCTGGCGGCCCTGTCAGTACTGATCGCCCTTACTTTCAGCCAGCATTACTCCGCCGACGGCGGCACCCGCTGGATGGCTTACCTGTTCATGCTGGCCATCGGCTGGTCGTCCTATCGCTTCGGCGCGCGCGGCACCAGCCTGGTCTGCCTGCTGACCGCCGGCGGCGCCGTGCTCGGCACCACGCATGGACTGGGGCCGTTTGCCGCCGGCACCCTGAACGACGCGCTGATCTCGCTGGAGAGCTTTGTGGTCCTGTGCAGCGTGATCGGCATGATCCTGTGCGCCGACGCCAGCGAACGGCAGCGCTTGCCCGCCACGCACGCGGAAGGCTTTATGGCACAGTGGGTCACACTGTTTGCCGGTATCGGCTTGACTGTACTGGTGTGGCATCTGGTCTCTGTCAGCACCGAGCATCGCGCGCGCGAACAGTTCGCCGCTTCCTGCGCAAACATCGAGCAACGCATCGCCAAGCGCATTGAGCTTTATGAATCAGGACTGCGCAGCGCCCAGGCCCTGTTCCATACCCTGCCCAGCGTCAACCGCGAACAATGGCGGCTGTTTGTCGAAGGAATCGACATTCCACGCAACTTCCCCGGCATCCAGGGACTGGGCTTTGGCGAATACGTCCCGGCAGTACAGCGCGCGGCCTTCGATCAATCTGTACAGGCCGAAGGCTTTCCCCAGTTCCGCAGCTGGCCGGAATCCTCGGGCCAGTCGGCATCGACCATCGTGCGCTACCTGGAGCCCTTCAACGGCAGGAATCTGCGCGCCTTCGGTTTCGACATGATGTCAGACCCGGTGCGGCGAGACGCCATGCTGCGCGCCGCCCGCCTGGGCCAGCCGGCCATGTCGGACAAGGTGACCCTGGTGCAGGAGACCGGCATCGACCAGCAACCGGGCTTCCTGATCTATATGCCGCTCTACCGCCATGGCATGCCCACCGCCACTGCGGGCGAGCGGCTGGGCGCCCTGCTGGGCTTTGCTTACGCGCCCTTGCGTAGCGCCGACCTGATGGGCGGGATCCTGGGCAAGGATAACCAGACGGTGCAGCTGGAAATCTTCGATGGCGACATGGCCGACAGCGGCAGCCGGCTGTATGCCACCACCGAGCGCACCAGCGCCGAAGCGGGCCTCTATCCCAATCCGTTCACCCTCAACGTGCCGCTGGACCTGGCCAATCACCGCTGGACGCTGCGCTTTACCTCCAAGGCGGCGTTCGAGGACCAGATCGACCGCCAGAAGGCCCACATCGTCCTGCTGGGCGGCACCGTCATCAGCCTGCTGTTCTTTGGCGTGGTACGCGCCCTGACGGCGCGCCACGCCTACGCCGAAGCGCTGGCGACCGAGATGACCCTGGCCCTGCGCGAATCGGAGAGTTCCCTGATCCTGGCGCGCGACCAGGCCGAGGCGGCCAGCCGCGCCAAGAGCGAATTCGTGGCCAATATGAGCCACGAAATCCGCACGCCGCTCAATGCCGTGCTGGGTATGGCGCATTTGCTGGGCAATACCGAGCTGTCGTCCGATCAGCAAAAATACCTGGAGATGATCCGCCTGTCCGGCAACTCCCTGCTCAGCATCCTGAACGACGTGCTGGACTTCTCCAAGATCGAAGCGGGCCGCATGGAATTGTCGCCCGCGCCCTTCCAGCTCAGTTCCGTGCTGGAGGCGGTGGCTACCATCATGAGCGTCAACTCAGGTGAAAAAGATCTGGAACTGGCCATCGGCGTGGAGCCGGACGTACCGCAGCAGCTGCTGGGCGACGCCCACCGCCTGCAACAGATCCTGATCAATTTGGCCGGCAATGCCATCAAGTTCACCGAGACTGGCTATGTTTATGTACTGGTACAGCTGGCGACACTACCGCCTATGCCGGGCCATACCATGCCGGTACAGATTCGCTTTACTGTCCGCGACAGCGGCATTGGCATCGCGCCGGAACTGCAATCGCAGCTGTTTGCGCCGTTCTCGCAGGCCGACGCCTCGATGACGCGGCGCTTTGGCGGCTCCGGCCTGGGCCTGGCCATTTCGCGCCGCATCGCCTCGCTGATGGGCGGTGCCATCGGGGTGGCCAGCGTGCCGGGACGCGGCAGCAGCTTTACCCTCACGGTCACGCTGACTGCCACCAGCGAACCGTCTACCCCCGCCACCACGCAAGCACCCCGCCTGCTGGTGGTGGACGACGACGAAACCAGCGCCGGCTACCTGTGCAAGACCATCCGTGCGCGGCGCTGGGAGGCCGAACGTGCCGCCTCCGGAGCGGAAGCACTGGAACGCCTGGAGCAGGCCGGCGCCAGCTTCGACGCTGTACTGGTGGACTGGAACATGCCCGGCATGGATGGCGTGGCCGCCATGCAGGCCATGCGCCAGACTCGCCATGGCGCCGAACTGCCGATCCTGCTGATGGTGAGCGCCTTTGGCCAGGGCAAGCTGCTGCATATCGACGGCGCCGCCGCTGCCGACGCTGTGCTGCTCAAGCCCGTCACGGCGGCGCGCCTGGCGGAAGCGGTGCAGATCGCCACCTCCACGCGCAAAGCCCGCAACGGCAGCGCCACAGGCGGCGATGCCAGCCATCAAAGCGAGGAAGCCGCCAATACGCCGTCCGGACTGCGCCTCGACGGCGCCCGCCTACTGCTGGTGGAGGACAACCCTATCAACCAGCTGGTCGCCAAGAGCATGCTGACCTATGCCGGCGCCACCATCGAAGCAGTCGACAATGGCCGTGCGGCGGTCGAACTGCTGGCCACCGACGCGCACCGCTTTGAACTGGTGCTGATGGATGTGCAGATGCCGGAGATGGATGGCTTTGAAGCCACTCGCCGCATCCGTAATGACCTCAAACTGACCCTCCCCGTGCTGGCCATGACGGCCGGCGTACTCCATTCGGAACGCGAACAGTGTATTGAATGCGGCATGAACGACTTCATCGCCAAGCCGATCGACGTCGACGAAATGCTGCAGACCATCGCGCGCAACCTGCCCGCCAATCGCCAAATTCAGGAAACTGCGTCAAAAATCTTGCCTTCGTAGTTTTATTATTGTAGCATTTAATATGCATCTTTAATCTTCGAGGCTCGTCATGGATACAGTCAGCATACTTTTATCCTCGTTTGTCCTGTCGATCACCGGCTTGTTCGCGTTTGTCTGGTCTTTGCGAAAGCGCCTGTTCGACGCCACATCCGAGGCGGCCAACATCGTCTTTACCGATGACGAAGCACAGCGCGAGGAGGCCGACCGCTCCAGCGCCTTCGTCTGTTTCGTCCTGCTGTCCTGCGCCGTGGTCTGGCTGCTGGCCGGCTCGCTCGCGGGTCTGACCAGCTCCATCAAGCTGCACGAGCCGGACTGGCTCACCCAGCAGGCCTGGCTGACCTTTGGCCGCATCCGCACCATCCACCTGAACATTATCGCCTACGGCTGGGCGCCGATGGCCGCCTTCGGCGTCGCCAACTGGATGCTGCCACGGCTGCTGAAGACACCATTGCAAGGTGCGCGCTTCGCCATCCTCGGCTGCATGCTGTGGAACGCGGGCCTGATCGCGGGCGTGGGCTGCATCGCCGCCGGCATCAGCGACGGCCTGGAATGGCTGGAGATTCCCTGGCAGGTCGACATCCTGATCGTGATCGGTGGTGCGCTGATGGGCTTACCACTGGTGTACACCCTGCAGGCGCGCAAGACCGGCCACCTGTACGTGTCCATCTGGTATATGGGCGCGGCACTGTTCTGGTTCCCTATACTATTCCTGATCGGGAACCTGCCCACGCTGCACTTCGGTGTCGAGCAAGCCACCATGAACTGGTGGTTCGGCCATAACGTACTGGGGCTGTTCTACACGCCGATGGCCTTGGCATCGGTGTACTACTTCCTGCCCAAGATTATCGGTCGGCCAGTACAGTCGTATAACCTGTCGCTGCTGGGATTCTGGACCCTGGCCTTCTTCTACGGCCAGGTCGGCGGCCACCACCTGGTGGGCGGCCCCGTGCCGGGCTGGCTGACCACCCTGTCCATCGTGCAGAGCGTGATGATGATCGTGCCGGTGCTGGCCTTCTCGGTCAACCAGCACCTCACCATGCGCGGCCACTTCAAGCACCTGATCTACTCGCCCACGCTGCGCTTCATCGTACTGGGCGGGATGATGTACACCCTGAGTTCCCTGCAAGGTTCGGTGGAAGCCATCCGCAGCGTCAACACGGTCACCCACTTCACCCATTTCACGGTGGCGCACGCCCACCTGGGCCTGTACGGCTTCTTCACCATGGTGATGTTCGGCTCCATCTACTTTGTCATGCCGCGCGTGATGTCGTGGGAATGGCCCTACCCCTGGCTGATCGCGGCGCACTTCTGGCTGGTGGTGCTGGGCTTCTCGATCTACTTCATCGGCCTGACCATCGGCGGCTGGCTGCAAGGCATGGCCATGCTGGACGCCAATCAGCCCTTTATGGAATCGGTCAAGCTCACCATTCCTTATCTGCAGAGCCGCTCGCTGGGCGGCGCCATCATGACCCTGGGGCATTTTGTATTTGCCTACCACTTCATCGCCATGGCCCTGCGCCACGGTCCTTCGCGTACCGGCGCAGCGCTGCTGCACGTGCGTCCAGCGGGAGCTTGATATGCATGACGAACTTAAACTCCTGAGCGGCGCCATGATCACCCTGGCACTGGCTACTTCGGCCCTGGTGGTGCTGCCCTTCATGCAACTGAAGAACGTGGAACCGCCCACCGCACTGAAGCCCTACACCTCGGCCCAGCTGCGCGGACGCGAAGTCTATATCAAGAACGGCTGCATCTACTGCCACTCGCAGCAGCCGCGCGACAAGGCCCAGGCGCCGGACGACAAGCGGGGCTGGGGCCGCGCCTCCGTCGCCGCCGACTATTACTACGACCGGCCGCACCTGCTGGGCACCATGCGCACCGGCCCTGACCTGTTCAATATCGGCGCGCGCCAGCCCAGCGCGGACTGGCACCTGGGCCACCTGTACCAGCCCCGCGCCTATACACCCGGCTCGATCATGCCGTCCTATCCCTTCCTGTTTGAAGCGAAGGAAAAAGCCGACAGCGGCGACCGCGTGGTCAATCTGCCGCCGGGCTACAAGCCAATTGGCAAAGTGGTCATCGCCAGCCAGGAAGCACTGGACCTGGTCGCGTATCTGCAAGGCCTGGACCACACCTATCCGGTCATGGAGGGCAAAGCCAAATGAACGACGAAACCAACAACGACGCCCGCCTGCGCGAGCATCCCGATCCGCACGAAGGCGGCCTGCCCGTCCCCAAGATCGTGCTGGGCATTGTCAGCGTGGTCGTGCTGTGGGCGGTCGGCTACATCATCGCCACTGCACCGAACGATCCGCCGGAACTGGGTGATGGCCGCACGCTCGCCACGCTGCAGGGCAAGGCCGCCGGCGCGGCGGGTGCGGGCGGCGCCGACGGCGCGCAGATCTACGCCGCCAACTGCGTGGCCTGCCACCAGGCCACCGGCGCCGGCCTGCCGGGCGTGTTCCCGCCGCTGGCAGGCAGCGAATGGGTGCTGGCGGCGGACAAGGTACCCGCCAACATTCTCCTGCACGGCATCACCGGCAAGTTGACCGTCAAGGACACGGCTTATAACGGCCAGATGCCTGCCTTTAAGGACAAGCTGAGCGACGCGGAGATTGCGGCCGTGTTGAGCTACGTGCGCAGCAGCTTCGGTAACGGCGCTGGCAAGATTGCCGCGGATCTGGTCAAGGCGGAGCGCGACGCCGGCAAGGACCGCAAGGATCCATGGAATGGCGATGAAGACCTCAATAAGCTCAAACAGTAGCACCGGCGCTGGATCCTGGCCGACGCTGGCCGCACTGCTTGCTGTCTGCGCCATTGGCATGCTGGCGCTGTACCGGGCCACTATGGGCTTTGAGGTGGTATCGACCGAAGACGGCCGCCGGCTGGCCATCAGCCGTGCGCCCATGCAGCTTCCCGTGACGGCCATCCACGCGCCACAGGCGGCGGAACTGTCCCAGCTGCTGCGGGATGATGGCCGGGTGACCATCATGACCTTCTTCTACAGCAGCTGCAACGCCCTCTGCTCCGTGCTGGGCGACGAGTTCCAGCAGCTGCAGGCGGCCATCCATGCGCGCGGCCTGGAGCGGCAGGTGCGCCTGCTCAGCATCAGCTTCGACCCGCGTGACGATGCCGCCATGCTGGCCGCCTACGCCCGGCGCCAGCACGCCGATCCATCGGTGTGGCAGATGGTTTCCATCGACAGCGCGCCCCAGCGTAAAGCACTGCTGGACCAGCTGGGCATCGTGGTCCTGCCCGCCCCGCTGGGCGAATTCCAGCACAACGCTGCGCTGCACCTGATCGACCGCCACGGCAGGCTGGTACTGATCGACGACTACGAAAACCCGGCGCTGGCGCTGGAGCACGCCATCCGCAGGAGCGGGCCATGACGTACCTTGCTTACCGCCGCGCCGCTGGCCTGGCATGTGTACTGGTGGCGTGCAGCGCACGCGGCTGGCTGGAGTCCATCATGTTCACCCATATGCTGGTACAGCTGCCCCTGCTGTTTGCCGCAGGCTGGCTGCTGTTTGGCGACGTGTACTGGCCGCGTTGGCTGGCCGTACCAGATCGATATGGCCTGACCAGCCTGACCACCCTGCTGTTCATCAGCGCCTACTGGATGATTCCGCGCGCGCTGGAACAAAGCCTGCAGTCGTCCAACAGCGAGATCGCCAAGACCGTATGCTGGATCCTGGCAGGCGCCCTGCTGCCTGCGGCGCTGCGGCGCGCGCGCCTGGTCATCCAGCTTTTCTATCTCGGGAACTTCTGCTGGATGACGGCCATCGCCGGCATCCAGTATCAAAACATGCCGCAGCGCCTGTGCAATGCCTATCTGCTGGGCGACCAGTCGGCAACGGGCGTCGGCCTGGTAGTCCTCTCCATTCTCATCGCCATTGCCTGGTGCCTGCGCCATGCCTCGGCACTTTTATCCAACCCACATCAATCGAGCTACCATGCAGCACCTGGAACTGAACACTGAAAGCATTACCACCCTGGTCCACGAATTCTACGACGGCGTACGCGCCGATCCTGAACTGGGGCCCATCTTCAACGCAGCCATCGGCGACCATTGGGATACCCACCTTGGCCGCATGGTGGAATTCTGGTCGACCGTCATGCTCGGCAGCCGCGCCTTTCAAGGCAATGTCTTCGGCAAGCATATGCAGCTGAACGACATCGAACCGGAACACTTCCGCCGTTGGCTGGAGATGTTCGAAGCCACCGCCATTCGCCTGTTCGCGCCAGCCGTAGCGGACGAATTCGTGGTGGTCGCGCGCCGCATTGCCGCCAGCCTGCAATATGGATTCTTCGGCAAAGTCGTGGTTCCTTCCGGCGCCCCTGACTAACAAATCATAGGGCAGCATTTCTTGATCCAACTGCCGCTGGACTAGCGTTTTTTCCCGGAATTGGCTACCCGGCACGCCGTATTGGACTCCTACAATGGACTCATCTTGATACCCCATCCACTAAAGGAGAAACACCATGAACGCACGTGCCGATTACTACAATGCCTCCCCTGACGCCATGAAAGCCATGATGGCCCTGGAAGTCGCCGTCAAGAAGCTGGGCCTGGAGCCTTCGCTGCTCGACCTGATCAAGCTGCGCGCCTCGCAGATCAACGGCTGCGCCTTCTGCGTCGACATGCACTCCAGCGACGCCCGCAAGGCTGGCGAAACCGAACGCCGCCTGCACGCTGTCTCGGTATGGCGCGAAACGCCCTTCTTCTCGGAGCGTGAGCGCGCCGCCCTGGCCTGGACCGAGGCCCTGACCAACCTGCCCACCACCCACGCCCCGGACGCCGACTACGATCTGGTCAAGGCGAATTTCAGCGACAAGGAACAGGTCGACCTGACCCTGGCCATCGGCACCATCAACGCCTGGAACCGTTTCGGCGTCGGCTTCCGCGTCATGCCTGCACAGTAAGCTTGTAGCGCGCCAGCTGTACTGCCCGCGCCACAGGGCGCAAAAAGAGATTGACGGCACTTGCTACACCGTCCATATTCTTTGCTTATAAGATTCTCTCCAATTCTCACAGATGAGAAGCAGATGAGCGGCAGGCAGCTGGGGCATTCAATCGTCAAATTTGCGGCATGCACCGCGCTGGGCGCGAGCCTGCTGCACGGGACTGTGCTGGCCGCCGCGCCGCCACAGCCCTCCTTCCAGCCCCTCACCTTCGAGCAGCTCGATTCGCTCGGTTCCGACAGCCAGTCGATTCTGTCGCTGGCGCAGGACCGCCAGGGTTTCATCTGGATCGGCACCATCGAGGGCGGCTTGTACCGCTACGATGGCCGCAGCGTCGTCAAATACAGCAACGACCCAGCCAATGTGCATTCGCTGCCCGGGGGACGTGTATCGGCACTGTACTGCGACAACGAGGGCCGTGTATGGGTCGGCACCGACGAAGGGCTGGCGCGCTTCGACCCTGCCAGCAACGCCTTCCAGCGCTATTCGCCGCCAGACGCCCCGGCGCAGGCGCGCATCATCCGCCGCCTCGCCGGCGATGGCGCGCGCGGGCTATGGATCGCCAGCTGGGGCGGACTGCAGCACTTCGATCCCGACAACGGCCGCTTCCAGGTCTACCGCGCTAATTCGCTGCTGCCGGAGGCGCTGGCTCACAACGACATCAACGCCATCACCCTCGACAAGGAAGGCGGCATCTGGGCGGCCACCTGGCCCGCCGGGATCGACTACCGCGCGCCGGGCAAAGACGGATTCCTGCACCTGCGGGTGGATGACCCGGCCCATCCCGATCCCAAGGTCAACGACGTGCGCGCCATGCTGTACGACGGCGACAACTTGTGGATTGGCACCAATGCCGGCGTGGTGTTGTGGCATACCGGTACACCCTGGGCGGAACGCAAGCACTTGAATGGTCCGGTGGGCCGCATCAACAGCATCGACATGGACCGCAGCGGCGGCATCTGGATCGGCACCCGCACCGAAGGCCTGCAGCGCTGGGATGCCGCCAGCCAGCGCTTCCAGTCTTATGTGCACCACGCCGAAGACACCCGCAGCCTGCCCAGCAATGCCATCAACGCCGCCATGGAAGACCGCGGCGGCACCCTGTGGGTGGCCAGTTTTACCGATGGTGTCAGCCGTGCCAACCTGGGTAATTACGGTTTCGAACGCATCATCCCGCGCGAAGTGGCGCCGGACAGCTTCCCATCCAGCAATTTCGTGCGCAGCATGGGGCCAGCGCCGCAGGGCCAGATCTGGCTTGGCGTGGACGATGGCCTGGCGCTGTTCGACCCGGCCAGCCACCGCCTGGTCCGCAAGTACACCGCACAGAACGGCCAGCCAGGCTCGCTCAGCCACAACTCGGTGTATGCCCTGTTCCAGCAGCCGGACGGTCCGCTCTGGGTGGGGACGTCCAAAGGTCTGAACCGCTTCGATGCCGCCACCGGCCGCTTCACGATGATCCCTTACGACAGTCCGTCCGAAGGCTTTATCAATACCGTCGCGCCAGGCCGCCGCGGCACGCTATGGATCGGCACTGCGGGCAGCCTGCAGCACCTGGACCTGGCCACCGGCCACCTGGACAAGTACCACCACGATCCGGCCGATCCGGGCAGCCGCAGCCAGGACGACACCAGCACTGTACTGGAGGACAGTCAGGGCCGTGTATGGGTCGGTGATTTCTTCCGTGGCGGTGGCCTCGACCTGCTGGACCAGCACAGCGGCAAGTTCCGCCACTTCCGCCATGATGAACGCCAACCCGACAGCCTGGGCAACGACAAGGTGACCTGCCTGTACGAGGACATGTACGGCACCATCTGGATCGGCACGGCGCGCGGCTTGAACCGTCTGGTGCCGGACCGCGACGGCCAGCCGCGCTTCCGCGCTTACACCGGCGAAGGAACGCCGGGCCCGGTGATGATCGAATCGATCCAGAGCGATCAGACCGGCATTCTGTGGATCGGCACCGCCAAGGGCTTGTCCCGTTTCGATCCCAGCAGCGGCGTGTTTATCCAGTACTCCGCCGACGATGGATTGACCGATGGCCTGTATCTGGGTTCATCGGCCCGCAGCACCGACGGCAAACTGTACTTCGGCAGCAGCAGCGGGATCACCGCCGTGTATCCCGCGCTGCCCTTCCGCGCGCCCACGCCCCCGCAAGTGGCCATTACCGATATCCGTATCTCGGAAAAATCGCTCACGCTTGGCTTGCCGCCCAAGGTGCGGCTGGAGGGCAGCGTGACCGCGCCGCGCGGCCTGATCCTTCCCGCCAGCGCCTCCGTGCTGACGCTGGAATTCGCCGCCCTGCATTACGCCGCGCCGCGCCGCAACCAGTACAGCTACAAGCTGGAAGGATTTGACGAGGAATGGGTCAGCGCCGACGCCAGCCATCCCATGGCGACCTACACCAATCTGTATCCCGGCGAATACCGCTTCCTGGTGCGCGCCACCAGCAACAAGGGCTTGCACAGCCCTGTGATTGAACTGCCGATCACCATCACCCCACCGTACTGGCAAACCTGGTGGTTCCGTATCGCCGCTGTACTGCTACTGTTTGCCACCGGTGTACTGGCCTACCGCAGCCGCGTGAAGGGACTGAAGCGGCGGGCACAGCGGCTTGAGGTGCTGGTGGCGCAGCGCACCGCCGAGCTGGAAGAGTCGAACCGCAAGCTGAGCGCCATGGCGTCCACGGACGGCCTGACCGGCCTGGCCAACCGGCGCGCTTTTGACGAGGTGCTGGCGCGCGAATGGGCGCGCGCCCGGCGCAAGCGCGAGCCGCTGGCGCTGGCCATGATCGACGTCGACTACTTCAAGCCGTACAACGATCACTATGGGCACCATGCCGGCGACGATTGCCTGCGCCAGGTCGCCGCTGTGCTGGCCCACGCCGTACGGCGCGGCACCGATCTGGCGGCGCGCTACGGCGGCGAAGAATTCGCCTTCATCGCGCCGGGCACCAGTATCGAAGCGGTACTGGCGATCGCGGAACAGCTGCGCGCCGCCATCGAGGCGCTGGCGCTGCCGCATGAAAAATCGCCGCTGAGCCACCTCACCGTCAGCATCGGCGTCGCCGCTATCGTACCGGACGATGCGCAGGATCCCAGCCTGCTGATCCGCTCCGCCGACCAGGCCCTGTACCGGGCCAAAACCCAGGGCCGCAACCTGGCCATACTGGGCTATAGCGCCGTCCCGCGCGATAACGTCATCAAGATTGTGCAGTAAGCTGCGCCTTGGGCTTCAGGCGCTGGCGCGCGGCACGCGCATGCGGCACCCAGCGCTGGCGCGCCCAGCGCCGCCACATGATCAGGCCGCGGATCCATTCATCGGCCGCATAGGCCAGCCAGACGCCCGGCAGGCCCCAGCCCAGCACCACGCCAAACAGCCAGCTGCCGCCGGCCAGCACCAGCAGCATGGACAGCGCGCCAGCGGCCACCGGAAAGCGCGCATCGCCCGCCGCGCGCAAGCCATTGATCACCACCAGGTTGAACACCCGTCCCGGCTCCAGAATCACGGTCAGCCAAAGCAGTGTCGCACCCGCGCCAATGATGGCGGCGTCCTGCGTGAACCAGCCCAGCAGCCAGCGTCCGGCCAGCGCCGCCAGCGCCGCGCAGACCACGCTGACCGCCAGCCCACGCAGCAGCGCGCGCCGCACGACATGGTGCGCCTCGCGCAACTGCCCGGCGCCGATCATATAGCCGACCACGATCTCCACTGCAAAGCCGGTGGCGATACTGAACATCATCACGCCGCCCATCAGCTGCAGTACATAGGCCTGCGTCGCCAGGGCCGATGCACCGAGACGGCCCACCGCCGCCACGCTGGCCATGAAGCCCAGCCGCCAGGCGATATTCTCCGCCGCGCCGGGCAGGCCGATATGCAGCACGGCGCCCAGTTCGCGCCGCGGCAAACGCCACCAGTCTTCGCGGCGCGGTGTGATCGCCAGGTGCAGGCGCCACAGCCACAGGTGCAGCGCCAGTCCCAGTGCGCGGCTCAAGGCCAGCGCCAGCGCATAGCCAGGCAGGCCCAAGGCGGGCAGCGGTCCCCAGCCATGCATCAGCGGCACCGCCATGGTCAGGTGGCTGATGTGCATGATGATCAGCACCACCAAGGTGTCGCGCGTGCGCAGGTGCGCGCGCATGACGCTGGCCATGGATGCATTCCAGGCATCGAACAGCAGGGCCGGCGCCAGCGCCTGCAGGAATGGCACGGCCAGCGGCAGCACCTCGGCCGGCGCGTTCAGCAGATGCAGCAGGCCGCCCGCACCCAGCAGCGCCAGCAGGAAGGTCAGCACACCCAGCCAGGTACTGGCGCCCAGCACCGCGCGCGCCACGCGGCTGGCCGCTTCACGCTGGCCGCCACCCAGGTTCTGCGTCACCACCACGCTGACGCCCGCGCCAATGATGCGGAACAGGATGAACAAGGTAGCCGAGACCTGGTTGGCCATGGCGAAGGCGGCGCCGGAGGTATCCGACAGGCGCGCCGCCAGCGTGGTGCCGACCAGGCCGGAAATGGTGGTCAGTCCCAGCTCGGCCAGCAGCGGCCAGGCCAGGCTGAACATGCGCGGCGTGCGCTGAAGTGTATTGGGCATGGCAGGCAGCCCTTATTCCGCCAGCATCGCGGCAAAGCGGCGCGCAAAGGTATGCACGTCGCCGGGCCAGCGCGCGGACAGGTAGCGGCCGTCGCGCACCACCCAGGCCGGACGCTCGTCATCCGGCGTATCGCGCAGCAGGCCGCTGGTCTTGCGGAAGTGGTCGGCGGCGTCCGCCGCAACGTCCTTGAAATCCTCCGCCGAGGCCAGCGCGCGCTTCACTTCCTGCTCCACGCTCCAGTAGCCGGGGGCTTCGCCTTTGCTCTCTTCGTAGGTGCGGTAGTAGCCGGGATCCCAGAAGCGCACCAGGAAGCGGGTCAGATCCCACGCGCTCTTCTCCAGCTTCCAGGTCAGGGCTGTGGTCTGGCGGCCGTGCAGCACCGACTTGCCGCTGCGGGGAGAAATGGAACGCGCTGCCAGCAGCACGCCATGGCAGACGGCGGCTACCGGTTTGTCCTTGTCGAAGAAATCCGCCACCACCGCTTGCAGGCGCGCGTCTTCGAGATATGGCCGCATGCCTTTGGCGTGGCCGCCGGGCAGCAGCAGCGCATCGAATTTTTCCGGCTCCAGCGCGGCAAAAGACAGCGGCTGGCGGAAGGCGGGATCCTGCGCCATGGCGGCATACGCGGCGCGGCCATGATGGTCGGCGCGCAGCATCAGCCCGAACAGGCGCAGCTTGCGCAGGCCGGGAATCCAGCCCCAGGGGTCCAGGCCTTCGCCGCTCAGCATCATAGGGTCGCCCTGGGCGGGCGTGCCATCGACGGTGGCGAAGACCAGCCGGTGACCGGCCGCACGCAGAATTTGCCAGCTGACCGCCGCTTCGGTTGGATCGAAATCGCGCAGCGGCAGCGGAATGAGGATGGTGCGGGATGAAGGCATCGTTCAGGCGAATGGCGGATCAAACCACCATTCTAGCGCGAGCAAGCCTCGATGATGCGGCGGCAGTGCTCAGGACAATGCCAGCCGCGCGGAGCGGGCAGCCCCATGCGGCAGCGCCTTGGCTTGCGGCGCCGCGCCGCCATAGGCGGCATGCACACCATCCAGGCGGAAGTAGCCCACCGACTCGGCCAGTTCGCGCGCCTTCATCTGCATGGCGTCCGCCGCCGCTGCGGCTTCCTCCACCAGCGCCGCGTTCTGCTGCGTCACGCCGTCCATATCGGCGATGGCCGCGTTGACCTGCTGGATGCCATGCTCCTGCTCCGTGCTGGCCATGCTGATCGCGCCGATGATATTGGTGACCTTCTGCACGCTCTCCACCACTTCCTTCATGGTGGCGCCGGCTTCATGCGCCAGCGCGCTACCGCTGGCGATACGTTCGGCCGAGTCGTTGATCAGCACCTTGATTTCCTTGGCCGCGCTGGCCGAACGCTGCGCCAGGTTGCGCACCTCGCCCGCCACCACCGCAAAGCCGCGGCCCTGTTCACCGGCCCGCGCCGCCTCCACCGAAGCGTTCAGCGCCAGGATATTGGTCTGGAAGGCGATACCGTCGATCACGCTGGTGATGTCGGTGATCTTGTGGGCGAAGGCGTTGATGTTCTCCATGGTGTCCACCACCTGCGACACCACCTCGCCGCCCTTGCCCGCCACGTCCGACGCCGACTGTGCCAGCGCGTTCGCTTCACGCGCATTGTGGCTGTTCTGCTTCACCGCCAGGGTCAATTCTTCCATCGACGATGCCGTTTCCTCTAGCGCGCCGGCCTGGTGTTCGGTGCGGCGCGACAAATCCAGGTTGCCCTGGGCGATTTCGCGCGAGGCGCCATCGATCGCCACAGCATCGTCGCGCACCTGGCCCACCGTGGTGGCCAGGCGCTGCGTCATATGGCTCAGAGCATCGAACAGCTGGCCGATTTCATCGCGGCGGCCATGCTCGATCGCCACCGTCAGGTCGCCCTGCGCCACCTGTTCGGTCAGCGCAGCCGCCTGCTTGAGCGGACGCACAATGCTGCGGGTCAGCGCCACCGCCAGCACGGCGCCCACCGCCAGCGCGGCGGCGCCCAGCACCACCAGCAAGCCGCGGCTCAGCGCGAACTGGCTGGCCGAGCTTTCCGCCAGATCGTGCGCTTCGCGGGTCTGGTAATCCAGCAGCTGGTCCAGCGCAGCGATATAGGCCTTGGAGACGCCATCCAGCCTGGTGTCGATCAGGTCACTCACTTCCTGCACGCGGCCCATGTCCTTCATCTTGAAGATCTCGTCGCGCAGCTTGATATACGCCGCCTTGCGCTCGGCCACCGCACGCAGCAAGCCCTGCTCCTTGTCATTCTGCGGCAGCGCCTTCAGCTTGGACTCCAGCGCGGCCAGGGTCTTTTCTCCAGCGTTCAGCTGCGCCTGGAAGATATCGGCCACTTCCAGGCTGTCGCTGCGGGCGATGGAAATGGCGCGCAGGCCATTCAGCTGGGTCGCGCCCAGAATCTCCGAGGTCAGCTGCTGCTTGGCCAGCTTGTCGTCCACCAGGTTGGAGGCGGTGTCTTTGGCGGCCTGCAGGCGCCACAGCGAGACAATGCTCATGCACGCCATCAGCAGCAGAACCAGGGCAAACGATGCCACCACGCGGGCGCCAGTGCTCAAATTAGGGAGTTTCATATTTGATCCGTACTCAAAAAAGCCATTCAATGAGCGCAGTTTACCGGCCAAATATGACCCAGATATTACATTATGGAAATATTAATGACTATTGGTTAATATCACTTTTCCATGTGTAATGAGGAAGTAACAATTGCTTGATAGCATGGCTTAGTCCTCCCACTAAAAGGTCTTCCACGTGGAATTCAACGCTTCTCGCTTGCACCTGCCTCGTTTTCGCCTGTCGGTCGCCGCCGATCTGTGCGTGGAGACTGTATCGGTACAGTCGGACGTGTCGAACTTCGCTGTACTGGAACTGTTCACCGAACGGCGCGACCTGATGAGCCTTCCCGTGATCGAGCATGGCCGCCCGATTGGCCTGATCAGCCGGAATATCTTCCTGTCGCAGATGTCCAAGCCCTTCTACCACGAGGTGTATGGCAAGAAGAGCTGCATCGCCTTCATGGACAAGGAGCCGCTGATCGTCGACGCCGGCATGAGTATCGAGGAACTGGCCTTCCGTGCGGTCGAATCGGGCGAAAAGGCGCTGGCCGACGGTTTCATCGTCACCCGCGAGCAGGCGCTGGCGGGCGTGGGCTTTGGCCTGCAGCTGATGAACGTGGTGGCCAATCTGCAGGCGGAAAAGAACCGCCAGATCATGCACAGCATCGACTACGCCAGCGTGATCCAGCGCGCCCTGCTCAGCACCTCCAGCCAGGCCCTGGGCGAAGCCCTGGATGACGCCCACCTGGAATGGCAGCCGCGCGACGTGGTGGGCGGCGACTTCTACCACTTTGCCCGCTACCCGGACGGCTGGTTTGCCGCCATCGCCGACTGTACTGGCCATGGCGTACCGGGCGCCTTCATGACCCTGATTTCGTCCTCCACCCTGAGCCAGGCCTTGCAGCAGCATGGCCCACGCGATCCGGCGCGCCTGCTGTCGCAGGTCAATCGGGGCGTCAAGACCATGCTGGGCCAGGTGGAACGCAGCCCGGAACGGGGTGGCAATGCTTCCGACGACGGCCTCGATGCCGCTTTCCTGTGGTTCGACAGCGCCAGCCGCCGCCTGAGCTTTGCCGGCGCGCGCCTGCCGCTGTACCAGGTCGATCCGCAGCAGCCTGCCGTGCTGACCATCGACGGTGAGCGCATGGGCGCGGGCTATGTCGATACACCGCTGGATTACCAGTGGACCAATCGGATTCTCGACGTGGCGCCGGGCAGCCTGCTGTTCCTCGCCACCGACGGACTGACCGACCAGATCGGCGGCCCCAAGGACATCGCCTACGGCAAGCGCCGCCTGCGCGAACATCTGCTGGCGGGCCGCGACGGCTGCGCGTTGCACCTGGCGCAATCGCTGCTGGACGACCTGTCGGGCTGGCAGGGCAAGCAGCCGCGCCGCGACGACCTTACCTTTTTCAGTTTCCGCCCTTAGGAGTAGCGATTGCTGTACCAGGAATTCAACGACTTCTTTGACGTGGCCCGCAAGCGCCACATCATCTTCTTTTACGTGGGCTACTTCTCGCAGCACGTGGTGGCGGCCATTTCCGAGACCATCAAGGCGCGCCTGGATACCGCCGGCGCGGCTGGCCCCACGCGCCGCCGCATTTTCTCGTCCTTCGTCGAAATGTCGCAGAACATCATGCACTACTCCTCGGACACCCTGACGCCGCCACAGTCGGACCAGGGCCAGATGCGCCGCGGCTCCTTCTGCATCGGCATGAAGGACGACAGCTTCTTCCTGCTATGCGCCAATCCAGTGGAACGCGCCAGCGAAGACCGCATCCGCAGCCGCCTGGAGCCGCTGCACAGCATGACCATGGAAGAGATCAAGTCCGCCTACAAGAAAGCCCTGCGCGACGAAACGCCGGCCGACAGCAAAGGCGCGGGCCTGGGCTTTCTCACCATGGCGCGCGACGCCAGCGAGCCGCTGGAGTTCGAATTTGTCCATGAAGCGCATGACCCGGACACCACGGTGTTCTGCATCAAAGCCATCATCTAAGGAAGCACAATGGAATCCATCTTCATCGCCGCCTCGCCGGCCTCGCCCGAAATCGACTTCCGCTTCGACCAGCACACGCTGTCGATCAAGGGCGAGTCCTATCCGGAAAACGCCGCCGCTTTTTACGGCCCCCTGATCGAGCGTGTGCGTGCCTATCTAGCTGCGCATCGCGGCGCCGCCATCACCGTCAACGTCTCGCTGGCCTACTTCAACAGCTCCAGCACCAAGATGCTGTTCACCTTTTTCGAAGCGCTGAACGACGCCGCCATACACGGCAGCCAGGTGCGCCTGAACTGGTACCACGACGAAGACGATGACACCATCCTCGAATTCGGCCAGGAACTGCGCGACGATTTCGGCGCGCTGGAATTCCACGACCACGCCGTGAGCAGTACCTGACGCCATGATTGAAGCCGACCTGTTCGCGCTGGAGAGCGCCGCCCTGGCCGAGGCCAAAGCCGTCTGCGCCGATTCGCAGGCCGATGTGCGCGGAGCGCTGGCCGAACTGATCGTCCATTACGAGCGCCTGGTGCGCGAAAGCCGCCGCCTGATCCGCCGCAGCGACCGCGCCGAGCTGGAAATGAACCAGATGAACCGCCAGCTGCAAGAACTGGCGGCGCAGCTGGAATACCGCGCCACCCACGATCCGCTGACCGGAGCGCTGAACCGCGCCGCCGTGATCGACCAGGCCAGCGAATGCCTTCGCCAGGGCGATCTGGCCCTGATCGTGCTCGATATCGACCACTTCAAGCGCGTCAACGACGATTTTGGCCATCCCACCGGCGATGCCGTGATCCGCACTGTGGTGCAATGCCTGCGCCAGCTGCTGGGGCCCGCCGCCGCCATCGGCCGCGTCGGCGGCGAAGAGTTCTCCGTGCTGCTGCCCCATGCAGACGCCGACGCCGCCCTGGCGCTGGGCCGCAGCATCTGCCGCGCCGTGGCCCTGCAGGTGTTCGCCGCGCCGGTGGACCGCCAGATCACGGCCAGCGTCGGCGTCAGCTGGTGCCCGGCCGGCACCAGCTTCGATCAGGCCTATGGCCTGGCCGACCAGGCGCTGTACATGGCCAAGCGCTCGGGCCGCAACTGTGTGCGCCTGTGTAACGCCACCGAGGACGCCGACGCCGCCTGCTGTATTTGAACTATTGCTGAGGTGTCCTGGACGCTTGCGGGCGGCGCTACAACACGCTTTGTCGCGCCGTAGACTTTCGCGTCACTATTCCGTATGCTTTTATCCAGCGCCCGCCCTCTTGGCGGCCGCGCGGATAACCGGCAGGAGCGCGCCCCGATTTGAATTCACAGGCCCGTATGCATCCTGCCAGCCGGGCCGCCCAAAGGCCCGCTGGCACGCTACGCCAAGCACTGGCGGGGCTGGCTATAGCCATTCTGTTCTGCTGCTTCAGTGATGCTAGTGCCGCCGGGCGCTGGTCCCAGCTTGCCACGCCCCTGTTTGAACATCTCGGCCTGGAGCACGGCCTGCCGCATCCGGTCGCCATGGCGCTGGCCCAGGACGGCGACGGCTATATCTGGATCGGCACCCAGCGCGGCCTGGCGCGCTGGGACGGCTATACCATGCGCAGCTTCCTGCACAAGCAGTCCGATCCCGATTCGCTGCCGGGCGACTTTATCCAGGCCTTGCACGTCGACGCTCAGGGCCGTCTGTGGGTCGGCACCTCCAGCGCCGGCCTGGCCATGTGGGACAAGGTCAACGAGCGCTTCGTCCGCTCGCCGGTCGGCCAGAACGGCATCATCAGCGCCATGGCCAGCGATGCTGCCGGCGGCATGTGGATCGCCAGCGCCGGCGGTCTCGATTACCTGCTGGCCGACGGCCGCGTCACCCATCACTATGCGCGCGAAGCGCCGCCGCCCAACCAGCTACCGGACAACCAGGTGCGCGCCCTGCTGCTGGACCAGTACGGCGACCTGTGGATCGGCTCTGCCACCGGCCTGGCGCGGCGCGACCACCGCACCGGCGTGGTCAGCCCGGTCCCCGTCAGCGCGGCAGGCGCCGACGGCTGGCAGGACACTGTACTGTCCCTGGCCCAGAACAGTAAGGGGCAGATCGCTTTCGGCACCCTGAAAAGCGGCATCGGCGTGGTCGACGTCGCGGCTGGCGCTGCGCAGGGCCGCATCCTGGCCCTGCCGGACGTGCCGGACATACAGGCCAATATGGTCCTGGCCATCACCGAGGCCACGCCCGGCCGCTGGTGGGCCGCGACCTATGGCGGCGGAGTGGTGGAACTGGACAGCGCCAGCGGCCGCGCCCACCGCATCGAGCACCAGGCCGCCATCGGCGCCAGCCTGCGCAACGACCGCACCGCCGCCCTGCTGCGCGACCACAGCGGCCTGCTGTGGGTGGCCAATGAACTCAGTGTGGACTTCCACGATCCCAACAACGCCGCCATCGAAGCCGTCTTCGGCGGCCATAATCTGCTGGAAGCGGGCGTCACCGCCCTGATGACCGACGCCGGCGGACGCGCCTGGATCGCCCTGGCCGACCAGGGTATCGATCTGGTGCAGCCGGACGGCACCCGCACAGCCGCCCTGCGCCCCGATCCCCTGCATCCCGACAGTGCCCTGCCCAACCGCGTGGTGCTGGCCATGGCGGAGGCCGAACCGCGCGACGCCTGGATCGGCACCCAGCTTGGCCTGTACCATAGCAGCGGCCAGGGCAGCCGCGTACACCGGGTCGCACTGCCAGGCCCCAATCCCTATCCGCGTGTCGGTACTGTACTGGCACAGCAGCATAACGTCTGGCTGGGTACTTTCGGCGGCCTGCTGCGGTACGACCCGCAAGCCAATACAGTACAGACCTTTGTGCAGGGCCGCGCCAGCGCCGGCGGCCTGACCGACAACCGCATTCATGCCGTGATCGCGGACCGCGACGGTTCGTTGTGGATCGCGACCCGCAACGGTTTGAACCGCCTGGACCCGTCCAGCGCCACGGTCGAGCAGATCCAGACCGACGCCAATGCGCCCGACGGGCTATCGGAGCCGATCATCAGCTCGCTCGCAATCGACCATCAAGGCCGCCTGTGGGTCGGCACCAACGGCGGCGGCATCAACGTGCTGATGTCGCGCGACCCGCACGGTAAGCCGCGCTTCCGCCATATCGGCATGCAGGACGGGCTGCCCAGCATGGCCATCACCACCCTGGCGGTGGGCCACTATGGCCGCATCTGGGCCGCCACCTCGGACGGCATGGCCGTGGTCGACCCCGAAACGCTGCACGCCCGCGCTTTGGGCCGCGCGGACGGACTGGCCTTCCGCACTTTCTTCGTCGGCGCAATGGCGCAGACGCCGGAAGCCGACCTGCTGTTCGGCTCCACCGAAGGCCTGGCGGTGATCCATCCTCGCCTGCTGGGCGAATGGCACTACCATCCGCCGCTGGTGCTGAGCGCCGTCAGCGTCGATGGCCGCGCCGTCACGCCGGCGCAGCTGCTGGAGTCTCCCGGCCGCCCCGGCTTGAGCCTGCGCGTACCGCCGGACGCCAAAAGCTTCGAGGTCAACCTGGCCTCGCTGGATTTTTCCGCCAGCGCGCGCAACCGTTACGCCTACCGGCTGGAAGGCTATGACCGCCGCTGGAACGAGACCGACGCCAATCGCCGTACCCTGTCCTATGCCAACCTGGCGCCGGGCGACTACCAGCTGCACCTGCGCGGCAGCAACCGCGACGGCGTCTGGAGCGCCCAGGAACTGACCATGGAAGTGCATGTGCTGCCGGCCTGGCACCAGACGTGGTGGGCCTGGTGCGCCTATGTGCTGGCCACCGCCCTGCTGGCGCTCAGCGTCTACCGCTGGCGCGTCAGCCATCTGCACCGGCGCGGCGCCATGCTGGAAGCACTGGTGTATTCGCGCACCCAGCACCTGGAAAAGCTCAACGCCATCGTCAAGTCGATCAACGACCAACTGGACTTCGACGCCCTGCTGCACACCATCCTGCAGGAGACTGCCATTATCAAGGGCATCGACGTGGCCTGGGCCCTGGTGCGCGAACCGGGCAGCGAAGCCCTCAGCCTGCGCGCTGCCTGGCAGCGCGATGCCGATGCGGCGGGCGCCGCGCCGGAACACTACCGGCTCGACCTGGCCTCGGCCGAGTCGCGCTACGCCAAGCCGGCCGACATGATCGCGCGGGACATCTACGTCATCCGCAGCGACAACGGCCGGCCCTGTTCGCAGCTGGCGGTGCGCATCTGTATCGACGGCCACGTGGAAGGCTTCCTCATCTTCGAGAACTTCCAGCAGCATCGCCTGTTCGATTCCAGCGACCTCGATCTGCTCAAGGCCTTGAAGGAGCCGTTTGTCTCGGCCTTCCAGAAAGCCCGCGCCCTGCGCCTGATCGAACAGGCGCGCGCCAATGCGGAAGCGGCCACCCGCGCCAAGAGCGAGTTCCTGGCCAATATCAGCCACGAGATCCGCACGCCGATGAACGCCATCCTTGGTTTTGCGGGACTGGGCACGCACCTGGAACTGCCGCCGCAGCCGATGGACTACTTCCGCAAGATCGGCCGCGCGGGCCAGAGCCTGCTGGAGATCATCAACGACGTGCTGGACTTCTCCAAGATCGAATCGGGCAAGCTGGAACTGGAGACCCTGCCCTTCGACCTGCCCGACACCCTCAACCAGATCGCCGACCTGTTTGCCTGGCGCGCCGCCGAGCGCGGGCTGGAACTGGTGATCTGGGCCGATCCCGACGTGCCTTCCAATCTGCTGGGCGATCCGCTGCGTCTGAGCCAGGTGCTGGTCAACCTGGTCGGCAACGCGCTCAAGTTCACCGCGCGCGGCCACATCCAGCTGCGCGTGGCGCGCGATCCCGACTTCTCGCGCAATGACGGCAGCCGGGTGGGCCTGTGCTTCACCGTCGAAGACTCGGGCCTGGGCATCAGCGAGGAACAGCAGGCGCGCCTGTTCCAGGCTTTCGCGCAGGCCGATGCCAGCACCACCCGCCTGTTCGGCGGCACCGGCCTGGGGCTGGCCATCTCGCAGCAGCTGGTGCGCAAGATGGGTGGCCTGATCCAGCTGCAAAGCCAGCCGGGGCGCGGCAGCATCTTCAGCTTCAGCATCGTGCTGGAATGTCCGCAGGAGCAGACCCCGCGCATCCAGCCGGTGCCGCCGGAAGCACAGGGCAAACGCGTGCTGGTGGTGGACGACAGCGCGCCGGTGCGCACCATGCTGTACGCCCAGCTCAAGGCGCTGGGTCTGGAAGCGTCCACCGCAGCCAACGGCGACCAGGCCATGGTGATGGCGCAGAAGCAGCACTGGGACCTGGTGCTGGTGGACTGCGACATGCCGGACATGGACGGCGTGCAGACCCTGGCCTCGATGCGCGCGCTGAGCCAGCAGCTTACCCTGCCCGCCGTGATGCTGCTGACCGCCTACGCGCGTGAGCACAGCCGACTGGCGGCGGAGCAGGCGCAGATGCATCCCTTCCTCGACAAGCCGGTCAATCCCTACCAACTGCGCGCCGCCGTGCTGACCGCCTTCGGCCTCGATCCCGGCACCACGCCAACGCGCGCCCTCAGTGCGCCATCGGCGGCGGCCGTGCATATCCGCGGCGCGCGCGTGCTGGTGGTGGACGACAACGCCATCAACCAGCAGGTGGCGGCGGAAGTCCTGCAGCGCGTCGGCGTGGCGGTCGACCTGGCCGGCAGCGGCGACGAAGCGATCCGCATGTGCGACCTGGCCGAATACGACGCGGTGCTGATGGATATCCAGATGCCGGACATGGATGGCTACCAGGCTACTGCGCGCATCCGCACCGGCGGCCGCCATGACGGATTGCCAATTATCGCGATGACAGCACATGCCGTCTCCGGCTACCGCGAGCGCTGCCTGGCGATGGGCATGAACGACTACGTTACCAAGCCGATCGAACCCGAAGTGTTATACGGTGTACTGGCACAGTGGGTCAGCGCTTCCGGCGATGTCATGGACAGTACTGCGACAATCGCGCCGGGTGATGTGGCCAGGCGCGCCGTCATCGCCGCCTGCCC
>Ga0213872_10000744_pt1 | contig 24091 bp, 18 predicted proteins | sample VelepicomBERX_R2_FD_160071 | JGI IMG/M metagenome (GOLD analysis project Ga0213872, IMG submission 160071) | Rhizosphere microbial communities from Vellozia epidendroides in rupestrian grasslands, the National Park of Serra do Cipo, Brazil - RX_R2 | ecosystem: Host-associated > Plants > Roots >...
GGGCGTGACCATCCTGTGTGCCAGCGGCGACAACGGCTCCGACGATGGCGTCGGCGACGGCCAGCCGCATGTCGACTTTCCCTCCTCGGCGCCGCACGCCACCGGCTGCGGCGGCACGCATATCGCTCTGGCCGACGGCGTCAGCACGGAAACCGTGTGGAACGACGGCCCCAGCAGCGCCACCGGCGGCGGCTTCAGCGCCGTGTTTCCCCGTCCCGACTACCAGCAGGCGCTCGGCGGCGGCGTCACCGCGCGCGGGGTGCCGGACGTGGCGGGCGACGCCGATCCGGCCAGCGGCTACCGGGTGCGGGTGGACGGCCAGAACCTGGTGTTTGGCGGCACCAGCGCGGTGGCGCCCCTGTGGGCCGGGCTGATTGCATTAATCAACCAGCAACTCGGTCATCCGGTAGGCTTCCTCAATCCGCTGCTGTACGGCCCGCTGCAGGGGCAGGGGGTGACGCGCGACATCACCGTCGGCGCGAATGGCGCCCAGCAGGCGGGGCCGGGCTGGGACGCCTGCACCGGCTGGGGCAGCCCGGATGGCGGCAAGCTGCTGGCGGCCTTGCAGAGCCAGTAAAAAAATTCCTCGGGCGCTTAATTCCCGGAACATGCCGGTCGCCTGTTGAGTTATGTAGAAGTACGCACGCCGCCAAGTCAAGGCTTGGTGGCGGCGCGACGCCAAATTCCCTTAACTTCGCCCAAATGCTGCTAAGATGAAGAGGTGAGGGGTGTGCATAGCTGAATTGGACATTTTTTTCGTGGAGTCGACTCATGGTCACCAACATTAGCGCTTCTTCCCTTGCGGCGGCGATGACTGCCGAAAAAGGCATAGAACAGAAGAAGACTCCAGCGCCTGGAGAGAACTTGGACGCCGGCAATGCCGACCTGGACGCGAGCATCGCGGCCTATATGTCGGTGCCTGGCTTTAACAATGCCTCGCCGGTGCAGTCGGACCCTGCTATTCCCGCCGTCGACAACGACACCGCCACCCAGGGCATCGGCGCCAAGCCGGCCAGCACGGATGCGGAAAAGTTAAAGTTGGCGCTTCAGCAATTCGACGAAGGCCTGAAAAAGCTGGTCAACCGTCCGGAAACGCAGGCTTTTCAGGCCAAGCAGCTGGGCGTCGTCCAGGATGACCAGCCGCAGCCGCAGTCGCCCGACCCGCTGCCTGGCGTGGATGAGAAGGGCCAGCTGGAGGTCTTGAGCGGCAACGACCAGGCTGCCGACACCAACCACGACGGCAAGGTGAGCGAAGAAGAGCGCCTGCGCTACGAAATGCCGCTGACCTATCGCAGCAGCGAGTCCTACCGGGTCAGCGAGGCGCGCGACCAGACCCGGGCCGATGGCCCCTCGGCGCTGTCGCTCACCGAAACCAACCACGCCTACGGCGCGGCCGGCACCCCGGCGCAGGAAACCTGATTCGCTACTGCTATCGCATCGCGGCCGGCACTTCGCCGGCCGTTGTTTTTTGTGGCGCGGATTTCAGTCGCCGATAAATTTCGTCAGCAGGCGGTGGAACTCGTGGAATTCGGCCGCGGTGAAGTCCTTCAGCCGTCCATTCAGCACGTTGGGCACGCGCTTGACGATATCGCCCGCCACGTGCTTGCCGTGGCGGGTCAGCTGCAGGTTGACCACGCGGCGGTCTTCCGCGCTGCGGCTGCGCTGCAGCAGGTCTTGCCGCTCCATCTTGTCCAGCATGCGCGTCATCAGGCCGCTGTCGATGTCGAGTATGCGGCTCGCCTCGTAGGGTGTGCTGGCGATGCCGCGCAGGAGTACCAGCAATACGCCCATCTGTGGCGGCGTCACATCGAAGTCGCGCAGGACGGTATCCAGATCCGCCGTCAGCCGGTTGCGCGCCTTGTTCAGGGCCAGCCCGATGCTGGTGCGTGGATCATAGTTCTCAGGCGTGTAATGCTTCATCGCTCCTCCTTGCTGCATAATTTATTTGACTTGTCAGTGATTGTCAATGCAGAATCTGCAAATACGATTATCTGTTTAGTGAATAGGCAATCGTACAAAATAAACACTTATTGTCAAAAAAATGCGAATATGTGTCCCTGAATCGTTAAGCAATTTAACTTTTTTCAAGGTTCCAGCAGGAGTCGGCCAGTGAAAAACAAGCACCTCACCCTGGCCCTCGGCGCCGCCTTCAGCATGATGCTGGGCGGCTGCGCCGTCGGTCCCAATTTCAAGCCGCCCGAAATGGCAGTACCGGGCGATGCCAGCTACACCCCCACCGCCATGCCGTCCCGGACTGCGGCCTTCGCGCCGGGTACCGTTGCCGGTGCGGCCCAGCAGTTCGTGGCGGGGCAGGACATTCCGGCGCAGTGGTGGCAGGTGTTTCACTCGCCGGCGCTGGATCAGCTGATCCGCAACGCGCTGGCGCATAGCCCCGGCATGGCGGCGGCGGAGGCGACCCTGCGCCAGGCCCAGGAAAGCTACCAGGCCAGCGCCGGCTCGCTGGACTGGCCGCAGGTGAACGCCCAGCTGGGCGCGCAGCGCGAACACGCGTCCGCCGCCACCACCGGCGGGCGCGATGGCGGCGTATTCAATCTGTATAACGCCTCGGTCAATGTGTCTTACACGCTGGACGTGTTCGGCGCCAACCGCCGCACGCTGGAAGGCGCCCGCGCCAGCGTCGACTACCAGCGCTACCAGGTGGAGGCGACCTATCTGGCCTTGACCGCCAACGTGGTCACCACCGCCATCCGCGAAGCCTCGCTGCGCGCGCAGCTCAAGGCCAGCCGCGAGGTGCTGGATGCGCTCACCAGCCAGCAGGGCTTGATCGAGAAGCAGTTCCAGTATGGCGCCGTCCCGCGCAATACCTTGCTGCAGCAGCGTAACCAGGTGGCGCAGATCGCCGCCACCTTGCCGCCGCTGGAAAAGGCGCTGGCGCAGACCCGCCATCAGCTGTCGGTCCTGGCCGGCCAGCTGCCGGGCGAGGGCGGCGTGCCGGAGTTCCAGCTGGAGGCCTTGGCGCTGCCGGAGCAGCTGCCGGTATCGCTGCCGTCCGCGCTGGTGCGCCAGCGTCCCGATATCCGCGCCAGCGAGGAGCTGCTGCACCAGGCCAGCGCGCAAGTGGGCGTGGCGACGGCGGCGCAGTATCCGCAGTTCACCCTGAGCGGCGCCTATGGCTCGTCCAGCACCACGGCGGGTGACCTGTTCAAGGGCGACAACCTGTTGTGGAACCTGGGTGCGAATATCGCCGCGCCGATCTTCAACGGCGGCGCGCTGGCGGCCCGTACGCGCGCGTCGCAGGCAGCCTATGACGCGGCGGCGGCGCAGTACCGCGCCACCGTGCTGGGCGCGTTCCAGAACGTGGCGGACAGCCTGCGTGCGCTGGATAGCGATGCCGCCGCGCTGAAGGCGCAAGCCGAGGCGGAAGCCCTGGCCAAGGAATCGCTGGACCTGGCCACGCAGCAGTACAAGCTGGGCGCCATCAGCTATCTGGTGCTGCTCGACGCGCAGCGCACTTACCAGCAAGCGCATATCAGCCTGGTGCAGGCGCAGGCGGCGCGCTATGCCGATACCGCCGCGCTGTTCCAGTCGCTCGGTGGCGGCTGGTGGAATCGCGCCGGTGGCGTGCCTGGTGCGGCCGTGGCCGCGCAATAAAGAATACGAATAAAAGGAGAATCATTTATGACCAAGCGTATGCTTATCATGATCGGCTGCGTCGTGCTGCTGGTTGCTGTGCTGGCATTCGGCAAATTCCTGCAGATCCGCCAGATGATCGCCAGCGCGCCCAAGCCCGGCCCGCAGACCGTCACCGCCGCCAAGGTGGAAAACCTGGAATGGCAGCCGGCCCTGTCGGCCGTCGGTACGCTGGCGCCGGTGCGCGGCGTCGACGTGACCACCGAGATCGCGGGCCTGGTGCGCAATGTGCGCTTCCAGTCGGGCCAGGAAGTGAAGGCCGGCCAGGTGCTGTTTGAACTGAATGCCGATGCCGACATCGCCCAGCTGCACGCGCTGCAGGCGGCCGCCGACTTGTCGGCCACGGTGCTCAAGCGCGACAAGCTGCAGTTCCAGGCGCAGGCCATCAGCCAGGCGCAGCTCGACGCCGACGAGGCCGACCTGAAATCCAAGCGCGCCCAGGTCGCGCAGCAGCAGGCCGCGGTCGACAAGAAGACCATCCGCGCGCCGTTCGCCGGCAAGCTGGGCATCACCGCCGTCAATCCGGGCCAGTACGTCAACCCGGGCGACAAGCTGGTCACCCTGCAGACCATCGATCCGGTGTACGTCGACTTCTTCGTGCCGCAGAAGCAGCTGTCCGGCCTGAGCGTGGGCCAGAAGCTGAACCTGAGCGCCGACGCCTTCCCCGGCGTGCAGTTCAGCGCCAAGGTCACCTCGATCAATCCGCGCATTGACGCCGCCACCCGCAACGTGCAGGTGGAAGCGACGGTGCCGAACGCCAAGCGCCAGCTGCTGCCGGGCATGTTCGCCAACGTCAGCCTGGAGATGGGCGAGAAGAAGAAATACCTGACCTTGCCGCAGACCGCCATTACCTACAACCCGTATGGCTCGACCGTGTACACCCTGGCGCCGGGCAAGGAGAAAGACGAGAAGGGCAACGCCGTGCTGGTGGCAACCCAGCAGTTCGTCACCACCGGCCCGACCCGTGGCGACCAGGTGGCGATCCTGACCGGCCTGCAGGAAGGCCAGACCGTGGTCACCAGCGGCCAGCTGAAGCTGAAGAACGGAACCCCGGCCGTCATCGACAACAAGGTGCAGCCGGCCAACAGCCCGAATCCAACGCCGCAGGAACACTAAGGATCACGTCCCATGAAATTCACCGATATCTTCATCAAGCGACCGGTGCTGGCCTCCGTGGTCAGCCTGCTGATCGTGGTGCTGGGATTGCGTTCGCTATTCAGCCTGCCGGTCAGCCAGTATCCCCAAACGCGCAATGCGGTGGTCACGGTATCCACCACCTACTACGGCGCCGATGCGCAGACCGTGGCGGGTTTTATAACCCAGCCGCTGGAATCGTCCATCGCGCAGGCGCAGGGCATCGACTACCTGTCCTCGTCCAGTAACAGCGGCGTATCGACCATCACCGCCACGCTGCGCCTGAACTACGACTCCAACAAGGCGCTGACCGAGATCACCACCCAGGTCAACGCGGTCAAGAACGCGCTGCCGCCGCAGGCGCAGGCGCCCGTGATCTCGGTGCAGATGGGGCAAACCATCGACGCCATGTACATGGGCTTCTACAGCGACACTCTGCCGACCAATAACGTCACCGACTTCCTGCTGCGGGTGGTCAAGCCCAAGCTGGATTCGATCGAAGGCGTGCAGACCGCCGAGCTGCTGGGCGCGCGCCAGTTCGCCCTGCGTGCCTGGCTGGATGCCGACAAGATGGCGGCGCACGGCGTCACGGCGGCCGACGTCAGCACCGCGCTGGCGCAGAACAACTACCTGACGGGCCTGGGCCAGTCCAAGGGCCAGATGGTGACCGTGCCGCTGACCGCCGGCACCGACCTGCACACGGTGGAAGAGTTCAAACAGCTCTCCGTGAAGCAGAGCGGCGGGGCCATCGTGCGGCTGGAGGACATCGCCAACGTCACCCTCGGTTCCGAGAACTATGACTTCAACGTCGCCTTCAGCGGCGTGCGTTCGGTCTTCATCGGTATCAAGGTGGCGCCGGAGGCGAACATCCTGGACGTGGCCAAGCGCGTGCGCAAGGCCTTCCCGGGCATCCGCGACCAGCTGCCGCGCGGCCTGACCGGCGAGATCGTGTACGACTCCACGGAGTTCATCAACACCTCGATTTCCGAAGTGGTCAAGACCCTGGTGGAAGCGCTGATCATCGTGACCGTGGTGATCTACCTGTTCCTGGGCAGCTTCCGCGCCGTGATCGTGCCGGTGATCGCCATGCCGCTGTCGCTGGTGGGCACCTTCTTCGTCATGCTGGTGCTGGGCTACTCGATCAACCTGCTGACGCTGTTGGCGATCGTGCTGGCCATCGGCCTGGTGGTGGACGACGCGATTATCGTGGTGGAGAACGTCGACCGCCATATGAAGCAGGGCATGAAGCCGTTTGACGCCGCCATCATCGCGGCGCGTGAACTGGGCAGCCCGATTCTTGCCATGACCGTGGTGCTGGTGGCGGTGTATGTGCCGATCGGTTTCCAGGGCGGCCTGACCGGCGCGCTGTTCACCGAGTTCGCCTTTACGCTGGCGGGCGCGGTGACGGTGTCCGGCGTGGTGGCGCTGACCCTGTCGCCCATGATGTGCGGCCACTTCTTCGATCCCACGCAGGACGAAGGGCGCTTCGTCAAAGCCATCGACCGCGTGTTCGACAAGGTGCACCACGGTTACCTGCGCACCCTGCATAGCCTGATCAACACCTGGCCGGTGCTGATCGTGATGGGCCTGATTCTGAGCCTGCTGCTGGGACTGATGTTCAAGATGTCGCAGTCGGAGCTGGCGCCGGAAGAGGACCAGGGCATCGTGCTGTCGCAGGTGGTCGGCGCGCCGACCGCCACCTCGGAACAAATGCAGACCTATGCCCAGCAGGTCTTCAGCATCGGCAAATCGATCCCGGAATACAAGCAGATGTTCCAGATCACCGGCGTGCCGACCGTGAACGCGGGCATCGGTGGCGTGGTGACCAAGGACTGGGACCAGCGTACGCGCTCGGCCCACCAGATCCAGCAGGAGCTGCAGGAAAAGTGGAACGGCATCGCCGGCGCGCGCGTGGCGGCCTTCCAGTTTCCGCCGCTGCCGGGTACCTCCGGCCTGCCGGTGCAGTTCGTGGTGACCACCACCGAGCCGTTCGAGAACCTGAACACGGTGGCGCAGAAGATGCTGGACAAGATCCGCGCCGACCACAAGTTCTACTTCGTCGACATCGACCTCAAGGTGGACTCGCCGCAGGCCCGGGTTGAAGTGGACCGCGACAAGCTGGCCACCCTCGGCCTGACGCAGCAGGACTTCGGCAACGCCATGGGCGCGGCGCTGGGCGGCGGCTACGTCAACTACTTCTCCATCGCGGGCCGCTCGTACAAGGTGATCCCGCAGGTGCAGCAGGTGGACCGTTTGAATCCGTCGTCGGTGCTGGACTTCCAGATCCGCACGCCGGGCGGCACCATGATCCCGGCCAGCACTGTGGCCAGCATCAAGTACAGCGTGCAGCCGGAATCGATCACCCGCTTCCAGCAGCTGAACTCCGTGACCTTTGCCGGCGTGTCGGGCGAGTCGCAGGGCGATATCCTGCAGTACTTGCGCGATACGCTGAAGGCGGTGGCGCCGAGCGGCTACACGGTGGATTACTCGGGCCAGTCGCGCCAGTATGTGCAGGAATCGGGCGGCTTTGCCGTGACCATGGCGTTTGCGGTGGTGATCGTGTTCCTGGCGCTGGCTGCGCAGTTTGAAAGCTTCCGCGATCCGGTGGTGATCCTGGTGTCGGTGCCGCTGGCGCTATTCGGGGCGATGATCTTCATCTTCCTCGGCTTCGCCTCGATCAACATCTATACCGAAGTGGGGCTGGTGACGCTGATGGGGCTCATTTCCAAGCACGGCATTCTGATCGTGGAAGTGGCCAACCATCTGCGCGCGGCGGGCAAGTCCAAGCGCGAAGCGATCGAGGAGGCGGCGGCAACCCGTCTGCGTCCGATCCTGATGACGACGGCGGCGATGGTGTTCGGCGTGGTGCCGCTGGTGATCGCGTCCGGGGCCGGTGCGGCGGGGCGTCACGCGATGGGGCTGGTGATCTTCACCGGCCTGTCGATCGGTACGCTGTTCACCTTGTTCGTGGTGCCGGCCATGTATATGTTCCTGGCCGGGGAGCACAAGGTTGATCCGGTCCAGGTCGCGGAGCACGGCGGCATGGGCGAGCCAGATCACTCGCCGATGTAAGCTTCGTCGTAGTTCAAGCAAGCCGCAGCCCGCAAACCTGCGGTTTTTTTCCTCGGGCCCCAAGTGCGTTAAGTAGCCGTAGAATGGCGTGAGTACGATTTGTCGGATGCCCTGAAATGAAGAGTTTTCGCCCTGCAAAGCAACGCGTTGAGGTTTCTGTCGGAGAGTCTGTACGTATCGTTCGTGAGCTACAAGAATTGACTCAAACTCAGCTTTCCGAATTGACCGGCATTCCTCAAGCTACCATTTCCGCCATCGAAAATAATCGCGTCAATCTGGGCGTGGAGCGCGCCAAAGTGCTGGCCCGCGCACTGAATTGTCATCCGGCCGTTCTGGTTTTCCCGGGTTGGACGACCAGTTCGAGCTGTCCGACGCAATGCTGGCGATCGCCATTGCCATGCTGGCCATCACCACGCTGGTTTGCTTGAGAGCCAGCACGTTTGACGGTAGTCGCAAAACTACAGTAAGTCAAGAGGAGCACTGTCTCCCATTGAAGACTGCGCTTCTCCTTGAGGCGGCTCATGAAATGCTGACTAGTGACTGCCGCAGGCTGCTGGCCCCGACTCTTTCAAAGTTTGCTGGCTGGCGGCGTCGCCGTGTACGGCCTTCCAGAATTTCATGAAGTAGTCGGCATCGCACAGGTCGCCGCCGTAACGTTTGGCTTCCGTGACGACGTCCTCACGGCTGGCACGGCCGAGGTAGAAGTTGACCAGCGAATGGGGCCAGTATTCGGGATCGATGGTCTTGTTAGAGGCGAGCGTGGCCGCGGCTTTGCTTTCTCCACCTGTCTGAAACTGGGCAAGATACAACCACAAGGCCAGATGAGCATTGGCCGGCTGGCGCTTGACGCCTTCCTGCAGACGGGCTTCGGCTTCGGCATAGCGTTGGTGCTCCATCAAGCCACGTGCCAGATCCAGGTTGGCGTTGATGTGGCCTTGTGCTGCCGCTTTTCTGAGCCAGTTGTCGGCGCCCGCGTAGTCCCCGTTATAAGCGCGGTAGCGCGCCATGGCATATTGGGCGCTGGCCATGCCGTCTTCCGCATCCTTGGCAAACCAGGGCGCATCGCTATCCTTGGGGAAGACGCTGCCGCCCAGGTAGGAGAAAATCATGCGCATCTGCGAGCGCGAGAACAGCACGCGGTGGGCGCGCAGCCAGTCCTGCCCCAGCAGCATGCTGGCGTCGTCGTGGATGGCGAATTCCTTTTCCATCACGGTGATTGGTGCGTTCTGAATGATCTCGTCGCCCAGTTTGAACTGGAACTTGGCACGCCAGGATTGGAGGTGTTCTCTGCCGATGCCGGATATCTGTTCGCTGGCATTGCTGTCATCGAGCTTGACGCCGGCCCTTTCCGCCGCCTTGCGGGTGACGGCCGAGGTGCTGGCGCCTGTATCGACAATGGCATTGATCTTCATGCCGTTCAGTTCCACCGTCACGAAGGGGCGCTTGTCGCTGGCGAAGCGGATCAGCGGCACTTCCATGGCGTCCTTGTCCCAGTAGCCGAGGAAGGCGTTGTCGCAGTCGCGCGTGCGGAAGAAATTGATCTGCTTCTGGGCCAGCCAGACTTCCAGGTCCATCTGCAGCGCGAAGTCGGCGCCGATCAGTCCGGCGTATTCGCCGTCGCTACTCAAGTCGCCCAGGACGTGCAGGCTGATGCCATTGACGGTCATGGGGCCGATGGCAAATTCCTTCAGTGTGGTGGCGTAGGAATCGCTGACGCCGCCCACGCCGTAGAAATGGCCATCCGCCGATTCCAGCGGCAGACCGAATTGACGGACGGCGGAGCGGGTCAAGCTGGTGCTGGTATTTCCGGTGTCAAACAGCAGTGGTGCTTTGGTGCCGTTAATGGCACCTTCCACCACAGGCTGTAGCCCTTCCTCCGACCACGTCAAGGGGAGTTGAGCGACCTTCGCGAACTGGCAGGTCTGTGCACTGCCGGTCATGGCCGTGCAGCACAATGTGGTAACAAAAATGGTGTTCAACAATGCACGGGACATGGGAGGCAGGGCGAAATTGGCGATGCCTCATTTTAACTTGATTTAATTATTTGAAAATGTTTTTTGATAACATTTGTGTTTGATCGCGCTCAGCAAGCCTTCTCTGGCGGGTCAGGTTGACGCCGCTGACGCTGCCGTTGGGAGCCTGGATGAATTCCAGGCGCAGGCGGTCGCCTGGATCAGCATACGTGCTGCGGCCAGTGGCCTTCAAGGGTAGGGCTGGCGCGTCGTCCAGCTGGGCGTAGAGCGTGTGGCGATGCTCGGTGATGGTCAGGCGGCTGCCGTCTTTGAGGTCGTATTGGCCGCGCAGTTCGGACTGGTCGCTGTCCGCAAAGGCGGCGACGCTGGCGCCAGCCAGCAGTGCGGCGAGGATGAGGTTGCGCATGGTGTACTCCGGTAACTGGTTGGACTGGTCGCCGCTGCCCTTGACGATTCGGGTAGCAGCAAGCGCAGTGTAGTCAGCCGCCGGAATGGCTGGCGCGGAAATCCGACCAATGGTGTGGCCGGATGGATGAATGGTCGCTGAAGCGGGGCGAATGGGAACGCCCCGCGCAGGCCATCAGGGCAGGGGGCGTACGCCGATCAGCGGGCCGTGCAGGCCGAAGGCAAACGCCGCAAACGCCACCAGTCCCACCACGATAGTCACCGCCGTCGCCGCGCCGGTGCCGGCCGGGTAGACGGCGCCTGCCGCCGCGTCGCGCTTGCGGGCGGAGCGGAAGTCCAGCACGGCCCACAGCAGAAACGCGCCGAACAGGATGATGTCGTGCAGCTTGCCGTTCGCAAGCAGGTGGGCGAAGGCCCAGGTCTTCACGCCCAGCACCATGGGGTGGTGCAGTTTCGCTTTGATGCCGTTGCGCGGTACGTAGGCGGCCGTCAGAAAAACAAAGGCGATCGCCACGAGCAGGGCGGCGAGATGCCGCAGGCCGGTGGGTGGCGTCCAGATGACTTCGGGCGTCTGCCGCGCCAGGCCAAAGCCGTAGATGATCAAGCCGAAGCCCAGCAGGGACGCCAGCGAGTAGACGCCTTTCCATGCGTTCTCGCCGATGCGCGCGCGGGTGGCGCTGCGCCAGTCATCGGCGAATATGCGCACCGAGTGGACGCCCAGGAAGAGGACCAGGCCCAGAATCAGAATCGTCATCGTGCTTGCCTTTTGTGTGTTGGGACAGGCAGTACGATACCTCAATCTTTCTCAGTTGTGGTGGCGGATGCAGTGGCCGACCAGGTGCACTACGCTGCCGCCGTTGCTGGTCAGGCGCAGGGGGAAGCTGTCAGTGGCGTCGGCGGCGGCCAGCTCCACTTGCAGCGGGCCGGATGGCAGCGGCACGGGCTTGACGAAGCGGACGTCGATCTCGCCGAATACGCCGGGTTCCAGCGTTTCGTAGCTGCGTACCAGGCTGCCGAAGCCGTGCAGCACGGTGCCTTTGAAGACGGAGCGGCGCGCCAGTGGGCTGCACCAGTGGATGGGATTGAAGTCGCCGGTCAGCAGGGCGAAGCGCAGGCCGTCGCGGGCGTCGGCCTGCCAGTGGCCGACGGGCTGCCAGTGCGGTTCGGGCGGGCGCGCTTGTTCTTGCTTGGGCGGGCGCTTGCCGGGCAGGATAAAGCTCATGTGCAGCAGGGCTTCGACCAGGTTGGCCTGCTGTTCGGTGCCGGTGCGGATGGCGACGATCACCCTGGCGCGGCCCGCCACTTCTTCCACCGATTCCAGCGATGCCTGCACGTGCAGCTTGACGCCGCGCGGCAGCGGGCCGTTGACGCGCAGGGTGACGCCCTGGTTGATCACGCTGGCGAGCTTGTAGGGCAGTCGCAGCAGAAGCTTGCCCACCAGCGGCAGGCCCCATTGCGAGACCATATGCGGCGGCAGCTCCTTGGCGTAGCGTCCCTGTGCGCCGCTCCAGGCGATGTAGCGTTCCACCAGCGACGACGCAGGCGGCGCGATGATGCGCTCGACCGTGCTGGCGTCCGCGTGGGCGCGTTTGTGCGGGATGGCCGAATGCAGCAGCAGCGAGGCGATCGCGCGGACCATGGCGCCGTGGTGGCGCAGCAGGCGGTAGCCGGTACTCATGGCTGTACCGCCCTGATGATGGCTGCCAGCATGCGCTGCGGCAGATAGCCGCGATCATGTGGCGTCAGTCCAAGCCGTACGACCACCAGCTTCTGCGATGGCACGATGGCGATCGACTGGCCGTCATGGCCTTCCATCCAGTAGGTCTCGGGCGGCAGGTGGAAGGGGGCGTCCGGATTCTGGCCCTCTGGCGTATCGCCATCCGGGCCCCAGCGCCATAGTTGTCCCTGCCCATACTGGCCGCCGGAAGCGGGAGCCACCTCCCGCATGGCCGCGACAAAGCCTTCGGGCAGCATGCGCCTGTTCTGCCACACGCCGTCCTGCAGAAGGAACTGGCCGAAGCGCGCCCAGTCCTGCGCGGTGGCGTACATATAGCTGGAACCCACCAGATTGCCGCGCGCATCCGCTTCCATTACGGCGCTGTTCATGCCCAGTGGTGCGAACAGGCGCTGCTGCGGCACCGCCAGCGTGGCCAGCCAGGCGGGCGAGGGCGCGCCGCTGCGCTGCGCCAGCCCGTCCAATGGCTCGCCGCTGGCGGCCTGCTGCCACAGGCGCGAGAGCAGCACGGTGGTGCCGCTGGAATAGTTCCACACCTTGCCCGGTGCGGCCACGGAAGGCAGGCTGGCGGTGTAGGCCGCCATGTCCGGCTCCAGGTAGAGCATGCGGGTGACGTCGGAGACGGCGCCATAGCCTTCGTTGTATTGCAGGCCGCTGCTCATGGCCATCAGGTCGGCCACGGCGATGGCGGCACGCGGGTCGCCGCTGGCGTGCCACAGGCCTTGCCGGTTCATGGCGAGCTTGCCGTCGGCGATCTGCAATCCGACCAGTGCTGCGCTGACGGTCTTGGTCATCGACCAGCCCAGCAAGCGGGAATTGGCGTCGAAGCCTTTGCCATAGCGCTGCGCCACCAACTGGCCGTTGTGGATCACCGCGATGGCGCGCATGCCGGGACCGGCCAGATCATCCTGATCGATCAGCGCCTGCACGGCGGCCACGGTCTGCGGCTGCGCGCCGACAGGCCATGGCTGGCTCGCATCGACCAGCGGCAGCGCTGTAGAGGTGAAACGGTATTGCGCGGCGCGGGCGATGTCGCCGTCCGGGACCACGGCGCAACCGGTGCCGGGACGGTACACCGCCAGGCCTTTGCCGAACAGGCCGAAGAAGCCTGCGCGCACCAGCTGCTGGTCCTTGTCGACACTGGCGCGCATCACCTTCAGCACCGGATTGCCGGGCGCCTGCACGTCGTCCGCCAGCACGGCCTGGGCGTCGCGCCCGGCCAGGAAGACGTTGGAGCAGACCATCTTGGCGCTGTAGGCAGCACCCACGCGCAGCAGTTCGGACGGGGCCAAGGCCGCTTTCAATACAACGCCGCCGAGGACCAGGGCTACGGCGGCTGCGGCAATCTTCAAACCAGTTCTCATCGAGTCCTTACAGGCTGCCGTGGAATTCGATGGCAAAGGTGCGCGGCGCGGTCAGGTAAGCGTATGGCGCGCCATATTGCTCGGTCTGACCACCCAGCGACTGGATGTAGCGCTGGTCGAACACATTGTTGACGAGGAGGGCGATACCGTAGCGGTGGTCGGTGTTATCCCAGCCCAGGCGCAGATCGAACTTGCTCTGGGCTTCGCCGGTGTGCAGGTTGGTCGTGGTCAGGCAGCTCAGCGCGCGCGTGTCGTTGTTGCAGCGCTGGCCGGTGCGGTGCGTGCCCTGGAAGTTCACGCTGGCGCGGCCGCCGCCCAAGCTTTCCCAGTTGTAGTTGGTGCCGAACATGGAGCTCAGGCGCGGCGTGCCGACCGCCTGGCCGCCCAGGTCCAGGGTGACGTTGCCATTGGCGTCCAGGCGCTGGTAGCGGGTGTAGGTCTGGTCGATGTATTCAAAGCCGCCGAACAGGGTCCACTGCGGCGTGACGCGGATGCGGCCGTCCATGTCCAGGCCCCAGGCTTTCTGGTCGCTGGCGATCACGTTATAGGTCGGGATGGTGCCTACGCTGTACAGCTGGATGTCCTGCAGGTTCTTGAACTTGTAGTCGAACAGCGAGGCGTTGATGGTGGCGCGGTACTTGGGCAGCGCCATCTTGGTGCCGACTTCAAAGTTGGTCATCTTCTCCGGCTCAAAGCTCGGATCCTTGCCGGCCGCATTGGGCGAGGCGGGATTGGGCGGCGTGAAGACGTTGAAGCCGCCCGCCTGGTAGCCGCGCGAGAGCGAGGCAAACAGCAGGGTGTTGGCGTCCAGCTTGTGGTCCAGCACCAGGCGCGGGCTGAAGTCGGTCCAGTCCTTGCTGCGGGTGACCGGGGTCGGCGCCAGCGCGTGCGCCAGCGCGAAAATCTCGTTGGACGGCAGCGAGGCGGCCGACTGCCCCACCAGGCCGCCGTAGGTGTTGAAGAAGTCGTCCAGGCCCGGCGAGACGCGGCCCGGCACATACCAGGTCATGTTCTTGCGGTCCTTGGTCCAGCGCAGACCGGCGGTCAGGTTGGTGGACTGGTCCAGGTGCCATATGGTGTCGCCGTAGGCGGAATAGGATTTGGTGCCGACGTCGGCGTACACGGTTTCCGCCCACGGGAACACGGTGCTGGCGCTGGTGCCGATGCCGAGCTGGCCAAGGCCGCCAAACAGCTGGGCGAAGCTGGCCGGGCCGCCGGCGAACTGGCTCAGGGTGTCCAGGGTGCCGGTGGTGACGATGGCGTCGGCGTCCTGGTGCTCGTTGTTGTGGTAGAAGCTCACGCCGGCGATCCAGTCCAGCTTATCGGTCTTGCCGGACAGTTTGAACTCCTGCTGGAAGCTGTGGGCGCGCTTGGCGTCGCCGGTGGCCAGGTAGAAGTCGGGACGCGCGCTGCCGTCGTTGTCGGTGAAGTTGTGGGTGGTGAAGCGGCGGTAGGCGCTGGTGGAGTTGAAGGTGACCCCGTTCGCCATCGGCACTTCGATGCGCAGCGTGGCGCCGTCGAACTTGCGGCCTTCGCTGCCCATGAAGTCGTTCTCCAGCGGGGCACTGAAGGGATCGACAAAGTTGGCGGTATAGGCGGCGTCGTACACGCCTCGGTAGCCGCCCAGCGGCAGCGCCGGGTTCTTGATCACGCCGAAGGCGGCGCGGCCGTATTGCTCCATGTTTTCGTGCTCCCACGAGAACACGATCTTGGAGGCGCCGATGTCCTGGCGCAACGAGATGCGGGTGGCCCAGTCCTTGTCGCCGTTCATCTTGTGGCCGGTGGTAACGTTATCGACCCAGCCTTCGCTGCCGGCGCGCACCGCCACAAAGCGGGCCGCCAGGGTGTCGTTGATCGGCAGGTTGAGCATCACGTCGGCGTTGGCGCGGCCGTAGCGCCCCAGTTTCAAATGGCCTTCCGCATCGAGTTCCTTGCCCGGTTCGTTGGTGACGATGGAGATGGCGCCGGCCGCGCTGTTACGGCCGAACAGGGTGCCTTGCGGGCCCTTGATCACCTCGATGCGCTGGACGTCGACAAAGTTCATCAGCGCGCCGCCGGTCTTGCCGGTGTAGACGCCATCCAGGTATATGCCGACCGGCGAATCGGTGGCGATGCCGAAGTCGCCAGGATTGACGCCGCGGATGCCGAAGCTGGGCTGGGTCGGTTCGGTGCTGTCCACGGTCAGGCCGGGAATGTAGCCGTTCAGGTCCGCCAAGTCCTTGGCGCCGAGGTTTTCAATATCCTTGGAGGTCACCACTTGCATCGCCATCGGCACGTCCTGCACCAACTGCTTGCGCGACTGGGCCGTGACGACGACGGACTGGATATCGTCGGCAGCCCACACCGGCGGCACGAAGAAGGCCGCCGCCAGACTGGCCGCGATGATGGTGCGCTGGCTGCGCGGAACGGTACGGCGCTTGCTCATGTCTCTTCCTCCAACGGATAGGTTGTTGTGTGCCAGTGATGCTTGTCTTTGTTATGCGGCCTGGCTTGCCGCTGATTTTTCCAGCCATGCGGCGCTGCCCAGCATCAGCAGCAAGACCGCCGCGCGCAGCAGCATCGGCGCCTCAAAGCCGAACCATTGCGGCAGCAGGGCGAAGGCCAACCCGCAGCCAACGGCGCGCAACTGCTCGATGCGGCGGGCATGCTGGCGTCCTTCCAGCAGCGCGCCGACCGATACCGTTGAGAGCACGATCAGCAAGGCGTACTGGCTCAGTTCAAACAGTTCCAGGCGCGGCGCAATCGCGATCAGGTGCGAGATGCAGGGCACCAGCAGCGCGAATTGCAGGATGCCGTAGCCGCCTACCGTGGTGCTGACGCTGGTGTCGTAGCGCTGGAAGCTGGAGGGCTCAAAGTGGGCCAGGGGCTGGCCGGTCCAGGCGCCCGGCGGGCCGAACCAGACCTGTAGTTTTTTGCGCAGGCCTTGTACCTGCCGCATGTCGCGCCACAGGTCGACGTAGTAGTGCACATTGCCCCACAGCGGGTTCAGGCTGCGCAGCGGGGTGCGTACGCCGTAGATGATTTTTTCCTCGTCGCGCTCATCGCTGAAGGTGCCGAACATGCGGTCCCACAGGATCAGGATGCCGCCGTAATTGCGGTCGATGCAGTAGTCGTTCTGGCCGTGGTGCACGCGGTGGTTGGACGGCGTGACGAAGACCCGGTCCAGCCAGCCCAGGCGGCCCACCATCTCGGTGTGGACCCAATACTGGTAGAGCAGGTCGATCAGACCGACGCCCACCATCACCAGCGGCGAGACGCCGCACAGCGCCATCGGCAGGTAAAAGATCCAGCCCAGCAGCCAGCCGCTGGAGGTCTGGCGCAGCGCGGTGGAGAGGTTGTAGAACTCGGAGGAGTGGTGCACCACGTGGGCGGCCCACATCACCGCCACTTCATGGCCGCAGCGGTGGACCCAGTAGTAGCAGAAGTCGTAGAACAGCAGGGCAAAGACCCACACCGGGACGCTGTTGTCGGGCAGGGTGGTGAAGCGGTAGTGCTGCCACACGGCGGTGTAAATGCCCAGCATGGCCAGCTTGGTGAACAGGCCGACCACCTGGCTGATCACGCCCAGGTGCAGGCTGGTGAGGGCGTCGGCGGTGTCATAGGCCGCCACGCCACGCCGATGCGCAATCCACGCCTCCAACAAGATGGTCAGGAGGAAGACGGGGATGGCAAAAACGATGGGATTCATGCGAAATGATTATGCATACATCTATGACATAAGCACAAGATTTTCGCGCCAGAGTGTATGTTTCTCGGCAGAATCCTTAGAGGAAATTATCGTGGACTGAAACCACTTTCATGCCTGGCTCCTCAGGTCATGTCCTGAGGAGCAGTTTGGCATCATGCTTACTTGCTGGCTGGGAATTTCGCAAAGGCCGCGGCGATGGCCTCGCGGATCGGCTGCTCGGAAGCTTGCTCCATATCCTTGCCAATCTCCTTGTTGGCCCAGCCGTGCCATACCGGGCGATTGGTGCGCGCGTCGAAGATGTTGATGGCAAGCGAGCCTTCGCGATACTGATGCGCGTCCACGCTGTTACCCCACCATCCCGGGCCGCCCCGATAGCTGCTGATGGAGATGCGGTCCTGGGTCCCGACCGAGTATTGCACCTTGAAGTCGGCCATCAAAGGATTCGCCACCTGCTGGTAGCCCTTCTTGGTGAGTTCCTGCTGGATGGCATCCTGGATGCGTTGCACCACCAGAGGGTTGGTCACGCCAGGAGCGGCAGCCACCGCAGCGTTGGGCAGAGCGGGCGCCTGCGGAAGATTCAGGGACTCCGGCAGCCCGGCAGGCAGCGCCGGCGGCGTGGGCAGGGTTGGCGCCTGGACTATCGCGTAGGTGTGGTAGGCGGAGAAGTTGGCCTCTTTGTCATAGTCGCTGCCGGCCTCCAGCGTCGAGCAGCCCGCCAGCAGCGCCACCAGAGCGATCGCATTGTACTTGGCCAGAACTTTAGTATTCGCAGATTTCATTTCTCTACTCCTCGTTGAATTTGAAACGCCGATTGCTAAAAGTCGCGTTTGTTGAGGGGCAGTGTAGAGAGGTAGTTGCCGTACTGTAAGAGGAGAAAACTTAAGACCGGTAACGAATTTGGTAACGGGATGTTACTCAGCTTGCCCGTCTTGCGGTGGTGTCGTTTTATTGTCACAGGCGCAATCTTAATTTTTGAAGCACAATACCGTATAACCATCATACGGGAGATATTGTGCGCATCCTTCTTCTTCTGCCCTTTATCGGGCTCCTGCTCACCCCGCTGTACAACGCCGAAACGCCGGCGCTGTTCGGCTTCCCCTTTTTCTACTGGTATCAGCTGGTCTGGGTTCCGCTGACCTCGCTGCTGATCTGGATCGTCTATAAGAGCGAGAAGAACAAGGGAGACGAGTGATGGAGATTAACTGGATCGCGCTGAGCGTCTTCATCTTCTTTTTTGCACTGGTGACCGTGCTGGGCTTTGCCGCCTCGCGCTGGCATGGCGGCGGCACCAAGGGCGGTGGCGGCGACCTGCATGAATGGGGCCTGGGCGGACGCCAGTTCGGCACCTGGATCACCTGGTTCCTGCTGGGCGGCGACCTGTACACCGCCTACACCGTGAGCCCCGTGCCGGCCGCCATGTTCGGCGCGGGCGCCTTCGGCTTCTTTGCGCTGCCGTATGCTTCGATTGCCTATCCCTTCATGTTCATCGTCATGCCGCTGCTGTGGCAACGCGCGCACAAGGCGGGCTATGTGACCTCGGCCGACTTTGTGTTCGGCCACTACGGGTCGCGCTGGCTGGAATTCGCCATCGCCCTGACCGGCGTGGTGGCGACCATGCCTTACATCGCCCTGCAACTGGTGGGGATGGAAGTGGTCATCAAGGGACTGGGCCTGACGGGTGAATTGCCGCTGGCAGCGGCCTTTGTGGTGCTGGCGCTGTACACCTATTCGGCCGGCCTGCGCGCGCCTGCGCTGATCGCCTTCGTCAAAGACCTGATGATCTACATCGTCGTGATCGTGGCGGTGGTGCTGGTGCCGGCCAAGCTGGGTGGCTATGGCGCCGTGTTCAGCGCGGCGGGCGAGGCCTTCCACGCCAAGGGCGCCACGCTGGTGCTCAAGCCCGCGCAGCAGCTGCCGTATGCGACGCTGGCCTTTGGTTCGGCGCTGGCGCTGTTCATGTATCCACACTCGATGACGGGCGTGTTTGCCGCCAAGAGCGCGGACGCGGTGCGCAAGAACGCGATCCTGCTGCCGGCGTATTCCTTCCTGCTGGGCTTTATCGCGCTGATGGGCTACATGGCTTACGCCGCGCACGTGAAGGTCGCCACCAATAACGACGTGGTGCCGGCGCTGTTCAACACCTTGTTCCCCAGCTGGTTCACCGGCTTTGCGTTTGCCGCCATCGGCATCGGCGCGCTGGTGCCGGCGGCGGTGATGTCGATTGGCGCGGCCAATCTGTTCACCCGCAATTTCTGGAAGCCCTACGTGAACACCAACGTCACGCCGCAGGGCGAGGCCAAGGTGGCCAAGATGGTGTCGCTGCTGGTCAAGGTGGGCGCGCTGGCCTGCATCCTGTTCTTGCCGACCAAGTTCGCGCTGGACCTGCAGCTGCTGGGCGGCGTGTGGATTCTGCAGACCTTCCCGTCGGTGGTGTTTGGCCTGTTCGGGCGCTGGTACCGCGCCCCGGCGCTGCTGGCTGGCTGGGCTTCCGGGCTGGTGTTCGGCAGCTGGATGGCGCTGGCCGATGGCACCAAGCCCGTTCACACCTACCTGATCGGCGGTGAAGGCTACACTATCTATACCGGCCTGGCGGCGCTGGCGCTGAACATTGTGGTTGCTACCGTGATCCAGCTGGTGCTTGGCCAGCGCGGCGCAGGATCGACCAGTTCGGCCAAGGCAGCCAACGCGGCTTAAGCCGATTCAGCGGCGGGTGCTATGCCCGCCGCTGCCATGCCGCGCTGCTTCTGACGGTAGTAGCTTGATGCGGCGTGGACGGGCAGGAGCGTGTGCAGCAGCATCAGCCACCATAAGCTGCCCGTCGCGACATAGCCGATAGTGAACAGGAGGGCCGCGACGATGCTGCCGATGAATTGGCCGCGGCTCTGGTATCCGTGCGCCGCGCCGTAGGCAACGGCGGCCAGCGCGACAGCGCTTGCGGTGCCGGTGACGGGCGTCAGCACCATCATCAGAAATCCCCGATACAGCAGCTCCCATCCGCAGCCGATGAAGATGAATAGCAGCAGGAAGGCTTTCAGCTCTTGCTTCGTCTGCGGCATGCTAGCGCTGGCCTTTTCCAATTTCGTCTGATACTCCGCCAGCTTTTCGCCTTGCAGCTTGCGCTCCCACAGCCAGCCGCCGCCGCTCATGACGGCGAACAGGGTGAACGCTACCGCGACGCCCCACGCTCCGGCTGCGGAAAGTGGTAGCGCCAGACCCAGCGCGGCGGCGGGGCGTCCCGACCACCACATCAGCGCCGCCAGAATCGCCAGCAGAATAACGATACGGATAGTGGAGTTGCGGTAGGCCGGCAGCCTGGGGCGTTCCGGTCCCTTAGCCGGCTGCAGGCTCTGCCACAGCTTTTGGCCGGGTAGGATGACGACGAGGTACAAGGCAAACGCAAGTTCCAGCCATTGGACGATCACGGTAACTCCTTGGGTTGTGAGAATGTCAAGGATATGGTGGGCGTGGCTGGAAATGCAATCGTAAAAATTTGTGTATTTTTCAAGTGGGTAATTTGCTATCCTTGCAGGTGCTTGTGAACAAATTTCGAGAAAAAAATGAACGTATTTGCCGATCTGTCCCCGCTGCTGATTCCAATCATTGCTCTCCTGATTCCCATCGTGGGTATTATTGCCTGGGCCACGGTGAAGATTACCCGTCTGAACCTGCTACACGAAACCGCGCGCCATTTGAGCGCGAACGGGCAGCCGATTCCGCCGGAGTTACTGGAAAAGATCGTCGGCAAAAAACTTCCTTGATGCCTTGGGCCAGAAAGCCGAAAGTCGGTGTCATAAAGTCGGTGTCAGGTCTGTCATTTGGACACGCCGACCGCACTTTTGATTTTTCTCAGGGTGTGCGCTTACGCCTGCTAAGCCAGTGCGAAGAGGAGTTCTTGTCCGATCCGACTTTCAATACGTTGATTTAGCTCAAGGGTATTGTTCGTATGTCTGAATGACAGACCTGACACAGAATTTGACACAGAATTTGCGACACTTTTATGAGGTTAACAAATGGCGAAGAGATCGGTGCTGCGTGAGCGTGATGTCGTAGGCTTGATCGCGGCATTCAACGCCGACCGCGAACCTGAGCGGGTGGAAATGAAGTATCGCCTGATTGCGGATAATCCCTTTGCCTTCTTGCGTGGTACCTGCCATCTGTTTTACCAGGACTTTCCGGGCGACCGCCTGCTGAACCGTGCGCCGCCGGCCTGGATCTGCGGCGATCTTCATCTTGAGAACTTCGGCACCTACAAGGGCGACAATCGCCTGTCTTACTTTGATCTGAATGACTTCGACGAGGCGGTGCTGGCCCCGGCCTGCTGGGAGTTGAGCCGCTTCCTGGTCAGCGTGCTGGTGGCGGCCGATACGCTGAAGGTCCGTCCGGCCGAAGCCATCGCCTTGTGCCACTGCTTCCTCGATGCCTATGCTGAAAATCTCACGGAGGGCAAGGCACGCTGGGTCGAGCGGCTCACCGCCGAGGGCATGGTGCGCGATCTGTTACGCGATCTGCGCATGCGCGAGCGTCCCGCTTATCTTGACCGCCGCACCGACATCCGCAAGGGCAAACGCAAGCTGCGGCTGGATGGTATCAAGGCGCTTCCGGTCGATGATGCGCAGCGCAAGAAGGTAAAGGACTTCATGGCCGAGTACGCGGAGACCCAGCCTGCGCCGGACTTCTTCCGCGTGGTGGACGTGGCGCGCCGCATTGCCGGTACTGGTAGCCTGGGATTGGAGCGCTATGCGGTGCTGGTGCGCGGCCGTGGAGGACTGGATGGGAACTTCCTGCTCGATCTGAAGCTGGCCCCCGGATCGGCACTGGCGCCATACGTGCCGATCGCGCAGCCGCAATGGCAGACGGAGGCCGAGCGGGTTGTCGCGGTGCAGAAGCGGGTGCAGGCGATTTCACCGGCGTTTCTGTCGGCGGTCAGCATCGGCAAGCAGTCCTACGTGTTGAAGGAGTTGCTGCCGCAGCAGGACAGGCTGTCGCTGAATCTGTGGAACGGCAAATTGCGGCGGCTGGAAAGCGTGATGCGTACCATGGGCAGTATCGTGGCCTGGGCGCATCTGCGCTCGGGCGGAAGGCAGGGCTCCGCCACCGCCGATGAGTGGATCGATTACGGCCGCGACCTGGCGCGCTGGCGCGGTGCGCTGATGGAGTATGCGCAGTTCTATCACGGCCAGGTGCTGGCGGACTGGAAGCAGTATGCCGATGCCTATCGCGCGGCGCTGCGGGCTCGCCGCTAACCCCCCCCCGGAGGGGGCGGGGTTTGGGGTTAGAAGCTGGTGGACAGGCCGAGGTACAGCGAGCGGCGCGCGCCAAATTGGGGCGCGCCGACGCCGACGCCGCTGCCGTCGCGCAGCAGGTAGGACTTGTCGAAGGCGTTGATCAGCGCCAGGCGGCCTTCCACTTTGCCGACCGGGGTCTGCTTCCATGTATGCGTCAGCGCGAAGTTGACCGTGGTGTAGGCGGGCAGGTGGGCGCCATTGGGCGTGCCGCCGTCGTCCGTCTTGCGCAGGCCGCTGCCGTACAGGAAGTCGCCGCTGATCTGGTTGTCGTCCCAGTGGTAATGCGCGCCGCCGGAGACTGTCACGGTCTGGTCGTGGTCGACGTGGATGTCGTGGGTGGCGATGTAAGCCAGTTCGTCGGCGCCGAACAGCGATTGGCCGGAGATGATGTCGCGGCCCATCGCCTTCTGCGTGCTGAAGTTGAGGAAGCCGCCCCAGTTCTGACGGTTGTACACGGCCGACAGTTCCAGGCCTTTGACGTGGCCACTGTCATAGTTGAACGGCGACAGAATCAGGGCCTGGCCAAACTGGCCCTCGTCCAGCATGTTGCGGATCTTCTTGTAGTAGGCGTCGGCCGTCAGGGTCAGTTGTTCATTGACCTGGTGGCTGATGCCGACGTCGTAGTAATGCGTGCGTTCGGCGCGCACGTTGTCCGACACGGCCACTTCCGGCGCATTGGTGGTGCCGGTATATTTGTCGATGCTCGACTGCGCGGCCAGCTCCTGCGGTGGCGGCGTGAAGTAGCGCGAGTAGCCGGCATGCAGCGCGGTGCCGGGGCTGATCTTCCAGGCCAGGTTCACACGCGGGCTCCATTGGTCTTCGTCGATGTAGGCGGAGACCTTGTCGTAGCGGACGCCGTAGTTCAGCGTCAGAGGCGCGCTGATGTGCCATTCGTCCTGCAGGTAGAAGCTGTAGGAGTGGCCGGTCTTGGCGGTGTTGTCGACCACGTTGAATGGGTCGGTGCTGCTTTGCGTACCGTCGGCGCCGACCGGGAATACGGTGACGGTGTTGTCGCTGTGCGTGTTCTGGCGCGCGTAGGCGAGGCCCGCGCGCACGGTGTGGCGGTCGTTCAGCGCGTAGCTGGCGTCGAACTGCGCGCCGCTGGAAGAATTGGAGCGCAAGGTATCGGAGGCGACGCCGTTGTAGATCAAGTCGCCCACCGCATCCGGCGTGTAGTGCAGTTCGGAATACTGGTGGAAGGCCGAGACCTGGTAGTTGAAGGCGCCCGCGCTCTTTTGCAGCGACAGCACCAGGAAGCGATTCAGCTCGTGCTGGTTTTCATTCAGCTGCGACGATGGCACGGTGGCGCCGCTGGTCAGGGCAAAGGCGGGCGACTGGTCCGGGTTGTTGGGAATCTCGAAACGGCCGTTATAGGTGCCGAACATCAGGCCCAGGCGGGTGTCGTCGTCCAGGTAGTAGGACAGGTTGCCGAAGGATTTGCTCTGGCGCGTGCGGTCGTGCAGCGCGGTGTGGGTCGGCTGCGGATTCTCGATGCCCTGTTTGTTGGCGGTGTAGCTGCCGGACAGGTAGTAGTTGAACCCGCCTTGCGAGCCGAAGAATTCCGCGCTCGGTTCGACGTCGCCATGGCTGCCGCCCAGTACGCCGATGCGTCCGCCCGGCTTGCCGCCTTCCTTGGTCTGGATGTCGACGATGCCGGCCGTGCGCAGGCCGAATTGCGCGGGCAGGGCGCCGGTGAGGAAGTCGGTCTGCGCGATGAAGCGGGTGTCGATCGACTGGCCGAAGCCGGTGATGCTCTCGGGGAGCTGCACGCCATTCACGCGGTA
>Ga0213872_10000745_pt1 | contig 24082 bp, 17 predicted proteins | sample VelepicomBERX_R2_FD_160071 | JGI IMG/M metagenome (GOLD analysis project Ga0213872, IMG submission 160071) | Rhizosphere microbial communities from Vellozia epidendroides in rupestrian grasslands, the National Park of Serra do Cipo, Brazil - RX_R2 | ecosystem: Host-associated > Plants > Roots >...
TCGGTACCGGCGTGACCACCGCCGACAACGATGACGTCGAATTCAGTAGGAAATAACATAAGGAAAATGGATAAAGCGAAGGGATCAAGACCAGATTATAGAGACTTTTTGCTGCTGCGACTTTTTTGAGCAAGATATTTTCGTGTTTTTGGTCACGATTGTTCCACGTGAAACATTGAAAAAGGGCGCTGACCGTTCCCGATCAGCGCCCAAATTGTTCCACGTGAAACGTTGTTTACGACTTAAAGCGTGCTCAAGGCAGCGTACCCCGTCTTCAGGATCAGCGCCGTGACCACGGCCAGGAACAGTTTGCGGACAAATCCGCTGCCATGTTTCATGGCCAGCCTGGTGCCGACCATGGAGCCGGCAACCTGGCAAACCGCCATCATGGCGCCCAGCTCCCAGATCAAATGTCCGCTGTAGCCGAACCAGACCAGGGCGGCAAAGTTACAGGCGACGTTGACGATCTTGGCCGTGGCCGAAGCGGCCAGGAAGTCGAAGCCGAAGATACGGACGAACATGAAGATCAGGAAGCTGCCCGTGCCCGGGCCAAAGAAGCCGTCGTAAAAACCGATCAAAGCGCCGACGCCCAGCGCCAGCATCTGCTCCTTAGTACCGCTGTGCAGGGGCTCGTGGACCCTGCCCAGGTCCTTGCGCCAGAAGGTGTAGACCGCCACGGCCAACAGCACGAACGGCAACAGGCCGCGCATAAAGTCGGGCGAGACCTTGGTGACGGTATAGGCGCCGAGGAAGGCAAAAGCCAGTGCGGCCAGCGAGGCGGGCGCCGCCACCGACCAGGGAATCGTCACGCGCCGGGCATAGTTCGCCGCCGCGACGCCGGTGCCGCAGATGCTGGCCAGCTTGTTAGTCCCGATCAAAGTCGCCGGGGCCATATTCGGAAACACCGAGAACAGGGCGGGAATCTGGATCAAGCCCCCTCCTCCCACCACCGCATCCACCAGCCCGGCACCGAATGCCGCCACGCCCAACACCGCATAATCCATCATGAAAATCCCGTACCTGAAAACGCCAAGCCGACATTGTACGGAAGAATCAAGGGGTGGACCCATGCCGGTATCATGCCGTCTGCGCATGGTGTAAGCTGGTGTCTCCGTCACCAACCGGGCGAATGCCATGACTGACTTTTCAGCTTTTGCTTTCAGTACTGTGCTTCACATCGTGTCCGAGCTGGGCGCTGCCGCCAGGCTGGGCGAGCACATTGCGCTCCGGTTCCCCAACGTCCGGCGCCCCCTGCTGGTCACCGATCCCGGCTTCCTCAAGACCGGGCTGGTCGATACTCCGCTGCAAAGCCTGAGCGCCGCCGGGATGCAGGTCTCGGTGTACAGCGATGTCATGGCCGACCCGCCGGAAGCGGTGGTGCTGGAGGCGGTCGCAGCCGCCCGCGCGCACCAAACCGACCTGGTGATCGGCCTCGGCGGCGGCAGCTCGATGGACGTGGCCAAGCTGATCGCCGTGCTGGCCGCCAACAGCCAGCAGCTGGACGAGGTGTACGGCATCGGCAATGTGCGCGGCCAGCGGCTGCCGCTGGTGCAGATTCCGACCACCGCCGGCACCGGTTCCGAGGTCACCAATATCGCCATCGTAACCACCGGCGCTACCACAAAAATGGGCGTGGTCGCGCCCCAACTCTATGCCGATATGGCATTGCTGGATGCGGAGCTGACCCTGGGCCTGCCGCCGGCCGTCACCGCCGCGACCGGCATCGACGCCATGGTCCACGCCATCGAAGCCTATACCAGCCGCCATAAAAAGAATCCGCTGTCCGATATGCTGGCCCGCAAGGCGCTGCAGCTGCTGTCCGCCAATCTGCTGCATGCCTGCGAAAACGGCCAAAACCTGGCGGCACGGCAGGCCATGCTGCTGGGAGCGATGCTGGCAGGGCAGGCATTTTCCAACGCGCCGGTAGCAGCAGTGCATGCCCTGGCCTATCCCATCGGCGGCATTTTTCACGTGCCACATGGGCTGTCGAATTCGCTGGTGCTGCCGCATGTGCTGCGCTTTAACGCGCCGGCGGCGGCAGGGCTGTATGCGGAGCTGGCGGAGATTATCGTGCCTGCGGCATCGGGCAGCGTGGAAGCCAGGGCGGAGGCATTGGCTGTTGCGATGCAACAAATTGCCATCATCGCGGGGATCGAGCGGACCTTGCAGCAAGTCGGCATCCACGAGTCCGACCTGGACCGACTGGCGGATGACGCCATGCTGCAGACCCGGCTGCTCGGCAACAATCCACGTGAAATGACGCGGGACGATGCCCGCGCCATCTACGCCGCCGCGCTGTAGCTTAGTTGGGCACGTCCACCGTGCTGCCGGAAACGGCAATCTGATTGCCTGCGGAGGGCGTCTGCACGAAAGGCGGAACGTTGCCCGTAGTCATCAATTGAGCGCTATCGATGCGGGGAATTGTCCGAACCACTTGCGAACCCGGCAGCGCCGCCCCGCTCTTCAGGTTCGCATACATGGCATCCAGCGCACGCGACAGATAAACGTGCAGCGGCACAATGTTCGCCGGCAAAGCCGAGGTGAAGGCGTCGAAGTGGTTGGCGTTGGTCACCTCGATATAGCGCAGCTTGCTGGCGTTGCCCTCCACCGCCGCGTTCAGCCCCAGGTAAGCGCGCGAGGCATGGTTCACCGGGATCAAGGTATCGCTCCGGCCCTGGACGATGATGGCCGGTTTGCCACGCAGATTTCCACTCGCCGCCACCTCTGCCATACCCGCCTTGACCCTTGCGCTCTGGGCCGCCAGCGCTGTGCTGAGCACGCCGCCGGCGACCGGATCGGCGCCGGTCGCCAGCGCGCGCAGGCACAGGAAACCGTCCAGGGACTGATCCGCCAGCCGCGTGCTGGGCGACACGCCAGCGCTGTAGACCTTGGCGCCGCCCACAGAATCCTCGTAGACGACATTCCCGACAATGCCATTCTGGTTGGCGAAGCTGCCTGCTTTTTGAGCAGTTGTCAGCAGCGTCGGTAAACCCGCCGCATCGGTCGGGGCAAAGGTGAAACCGCACAATTTGTCCGTCACGGAGAACTTGCCGTAGGCGTTTGCGTAAGTCACGGCGACCAGGACATTGGTGCCCGCATGGGCGGCCTGCAGAATATCCGAATCGGCCAGCCAGCCATAGGTACGCAGACGCGCCTTGGCGTCATTCTGCTGCGACAGCAAGTCCGCACCGCTGAGCAAGCCCTTGCCGGCCAGTGCCGTGCAGCGGCCCGCCGAACCGGCGATGCAGGGCTGATACAGCGCGGCAAAGGTTGAGTAATCCAGCAAGGCCTTGCCCTGCGCACTGACCGGCGCTCCGCCCTGCCGTACCGTGTAAGAGGAAGACGAGCGCGGCTGGATCTGCGGCTCGGAAGCCGCCACGCCGCTGATCAGACCCTTGGTGTCCTGTTCTGCGGCCATCAGAGCCGCTCCAGCGCCGTTGGAGATGCTGGACGCTATGGTGATGATACTGCCCGGTTTAAAACGCACCAGGTGGCTCTTATTGTCCTTGGCGACGGTGCCGTATTTTTCGTTCAGCAGGTAATAGGCAAACTCGACCGCCTGCAGGGTGTAGCGGCCCCAGTCCTTTTCCGGATTCTGCTGTGAATAAGCATGCTTGAAGGCCACCCGGCCGGGATAGGCGGAGGCAAACGCGGCCCGGTCGGCATCCGCCAGCGCCGGTGCGAAGATGGCGTTATTGCCTGCCTGCGCGCGCGTGGCCCGCACGCCGTTCTGCAGGTTCACGCTGTCGTCCTCGAAGGTGTAGAGACCGGTGCCGCTGCCCTTGTCGGTATAGGCCACGGCGCAATTGTTCTTCAGCCCCCACTCGCCCGAGGTGCCGATGGCGCCGTAAATCCCGCGCGAGCCGCTCGAGGTACCCGTCACGATGCAGGGATTGCCGGGATCGAAGCTGGATGGAATCTGCACCATCAGAGTCACGTTCTGATCGGTGTAGGCCAGGTATTCGGTGCCCGGAATCTTGCCTTCGCTCAGGGTCACATTACCGCGCGCATCGACATTGGGTCCGTACAGCGTGCCATAGCCGGAGAAGGGATTGATATCCATCACCGCCCGGTAATTGTTGAAGATCGCCACCCGGCGCAGCTCGGCCGCCGTCGGATTATTGGGATCGGCAAACGGCGGCGGGGCCAGCGCGCCCAGGCCCGTCTTGCCGAGCCCGGCGGTCAGCAAATCGTCGCCCTGCCCGTCATAGCTGGTGCTGGTGATGGCGCCGAGATGGCCCGGCAGGATGTTCAGGTCTTCTGCCTTGTCGTGCTCATTGGCTCCGCAAGCGGACAACAACGCGCCCGCAACGGCCACCGTCAATCTTGTTTTCATGGGGAAGTTTTCCTATGGGAGAGAAATGCGCCGGCGTCGAAAAAAGCGCCAACACCATAGAAAAACGCCGAGTGGGGTACTCGGCGTTGAGGTCGGTCAAGCGGGCTTGCGATTACCCGGGAAGCGGGCGATGAACTCGCCAATAATGCCGCGCCTGAACAACAGCACGCAGACCACGAAGATGAAACCGGTCACCATATTCACCGCCTCGCCCAGCGTGTTGAACCATTCGATATGGGTCAGGCCGGCCAGCAGCTGGCCCAGGTCGCCCAGCTTGTTTTCCAGCGCGATGATGACCATGGCGCCCAGCACCGGGCCGGCCAGCGTGCCCATGCCGCCTACCAGGGTCATCAGGATCACCAGGCCGGACATGGTCCAGTGCACATCGGTCAGGGTCTCAAAGCCCTGCACCAGCGTGTTGACCGCCCCTGCCAGGCCCGCCAGCGCGGCCGACAGCACAAAGGCCAGCAGCTTGTACTTGTCCACGTCGTAGCCCAGCGAGATGGCGCGCGGCTCGTTTTCCTTAATCGCCTTCAAGACCTGGCCAAACGGCGAATGCACCGTGCGCAGGATCAAGGCAAAACCGCCCACCGCGATCGCCAGCACCAGGTAGTACAGCGTCGTATCGTTGCTGAGATCGATAAAGCCCAGCAGCTTTCCACGTGGAACACCCTGCAAACCATCTTCGCCACCGGTCAGCTCGCCCGCGCGCAGGGCGCCGAAGTAGACCATCTGGGCCAGCGCCAGCGTGATCATGGAGAAGTAGATGCCCTGGCGGCGAATCGCCAGCCCGCCCATCACCAGGCCGATCAGCGCCGCCACGCCGACGCCCACCAGAATGCCCAGCTCAACCGGCAAGCCCCAGACCTTGAGCGCGTTGCCGGCAGCATAGCCCGCCGTGCCAAAGAAGGCCGCGTGGCCAAAGGACAGCAAACCGGTATAGCCGATCAGCAAGTTAAAGGCGCAGGCAAACAGGGAGAAGCACAGCAGCTTGGACAGGAAGGGCGGATAGCCACCCACCAGCGGCGCCGCCAGCGCCACCAGCAAAACAATCCCATAACCAATTTTCTTGTTCATCGGAATCCTTTTACTTTTCTTTGCCGAACAAGCCGGCCGGACGCAGCAGCAGTACCACCACCATCACCAGGAACACCACGGTCGAGGAAAACTCCGGGTAGAACACCTTGGTCAGGCCCTCGATCACGCCCAGGCCGAGGCCGGTCAGGATGGAGCCGAGGATGGACCCCATGCCGCCGATCACCACCACGGCAAACACGACGATGATCAGGTTCTGCCCCATCAGCGGCTGGACCTGGATCACGGGCGCGGCCAGCACCCCGGCAAAGCCCGCCAGCGCGACGCCAAAGCCGTAGGTCAGGGTGACCATCAGCGGCACGTTGACGCCAAAGGCTTCCACCAGCTTGGGGTTTTCCGTGCCCGCGCGCAGATAGGAACCGAGCTTGGTTTTCTCGATCACGAACCAGGTCGACAGGCAGACCGTCAGCGAGGCCAGCACCACCCAGGCGCGGTAATTCGGCATCACCATAAAGCCCAGGTCGGTGGCGCCGGCCAGCTGCTCCGGCACCGAGAAGGGCTGGCCGGACACGCCGTAGAACGAGCGGAACACGCCCTCCACCATCAGCGTGATGCCGAAGGTCAGCAGCAGCCCGTACAGATGGTCCAGCTTGTAGAGCCAGCGCAGCATCGTCTTTTCAATGACGATGCCAAAGGCGCCCACCACCAGCGGCGCCAGCACCAGCATGATCCAGTAGTTCAGATGGAAATACTCGATACCCATCCACGCCAGGAAGGCGCCCATCATGTAGAGCGCGCCATGCGAAAAGTTAATCACATTCAACAAGCCGAAAATCACGGCCAGGCCCAGCGACAACATGGCGTAAAACGAGCCATTCACCAGGCCCAGCAGCAGTTGGCTCATCAGCGCCGCGGTCGGGATACCGAATATTTCATCCATAGCTGATTTGCCTTATTTCCACAGGGAGCACTTGGTTTCCGCCTTGGTGGCGTAAGCCTGGTCGCCAGGAATGGTGGCGACGACCTTGTAGTAGTCCCATGGATACTTGGAATCGGCCTGCTTCTTGACTTCCATCAGGTACATATCGTGCACCATGCGGCCGTCCGGACGGATCACGCCGCCCTTGGCAAACATATCGTTGATCTTGTTGGCCTTGAGGTAGGCAATGACCTTGTCGCCATCATCCGTACCGATGGCCTTGACGGCCTTCAGGTAGTTGGATGCGGCCGAGAAGTCCGCCGCCTGCAGCATGGACGGCTCTTTCTTCATCTTTTCAAAGTAGCGCTTGGACCAGGCGCGGGTGTCGGCGTTCATGTCCCAGTACCAGCCGTCGGTCAGGTACATGCCGTTGGTCAGGTTCAGGCCCAGCGAGTGGATATCGTTGATGAAGATCAGCAGACCGGCCAATTTCATCTTCTTGGTGATGCCGAACTCGTTGGCCGCCTTGATCGAGTTGATGGCGTCGCCGCCCGCATTGGCCAGGCCCAGGATCTGCGCGCCGGAGGTCTGCGCCTGCAGCAGAAAGGACGAGAAGTCGGATGCCGACAGCGGGTGCTTGACCGCCCCCAGCACCTTGCCGCCCTTGGCTTTCACCACATCGGAGGTGTCCTTTTCCAGCGAGGCGCCAAAGGCGTAGTCAGCGGTCAGGAAGAACCAGTTCTTGCCGCCCTGGGCCACGATGGCGCCGCCGGTGCCGCGCGCCAGCGCGATGGTGTCGTAAGCGTAGTGCACGGTGTAGGGCGTGCATTCCTCATTGGTCAGGCGGGCCGAGCCGGCGCCGATGGAAATGAAGACTTTTTTCTTCTCGGCAGCCACCTTGGCCATGGCCAGGTTGGCGCCCGAGTTGGTGCCGCCGATCAGCAGGTCGACGCCCTGCTGGTCGAACCACTCGCGCGCCTTGGAGGCGGCGATGTCGGCCTTGTTCTGGTGGTCGGCGGAAATGAATTCGATTTTCTTGCCGTTGATGTTGCCGCCCGCGTCGGCGATCGCCATCTTGATGGCTTCCGCGCCACCGGCGCCGTCGATATCGGCGTACAGGCCGGACATGTCGGTAATGAAGCCGATCTTGACGGTGTCGCCCGAGATCTGGGCTTGCGCGACGAGCGAGAAGCAGCAGGCGCATGCAGTGGCGATAGCTTTCAGTTTCATTCTTGTCTCCCGAAATGATTATTTGACGATACGGTCAGATCTACACGCCCAGAAGCTCCTTCAGCACAGGCATCTTGGCGCTTAATTCCGATGCAACAAAAGTCTCGACGATTTGACCATGTTCCATCACGTAAAACCGGTCCGCCAACGGCGCGGCAAACCGGAAATTCTGTTCCACCATGACGATGGTGTAGCCCTTGGATTTCAGCGTGGTGATCATGCGCGCCAGGCCCTGCACGATGACCGGCGCCAGGCCTTCCGAAATCTCGTCCAGCAGCAGCAGGCGGGCACCCGTGCGCAGGATGCGCGCCACAGCCAGCATCTGCTGCTCGCCGCCGGACAGGCGGGTGCCCTGGCTGTGCTTGCGTTCTTGCAGATTGGGGAACATGGCGTAGATTTCCTCGACCGACATGCCCTTCTCGCCCGTCTTCAGCTGCGGCGGCATCATCAGGTTTTCCTCGGTGGAGAGCGAGGAGAAAATGCCGCGCTCTTCCGGGCAATAGCCGACGCCCAGATGGGCCACTTTGTGGGTCGGCAAGCCAATCGCTTCCACGCCGTTGACCTTGATCGAACCCTTGCGTGCCCCGGTCAAACCCATGATCGCGCGCAAGGTGGTGGTGCGGCCGGCGCCGTTACGGCCCAGCAAAGTCACCACTTCGCCCGGTTTCACGCGCAGATTGACGTCGTGCAGAATGTGCGATTCGCCATACCAAGCCTGCAGGTTGGAAATTTCCAGCGCATTTTCCATCAGTGCGCTCCTTCCAGCACATTGGCTTCGGTACCCATATACGCTTCCATCACCTGGGGATTGGCCGAGACTTCGGCATAGCTGCCCTCGGCCAGCAGGGCGCCGCGCTGGAGGACGGAAATCCGGTCGCAAATGCCGGACACCACTTTCATATTGTGTTCGACCATCAAAATTGTGCGGCCAGCCGAGACTTTCTTGATCAGTTCGGTGACGCGGTGGACGTCTTCGTGGCCCATGCCCTGGGTCGGCTCGTCCAGCAGCATCAGCTCGGGTTCCATCGCCAGGGTGGTGGCGATTTCCAGCGCGCGCTTGCGGCCGTAGGGCATGTCGGCGGTGATGGTATCGGCAAACTCGGTCAGGTCGACCTCGGCCAGCAGCTCCATGGCGCGCGCGTCGAGCTGGCTGAGTGAACGCTCACTGCGCCAGAAATGAAAGCTGGTGCCCAGTTTGCGCTGCAAGCCGATGCGGACATTCTGCAGCACGGTCAGGTGCGGAAAGACAGCGGAAATCTGGAAGGAGCGGATCACCCCCATGCGGGCAATCTGGGCCGGCCTGGACGCGGTGATGTCCTTGCCGTTGAAAAGAATCTGCCCCGAACTGGGCTTGATGAATTGCGTGAGAAGGTTAAAACAGGTCGTCTTGCCGGCGCCATTGGGGCCGATCAAGGCGTGGATATGCCCACGCTGGACCTTTAAATTGACATCGTTGACCGCAGTGAATCCTTTGAATTCCTTGGTCAAATTCTTTGTTTCCAAAATAACGCCAGACATCCTGTCTCCTTGTTATTCTTTGCAAACAGCCAAATTTCGCTAGATCATACACACTAATAAATTCGCCAACAATACAGTATTAATACGGTTGTAATTTGATCTGTACCTATCGTATTCAACGATTTTTCCAGGCTGAATGAATTAATTCGGCGGCCTTTTCGGCGATCATGATGGTGGGCGAATTGGTATTTCCAGAGGTAATAGTCGGCATGATGGACGCGTCGATCACGCGCAATCCCGGGACGCCGATTACCCGCAGCTGGCTGTCCACCACAGCGGCAGGATCGTCTGCCCGCCCCATTTTGCAGGTGCCGACCGGATGGAAAATCGTGGTGCCGATGAGACCGGCCGCCTGGGCCAGTTCCTCGTCCGTCTGCAGCTGGCTGCCTGGCTTGAATTCCAGCGGGGCATAAGGCGCCAGGGCGGGCGCGGCGACAATCCGGCGGGTCAGGCGCAAGGCATCCGCCGCCACTTTGCGGTCTTCCGGCGTACTCAAATACATCGGCGCGATCGAGGGCGGCGCATAAGAATCGGCACTATGGATTTTGACCCGGCCACGTGCCGTCGGCCGCAGATTGCAAACGCTGGCGGTAAAGGCGGGAAAATCATGCAACGGGTCGCCGAATTTCTCCAGCGATAAAGGCTGAACGTGATATTGCAAATTGGGCGTTACCTGGCTGGCATCGGAGCAGGCAAACGCGCCCAATTGCGAGGGCGCCATCGACATCGGTCCGGATTGAAACAGCGCATATTCCAGACCGATTTTCATTTTGCCGAGCCAATTATTAGCCAGCATATTCAAGGTCTTCGCGCCATTAATCTTGAATACCATACGCAGCTGCAAATGATCCTGCAAATTTTCACCCACTCCGGGTAAATCCAGCGCCGGCTGAATGCCCAGCTTGTTCAACATCGGCGCGGCGCCAATGCCGGACAGCTGCAGAATCTGCGGCGAGCCGATCGAACCGGCCGACAGCAAGGTTTCGCGCCTGGCGTCCGCGCGCCATTGCGTGCCGCCGCCGGTGAACACCACGCCCGCGCAGACCGGGCCCTGTTCGCCCTGCTCGATCAGCAGGCGTTCCACGTGGCAGCCCGTCATGATGGTCAGATTGGGACGGGACGCCGCCGGTTTCAAAAATGCCTTGGAAGTATTCCAGCGGATGCCGCGCTTTTGATTCACTTCAAAATACGCGCAACCAGCATTGCTGCCACGGTTGAAGTCATCCACTTTCGGAATGCCGACTTGCTCGGCCGCATCGCGGAAAGCATCCAGGATTTGCCAGGACAGGCGCTGCTTTTCCACCCGCCACTCGCCACCCGCGCCATGTTCGGGCGAGGCGCCGCCATGGTAATCCTCGCTTTTCTTGAACAAAGGCAGCACATCCCGCCAGCGCCAGCTGGGATCGCCACTCAGCTCGGCCCACAAATCGTAGTCGCGCGCCTGGCCGCGCATGTAGATCATGCCGTTGATGGAAGAACTGCCGCCAAGAACTTTACCACGAGGATAAATCAGGCTGCGGCCATTCAAACCAGCGTCGGCGTCGGTTCTGAACAGCCAGTCCGTGCGCGGATTATTGATGCAATGCAGATAGCCGACCGGAATATGGATCCATACATAGTCGTCTTTGCCGCCCGCCTCGATCAGCAGGACTTGCGCATTTCTATCCTGGGTGAGCCGGTTTGCCAGCACGCAGCCTGCCGTGCCGGCGCCGATGATGATGTAATCAAACTCGCCAGCTGATTCCAAACCGCCTCCTCAGTTTAGTGCGCTTCCATCTCCGCCAGCAGGGTGGCAATCAGTTGCGCCGCTGGCATGGCGCGGGCACGCGCGACGCCGGTACCAGCCCACAGCGACATCAATTCCGTCTCGCTGCGCTTGGCCGCTTCCGCGCGAATCGCGCCGGACAAGGCATTTTGCACCGGATAAGCCGGCAACTCGGACTCGACAGCTTCGAGCGTATCCATGAAACGGTTCACCAGTCCACGCGCGTAACGGCCGGAAAATGCCCGGGTCAGCCGGGTTGGATGGTTGCCCGCTGTTAGCAACCTCTGTTTGTAAGCTTCATTGACGGCCGATTCGTCGCAGACCAGGAAAGCCGTGCCCATCTGCACCGCCTGGGCGCCCAGCGCCAGCATGCGCTTGATATCGGCGCCATCCATGATGCCGCCCGCCGCGATCACGGGAATATTGACCGCGCTGACCACGGCCGGCACCAGCTCCGCCACGCTCAAGGTCGCGGCGATTTGTTCGCCGATGAAGGTTCCACGATGGCCGCCCGCCTCGACGCCGGACGCAATCACCGCATCGGCGCCCCGGCTTTGCCAGGCCAGCGCCTCGTCGACGTGGGTAATGGTGCCGATCACAAAAATCCCGGCGGCATGCAGCCGTTCAATCTGTTCGACGCTGAGAATGCCGAAAGTAAAGCTGGCCACGGCGGGCTTCAATTCAAGCAAGGTTTCAAACTGGGCGGAGAAATCTTCACACCACTTGGATGGCAGCGGCAATCTGGCCCAGCCCAGGGAGGACCAGAGTGGTTTCATCAGCTCGATGGCATGGGCAACCTGGTCTGAATTGGGTTGGGGCAGGCCCTGGACAAAGAAATTCAGGCAGAACGGCCGCTCGGTCAGGGCCCGGATTTGCTCCACCTGCTTGCGAATAAGGTCTGGCGCCAGCAAAGAACAGGCCAAGGAACCCAGCGCGCCCGCATTACTGACAGCGGCGACTTCCGCCGGTGTATTACCAGCGCCAGCGGTCGGCCCCTGGATGATGGGATGGGGAAAAATTTGACGCAAATCCATCTATCCTCCTTGTGGATAAGTGTATGGATATCCACAGGTGGCAAATGTGAGTAAACGCAGCATTTTCTGGGGACCATTTTTTTATCCAAAATCCGTCCCTGCGCTCATACACGGTTTACCAGCCTGCTTATGCATGGCGTAAACGCCTGATTTTAATTCAAAATGGTCAGTTATCCACAGAAAAGTGTCTGTGTTAACAACTACCATTATTTTGTATACCTTGTTTTAGAGTAAACCATAGCCGAAGAAACGCGAAGTCCCCACCCCACGCCACTGCGTGTCGAAAACCACAGGCTTTGCCTGAACGCACTCGAATAAAGTTTCTTCCATACCAGCTTTCCCCTATACTGGATTAGCAAAAAGTACTTGTCCTGCCCAACGCTAAGCCTAAGCCGGAGTTACTTTGTCCAATCAGCGCAAACATCACAGCTTTGCCTATCTGCGCTTTCGACGCCGGTTGGTAACAGGCTTGCTTTTGATGGCCGCACTGGCCATCGGCCTGGTGATCAACCAGTTTCGCGCTGCCTACCAGGAACGCGAAGAAGCCGTTCGCAGCCAAACCGAGCATTACGTTAAAGCGATCGAGGCGCATGTCCTGTATTCAATCCAGTTTGTCGACCTTTCCCTGTTAGGTTTTGCCAACGCCATCAAGGTTTTGCCTGAAAAACAGAACAATTCACCCGAAATCATTAACGCCCTGCTGTCTTCACGTGGCATTTCCAGCACCGGGGACTTCTGGATCACCTTCATCGACGCCAAGGGCAAAGGCATGGCGGCTTCGCGCGATCTGCCTGTCAGCGGGATCGATTACCGCGACCGCGACTACTTCAAAGCCCACGCTAGCAATGCTTCGCACGGCAATCTGTTCGTGGGCGAACCGCAGATCGGCAAAACCAGCAAGGAAAGGCTGTTTTTCCTTAGCCGCCGAGTGGAGAACGTTAGGGGAGAATTCCTGGGCGTCATTGCGGCGCCCTTAATGGCCACGCGTTTTGAGCAAGTCTTTGAAAACTCACGCTTTACGCCGGATGTTTCAGTGACGCTGGTGCATGGCAACGGCAAAATCATTGCCCGCGCACCTGGATTTGACGGCGCATTCGGCCGCAGCCTGCAAGCCACTGCCTTATTCGACAGCCTGAAAAAGAGCAAGGCCGGCACCTTCAAATCGATCAGCGTCATCGACAAGATTCCGCGCATGTTCAGTTATCGCAAACTGGATAACTTCCCGCTGATTGTGGTGGTGGGCAGTTCCGATGCGGAATCGCTGCGCCTGCTGGAGAAAAATTCCCTGATCGCCGGCGCCGGCCTGGCGCTCTTGCTGCTGCTGATGGTGGGCGGTGGCCATTTTTCACTGCGGACCTACCGCAAAATGGAAGAGCGCGAAACAATGTTCCGCGCCATGTATGCCACCAGCAAGGAAATGGAGCAAAAATTGTCCGCCAGCGAGCAGCGCCTGCGCCTGATCGCGGACAATTTGCCGGTGATGATAGGCTACCTCGACAAGGACGAACGCTATTCCTTCACCAACCGCAAGCTCATTGAAAGATTCCTGCCTCCAGGGGGCGATACCCAGGGCCTGACTGCCCGCGACGTCATTGGCGAAGAATGCTATGCAGAATCAACGACTTACATCCGCCGCGCGCTGGAAGGTGAGCCGCTGCACTTTGAGCGTCAGGTAGGCGAGCACTGGCATGGCGTCAGCTACGTGCCGGATAAAGGCGAGGACGGCAAGATTCACGGCTTGTTCGTGATGATCGAGGACATCACCGAACGCAAAAAAAATGAGCAGTCCATGCAGCTGGCCAATATGCTCTACCAAAACACCAGCCAGGGCATGATGGTGACGGAAGCGGATGGCCGCATCCTCAGCATCAATCCTGCCTTTTCGCACATGAGCGGTTTCAGCGAACGGGAAGTGATCGGCAAGTACGCGATGGAACTGGCGGCGCCGCAAGTGGAAGCAAGCTTCTTCGACCGCATCCGTCATTGTTTAGCCGAAACCGGACAATGGGAAGGCGAAATCTGGTATCGCAACAAGAATGGTGAACAATACCTGGTCTGGCAACGCTTCAACAGCGTGTGCGACAAGGATAGCCATCCCTTCCGCCTGGTGGCGCTGTTCTCCGACATCACCAAGAAAAAGGCTTCGGAAGAGCTGATCTGGCGCCAGGCCAACTTCGATACGCTGACCGGCCTGCCCAACCGCCGCAAATTCCACGAACATTTGCGGCAAGAAATGAAGAAAACCGAGCGTTCCCAGCTGCCCATGGCCCTGATGTTCGTCGATCTGGACTACTTCAAGGAAATCAACGACACCCTGGGGCACGACAAAGGCGACTTGCTGCTCAAGGAAGTGGCAGTGCGGCTGACCCATTGCGTGCGCAAGACCGATATCGTGGCCCGCCTCGGCGGCGACGAGTTCACCGTCATCGTCAGCGAGCTGCGCAATACAAGTGAAGTGGCGCGGATCGCCCAGGATATCCTCACGAAAATGAGCGCGCCCTTCATGCTGGGCGACGAAATTGCCCATATTTCCTCCAGCATCGGCATCACGCTGTACCCGGATGACGGCAATAATCCCGACACCCTGCTGCGCAACGCCGACCAGGCCATGTACCTGGCCAAGCAGGAAGGCCGCAGCCGCTTCAATTATTTCGCGCCCTTCATGCAGGAAACGACGCAGATGCGCCTGTCGCTGGCCAACGAATTGCGCGACGCGGTCGGCCGCAAGCAATTGCGCATCCTGTTCCAGCCGATTATTGAGTTGTCCACCGGAAAAATCTCCAAGGCGGAGGCCCTGGTGCGCTGGCAGCACCCTACCCGCGGGCTGCTCAATCCGGCTGACTTCATCAGCATTGCTGAAAATACGGGCATGATCGTCAGCATCGGCGACTGGGTGTTCCAGCAGGCAGCCCGGGAAGCGCACCGGCTGCAGCAAAATGGCCTGGCCGAATTCCAGGTCTGTGTGAACAAGTCGGCCTGGCAGTTCCGTGACGATGGCAGCAACTACAAGCTGTGGCTGGATTTCCTGGATTCGCTCAAGCTGGATGCCAGCAGCATCGTCATCGAGGTCACAGAAAATCTCTTGTTGGACAGCAATAACGCGGTGGCGGAGCGGCTGAAGGAATTCCAGCGCGCCCGCATGCAGCTGTCGCTGGACGATTTCGGGACTGGCTACGCCTCGGTGGCGTTCCTGAAACGCTTCAACGTCGATTACATCAAACTGGACTCGACGCTGGTCCGCAATCTGTCGGAAGGTACCGACGGCATCCACTTGTGCGAGGCAATTATTGCGATGGCGCACAAAGTCGGCATCAAAGTCATCGCGGAAGGCATCGAAACCCCGCAGCAATTCCGGGTCCTGCAGCTGGCGGGATGTGATTTTGGCCAGGGATACCTGTTCTCGAAGCCAATTTCAGGCGAAGAACTGGAGAAAATGACCCTGGATGTGATGGCGCTTGTGGATAACTGAATGAATATCCACAGGACTGTGTGTGACTAAGCCAGCAGTTTTCAAAAGCGCGCCATTTTATCCAAAAATTGCCCTCATTCCAGTACAACGCTTATTCAGCATGTTGTTTACCTCGTAAACAAATGATTCGTAAACGTATACAAGACTTATCCACAGGACTTTGTTCGTTTACTATCACTACTATTTTTATATAAAGTTCTTTGTAAACAACAAAACCGTAACTCCGGGAGGAACATGCGTCTAGGCGTCATCAGTGCACTATTAGAAGAACAACAAGGTCTCATAGAAGCCATGGAAAGCTCCTCCAGGCTCACGCACGGTATGCGTGACTACACCAGCGGAAAACTATGGGGAATCGACGCTGTGTGCGTTTTATCGCGTATAGGCAAGGTTGCTGCGGCTATGACAGCTTCCATCCTTGTGGAGAAGTTCGGAGTTACCCACATTGTCTTTACCGGCGTGGCCGGTAGCGGCGATGCAGATGTCAAAGTCGGGGATATCGTGATCGCCGAATCGCTGATTCAGCACGATTTCGATGCCAGTCCGCTGTTTCCACGCTTTCAGATCCCACTGACCGGCCTGTCGCACTTTGAATCCGATGTCGCCTTGACGGAAAACCTGGCTGGCGCTGCCCGGCAATTCCTGCAAGCCGGTTTGACGGATGAGCAAAAGGAGTTTGGTCTGCATTCGCCCAGGCTGCATCGCGGCCTGATCGCCAGCGGTGACCAATTTTTTGGCAAACCTGCCCAGCTTTCCACGCTCAAGGCGGATCTGCCGGAAGTTTTGGCAGTGGAAATGGAAGGCGCTTCGGTCGCGCAGGTCTGTTTTGAGCTGGGCGTGCCGTTTGCCGTCATCCGCACGATTTCAGACAATGCCAATGAGCATGCCGCCATTGATTTCATGCGTTTCGTCAAAACCGTCGCGGCACGCTATGCGTTTGACGTAATCAGGAATTTTTGTGTGAGTAAGTCGAAGATTATCCACACCCCCTGGTCATAAAGGGGGCTGAAAGGCCCTGAAACGGCCTCTACGGGCCTTGCGGACCCCGGTGGCGGGGTTGTCCGGGTGTTCGCCCCTGCGCTTGCTACGCGGCCTCTGAGCGCGTCGCAGCGAGTTGGCATAAAAAAAGGGCCAGACTTTCGTCCGGCCCGAAGACAACAGGTATCTTGAATTTGCGGAGGCTTAGGCTTCCAGCGTCATCAGGCTGGCGTTGCCGCCGGCTGCCGTGGTGTTGACGCACAGGGCGCGTTCCGCCAGCAGACGCCACAGCGGGATAGCGCCGTCTTCCGTGGTGTCGATCAGGCTGACCAGGGCGCCGTCACGCGCCGCCAGCGGCACGCGCAGGCCGCTGCTGAGCGACGCTTCCACCAGGGCGATCTGGAATTCGCCGTCAAACTTGTCCAGCTGGGCGGCCACGTGCACGCGATCCTTCACGGCCGCAGGCAGATTGGCTGGCAGCAAGTTGCCGGTTTCGCCGGCCAGCACGGCCACATTGCCGGTTGCCAGGACGGCGGCCAGCTGGTTCAGCAGGCCTTGCACCGTCGCGGCGGCGCAGAGGACGGTGCCGCGCGGCGCCAGGCTGAGGGTGTTGCGTTCGCCGGTTGGGCCTGGCAGCACGGTGGTCGAACCCAGCTGGGTGCTGCGGCTGTACTGCTCGGCCAGGGCGGCAGCGCCCTGCTGTTTGTTGGATTTGCACCAGACCGTCAGGGCATCCAGTGCCGGCAGCGAACGGTGCTCATGCTTGGCCACGGTCACGGCGTTGCGCTGCAGGCGCTTCAGGTAGAGCGGGCCGCCCGCCTTCGGGCCGGTGCCGGACTTGCCTTCGCCGCCGAACGGCTGCACACCCACCACCGCGCCGACGATGTTGCGGTTGATGTAGATGTTGCCGACATGGGCGTTGCCGCTGATGAAGTCGATGGTTTCATCGATGCGCGAATGCACGCCCAGGGTCAGGCCGAAGCCGCTGTGGTTGATCTGCTCGACCAGCTTGGGCAGGTCGGCACGGCGGTAGCGGATCACGTGCATCACGGGACCGAACACTTCCTTGGTCAGCTCTTCCAGCGAGCGGATTTCCAGCACGGTCGGCGGCACGAAGGTACCGGCGCTGGTCACGCTGGCAGGCAGATCCAGCGAGTAGTAATCCACCGCGCTGCCCTTCAGCTTGTTGATGTGGGCCAGCAGGTTCTGCTGCGCCTCGGCGTCGATCACCGGGCCGATGTCGGTGGCCAGGCGGTCCGGATTGCCAACGCGCAGTTCCTGCATCGCACCCTTGAGCATCTTGATGGTCTTGTCGGCGATATCTTCCTGCAGGAACAGCACGCGCAGGGCCGAGCAGCGCTGGCCGGCGCTGTCGAAGGCGGACGAAATGGCATCCTGCACCACCTGCTCCGGCAGCGCGGACGAGTCGACGATCATGGCGTTCTGGCCGCCGGTTTCGGCGATCAGCGGAATCTCGACCTGCTCGGTGGCGGCGCGCTTGGCCAGGGTGCGGTTGATGATCTGCGCCACTTCGGTCGAACCGGTGAAGATGACGCCCTTGACGCGCGAATCTTCGCACAGGCGCGCGCCCACCACCTCGCCGCGGCCCGGCAGGAATTGCAGGGCGGCGCGCGGGATGCCCGCTTCGTGCAGCAGTTCCACGGCGCGATGGGCGATCAGCGGCGTCTGTTCGGCCGGCTTGGCCAGCACCACGTTGCCGGCCGCCAGGGCCGCAGCCACCTGGCCGGTGAAGATCGCCAGCGGGAAGTTCCATGGGCTGATGCAGGTCACCGGACCCAGCGCCAGCGGATTGACCGCGCCGCGCACCTGGGCCGCGTAGTAGCGCAGGAAGTCGACCGCTTCGCGGATTTCGGCAATCGCGTTGGGCAGCGATTTGCCGGCTTCGCGGATCGCCAGGGTCATCAGCTCCAGCTGGTGGGTCTCAAACAGGTCCGCGGCGCGGCTCAGCGCGTCGGCACGGACCGACGGTTCGGTGGTTTGCCAGTCCATGGCAAAGTGGCTGGCGGCGGTCAGCGCGGTTTCCACGTCGGCGGCGCTGGATTCGGCCAGCTGGCCCACCACGTCGGCGCGGTTGGCCGGGTTGGTGACGGACTGGGTCGGCGCACCCACGCTCAGCGGGCCGGCCAGCTGCGGCGCGGCGTGCCAGCTGCGCTGTTTTGCCAGTTCGGCGGAGATAAAGCGCAGCACGTCTTCATTGGCCAGGTCCAGGCCGGCCGAGTTCTTGCGCTCGGCGCCGAACATGGCCAGCGGCAGGGCGATGGCCGGGTGCGGCAGGCCGCCCTGCTCGCGCGCCATGGCGACCGGATCCTTGGTCAGGGATTCGATCGGGATGCTTTCATCGACGATCTGGTTGACGAAGGACGAGTTGGCGCCGTTTTCCAGCAGGCGGCGCACCAGGTAGGCCAGCAGGGTTTCGTGGGTGCCGACCGGGGCGTAGATGCGGCAAGCCTTGTCCAGGTTTTCCGCGCCGACCACCTGGTCGTACAGCGCTTCGCCCATGCCGTGCAGGCACTGGAATTCGTAGTCGTTGACGCCGTCGCGCTTGGCCCAGCTGTAGATGGTCGACAGGGTCTGCGCGTTGTGGGTGGCAAACTGTGGATAGATCTGCGCGGTGGCGCCCAGCAGCTTGCGCGCGCACACCAGGTAGGACACGTCGGTGTAAACCTTGCGGGTGTAGACCGGATAGCCCGGCATGCCGTCCACCTGGGCACGCTTGATTTCCGCGTCCCAGTAAGCGCCCTTCACCAGGCGCACCATGAACTTGCGGCCGCTGCGCTTGGCCAGGTCGATCAGGTAATCGATCACGAACGGGCAGCGTTTCTGGTAAGCCTGCACCACGAAGCCGATGCCCTCGAAGCCGGCCAGTTCGGCATCGAAAGCCATGGCTTCCATCAGGTCCAGCGACAGTTCCAGGCGATCGGCCTCTTCGGCGTCGATGTTCAGGCCGATGTTGTAGTGCTTGGCCAGCAGCACCAGCTGGCGCAGGCGCGGCAGCAGCTCTTCCATCACGCGGGCGCGCTGGGCGCGGCTGTAGCGCGGGTGCAGGGCCGACAGCTTGACCGAAATGCCGGGACCGTCCTTGATGCCGCGGCCGTTGGAGGCCTTGCCGATCGCGTGGATGGCGGTCTCATAAGACTTGTAGTAGTTGGCCGCGTCCGCTTCGGTCAGGGCCGCTTCTCCCAGCATGTCGTAGGAATAGCGGTAGCCGCGCGCCTCGTTGGCGGCGCCGTTCTTGATCGCTTCGTCGATGGTCTGGCCGGTCACGAACTGGTTGCCCAGCATGCGCATGGCCAGGTCGACGCCCTTGCGGATCAGCGGTTCGCCGCCCTTGGCGATCAGCTTGGTCAGCGCGGCGCCCAGGCCGTTTTCGCTGTTGGTGCTGACCAGCTTGCCGGTGATCAGCAGACCCCAGGTGGCGGCGTTCACGAACAGCGACGGCGACTCGCCCAGGTGCTTGCGCCAGTCGCCCTTGCTGATCTTGTCGGCGATCAGGCGGTCGGCGGTGGCGCTGTCGGGAATGCGCAGCAGGGCTTCGGCCAGGCACATCAGGGCGACGCCCTCGTCCGAGGACAGCGAGAATTCATGCATCAGCGCGTCGACGCCGGACGCGCGCGTGCGCTTTTCGCGCACCGACTGCACCAGCTTGTGCGCCAGTTGCTGGGCTTGCTGTTGGATGTCGGCCGTGCCGTTGCCGATCTGGCCCAGCAGCCATTGCACCGCGGTGACTTCGTCACGACGGTAGGCGGCGGTGATGGCCGCGCGCAGGGGCGTCGGATCGCGCAGGATTTCGGCTTGCAGCGCGGCGAAAGGGGTCGTTTGCATGAAAAACTCTCAGAGAAAAAATGGCGTACGTAACAAAACACGCTCGGTGCGCGGGGGCAACAGCGAGCGTGTGTCAATGATTTGATTGTAAGCGGAATTCTTCTGGATTAATTCTGGTATTGCCGGGGGCTAGCAATATATTGTTTTTGGTGAGAAAATTTAACCAAATAAAATTAATTGGGAGTTCTGGGTATGCTAGACAAGATCAGCAAGAAGATTCTGGCGGAGCTGCAAAGCGACGGCCGCATCAGCAATGTTGAGTTGGCGGCCCGCGTCAACCTCTCCCCTGCGGCCTGCCTGGAGCGCGTGCGCAAGCTGCACGAATCCGGCTACATCATGGGCTACACGGCGCAGCTGAATCCGCAACTGCTGGATGTGTCGCTGCTGGTGTTCATCGAGGTCGTGCTGGACCGCACCACGCCGGAGGTGTTCGATGCCTTCAAGCACAGCGTCCAGCTGATCCCGGAAGTGCTGGAGTGCCACATGGTGGCCGGCGGCTTTGACTACCTGGTCAAGGCCCGCGTCAAGGACATGGCTGCCTACCGCGAATTCCTGGGCAAAACGCTGCTGCAAAAAGGCGTACGCGAGACACATACCTACGCCGTCATGGAGGAAGTCAAGAATACCACCAAGTTGCCCATCAAATAGCAGCTTTTCTTGGCCACAATCCTGGAATGCAGAATTACAACATGCGGTACGGGGGACAAGATGAGGTATTTGCAGCACAAGCTGGTGCAACGTGGATTGTGGTTACTGGGCGCGACGGCCGGCGGCACCTGTCTCGCCTACCTTGCTGATGCGGTGCTGGGCCCTGCCGGCCCCTGGGTTTATGCCATCCCCGCCGCCTTGGCCGGCGCCCTGATTGCCGGCGTGGCCGGCCACAAGCGCGAGGATGACGGCATTCTCCGCTTCGCCCACACCGTCAACAACGAGATCGACGCCATCATGATCGGCGCGGCGGAAACCTCCTACTTCGTCGACTCCGTCAAAAAGAAAATCGAGCAGGACGTGGGCACGGCGAGCACCATTGCCCACCGCTCCGAGCAGAACGCCCACACCACCGGCCGCATGGCGGTCAACGCCGAACGCGCCGCCCGCGTGGCGGCCCAGGTCCGGGGCGAAACCGAGATCGGCAAGGCGGAGGTGGACCAGGGCCTGCAGCGCATCAGCACGGCGCGCAACGATGCCCAGGCCGCTTCGGCCGTGATGGCCAGCCTGCAGGGCAATGCCCGCAAGATCTATGGCTTTACCGAGGCCATCAGTGAAATCTCCGCACGCACCAATCTGCTGGCGCTGAATGCCGCCATCGAGGCGGCCCGCGCCGGCGAACAGGGGCGCGGCTTTGCCGTGGTGGCGGGCGAGGTGCGCCAGCTGGCCATGCGCACCAAGGAAGCCACCGACGAAATCAGCCAGATGGTGAAGGAAATCAATCACCAGGCGGAACAGGCCAATTCCGGCATGGAGTCGCTGGCGGCGGTGGTGACGGCGGCGGCGGCCAATGTGGAAAAAGTCCACAGCCTGCTGAGCAATATCGAGCAGTCGTCCGGCGTGTCGGAAGAGGAAATCGGCGAAATCGCCCGTTCTTCGCGCGAGCACGTGGCGGCGGCGGAAGAAATCGCCGCCGCCATCGGCCAGATCCGCGACAGCATGCTGCATACCGACCAGGAATTGCCGCGCGCCGCCGGCTCGGCCATGGCGCTGGCGGAACGCGCCGAGGTGATTGCGGGCGCCCTGGGCGATTCGGCCATCGAGAGCTCGCATGACGAGATCCGTATCGCCGCCCAGAACGCGGCGGCGGCAGTGGGCCGCATTTTCGAGGACGCTATCCGCTCAGGCAAGATCAGCCGCGAGGCCCTGTTCGACCGCCAGTATCAGCAGATTCCGAACACCGATCCGCCCAAGTTCAAAACCCGCTTCGACGACTTTACCGACCGCGTGCTGCCCGAGTTGCAGGAAGGCTTGCTGGCGGCCATGCCGCAGCTGGCCTATGCGGGCGCTGTGGATAACAACGGATATTTCCCCACCCACAATAAGAAGTTTTCCCAGCCGCTGACGGGGGATTACGACGTCGATATCGTCAACAACCGCACCAAGCGCATCTTCAGCGACCGCACCGGCAAGCGCTGCGGCGCCAATACGCGGCCCTTCCTGTTGCAGACCTACAAGCGCGATACGGGGGAAGTGATGCACGACCTGTCGGCGCCCATCTATGTGAATGGCCAGCACTGGGGCGGTTTCCGTATCGGCTACCGCTCCAGCGCCCGGCATTAGTACGTGTCGGCCTTTGGCGAGCTGCCGGGGGCGGTGCGGGACGCCACGGCGTTCATGCTTTCCAGGTGGCCGCGCAGCCACTTGTGGGCCGGGCTGCGGGCATCGCGCTCGTGCCACAGCATGTCCAGGTGCACGGCCGGCAGGCTGAACGGCAATTCCTTGTGGATCAGCGCATCGGTCATGCCGGTGGACGCGATCAGGTGGCGCGGCAGTACCGTCACCAGGTCCGAATTGGCCACCACCCGCCCTGCCGTGAAGAACTGGTTCACCGTCAGCAGAATGCGGCGCTCGCGCTGCAGCTGGGCCAGCGCTTCGTCCACCAGGCCGTGCGCACGGCCGGAGAAACTCACCAGCAGGTGGTTGGCGGCGCAATAGTTATCCAGGGTCAGTTCTTGTTTCGCCAGCGGATGGTCGCGCCGCATCACGCACACATAGTGGCCGGAATACAGGCGCTCGTGGCGGATCGGCGAGCCGGTTTCATACGACAGCTGGGCCGCCACGCCGGGGAAGAAGCCTACCGCCAGGTCGATATCGCCGCGCAGCAGCATCGGCCGCGGTTCGCGCGTGGTCAGCGGCACCATGCGGATATTCACGCCGGGCGCTTCGCGTTCGATCGAGCGCATCAGGGCCGGCAGCCAGAATGCCGCCGTGGCGTCGGCCATGGCCAGGCGGAAGGTGGCATGGGCCTTGGAAACGTCAAAAGTTTCCGGCGCCACAGCCGCTTCCAGGTTGGCCAGGGCGCTGCGCACGGATGGCCACAGCGCTTCCGCGCGCGGGGTCGGCTTGACGCCGTAGGCGGTGCGGATCAGCAACTCGTCGCCCAGGCTTTCGCGCAGGCGCTTGATGGCGTTGGACACGGCCGGCTGGGTCATGGCCAGGTGGCCGGCGGCGCGCGTCAGGTTCTGCTCCGTCATGACGGCGTCAAACACCCGCAGCAAATTCAAATCCAGCGTCAAAAAGCTCATAGTGGTTCAGGGCGTGTGGGGTGGAACAACAAGAAATATGGATTTCTCGTCAATTATGAACCATTTCATTCACGGAACGTATAATTGTTATCGGGAAATGAAATTGGATTGATATGTTGCGGCGCACTATAGTTACGCTAGATTCTAAATGTGCCGAAACATCATGTCCACTTTCTTCTCTCTCGCAAAAGTTGCTGTCGCTCACTTTTCCGTCCTGTCGGCGGTGGAAGTGCTGGCAGGCCTGGGCGGCGCCGCTGCCCTGCTGATCCTGTTCCAACCATTGCTGCGCGGCATTGCACGCGCGCTGATGCTGGTTGTAAAGCCAAAGTTGACGAAAGAAGAACGTCTGCAGCGCCGCCAGATGCACGACGCGATGATGCTGAACCGCATGCTTAACTCGATGGAAGGTTCGCCCAGCCACGCGGCCGAACTGCGCGCCCTGGCGTCGCGCGCCTGAACTTTGCCTGAAATCTCAGCAGCGGTATCGGTGTGAGCCGATACCGCGCCGCAGCAAACTCCTCGTTTATTTCTCTCCCAGCAGTGCCGGTTTGAGCGAGCTGTCCACCGGATGGTCGCCCAGCCAGATGCGCAGCACGGCGTTGTAGAACGCCACGTCCGGCATCAGTTCCCCGATTTTCTTACCGTTCAGATAGCACTGGGTGCCGTCGCCGGTCCAGTCCAGCGACAGCTGGTCGCCTTTTTTCAGGGTTTGGATCTGG
>Ga0213872_10000746_pt1 | contig 24069 bp, 16 predicted proteins | sample VelepicomBERX_R2_FD_160071 | JGI IMG/M metagenome (GOLD analysis project Ga0213872, IMG submission 160071) | Rhizosphere microbial communities from Vellozia epidendroides in rupestrian grasslands, the National Park of Serra do Cipo, Brazil - RX_R2 | ecosystem: Host-associated > Plants > Roots >...
AACCGAGAGATAATTTCGGATCGATTGCGTCGCCTTCGCCGCGGCCTGCTTGACCTCGGCCGACGCACTATTGTTTTGCGACAATCCTGCAAGGGCATCAAGCCCGCCGATGGAGTTCAATTTCGCCAACTCGCCTGCAGCAGCGACCTGCCGATCAGGGTGCGCCGTGTCCGCGAGTTCTATCAGAGCCGTCGCTTCAAGCAGCACCTTTTTCACCCTGGCGTCCGTTTCCTGTTTCAGCCGCGTCTCCAGGATCGGCAAATTTTCAGCCTTTTGCGAGGACCCGAGCTTGAACGCTGTCGCACCCCGGACCTCCGGATTCGGATCCGATAGGCTCAAAAGAACCAGCGTTCGCTGTATTTTTTTTCGCAGTACGGCGTTTATGTCTGCTGCAGTTGCAGTGGTTGGGTCGATCATGACCGCCGCGCCGTTCGAATCCTGCAGCAATTCGCCGGTATCCACCCTAAACGCACGGGTTTTATCGGTGGTATCCGGCTGCTCGAGAACGATGGGGGCAGTCCCGCCCGAAGGATCGTCGTATAGGTAGATTTCCCCGTTATTCCACGAAGTGAGGAGATCGCGCTCCGCTTTTGAGACCGCTCCAGAACTGGCTATCTGAGTGAGGATCAAGTCCTGATCGGTTGGCGCGCTAGTAACGGCGCGCGCGATGGACTGGCGGATGGACGCCTGGGGATTGGTTTCGGCGTGGAGGAGGAGAGGCGCCAGCAGAGCCGCGAGGCAAAAAAGCTTCAGTCCGTGCATCAAAACTGTCGATAAGCAGTATCCTTGCCAAAAATGCTACAGTTCAGGCTGGTTTGCGGCAGACATCTCTGAGAATCGTTCAAATTTTCGAAGACGTTCTTGAGCCCAACTGCGGCAAAAGCACCGATTGTTGTTTTTTCAGCAAGGCACGAGTCCTGCTTCCATTTTGTACGGTCTCGACGCTCGCCGTACGGTTTTCAGGCTGAAGCCAGCCTAGAACCTCCCCCCCACGGCGCGAAGATCGAAAAGCAAATAACAAGAGTACCAAGAAAAATCAGAAGATGAAACACTCTGGCAAAACCAGAATTGCTTTGGCCGCTCTCCTTCCAGGAAGCGAAAAGCTTTGGATGTCCGCTTGGATGGCGGCGATAACAATATCCCTTGCCTGGACGGCCGCGTTACGAGCCAACGAAGTCGATCTCAGCAGCGGCAAGGTTAAAGTCGGTGTCCTGCATTCGTTGTCAGGCACGATGGCAATCAGCGAAACATCGTTGCGCGACATGCTCTTGTTCGCTTTCGACGAAGTAAACAAGAGCGGCGGCGTTCTAGGGAAACAGATTGACCCTGTCGTTATAGACGGCGCTTCCAACTGGCCATTGTTCGCGGAAAAAGCAAAGCAGTTGTTGCAGCAGGACAAAGTAGCCGTGGTGTTCGGTTGTTGGACCTCCGTGAGCCGCAAGTCGGTCCTGCCTGTCTTTGAGCAGAACGACGGTATGCTCTTTTATCCAGTGCAATACGAAGGCGAAGAGCTGTCGAAAAATATCTTCTACACCGCTGAAGCAGTCAATCAACAGGCTACGCCCGCGGTCGACTACCTGCTGGCCCAAGGGAAAAAGAAGTTTTATCTAGTTGGAAGCGACTACGTTTATCCGCAGACCACGAACCTCATTCTGTTTAAATATCTCGAGACCAAAGGGGTTCCGGTCGAAAATATCGGGGGCGGGCTTCGCAAGGATAGCTCCGGGAAAGTCATCTCGGCCGGCAAATACGTGCCATTCGGCCACACGGATTTTCAGCAGATCGTCTCTGAAATCAAGCAATTCGCAGCCGGGGGCGACGCTTGCATCATCAATACGATCAATGGCGATTCCAATGTTCCGTTCTTTAAAGAGATTGCCTCAGCTGGGCTGAGTGCGGCGGACTGCCCGATCGTTTCCTTCAGTCTAGCGGAAGACGAGCTACGAAGTTTACCGACGAAAGATCTGGTGGGAGAACTGGGATGCTGGACTTATTTCATGTCGTTAAAAACGCCTGAGAACAAGAGCTTCCTGGAGCGCTGGAACGATTGGCTCAAAACCGAGGGTTATACGGGCGTAGTCAAGGAAAAGCGTGCGGTGGACAGCCCAATGGTGCTTTCCTACGATGGCGTTTTCCTATGGAAAAAGGCCGTCGAAAAGGCGGGGACGTTCGATGTGGATAAGGTTAATGCTGTTCTTGAGAACGATGAGATCAGCTTTGATGGTCCGGGCGGCAAGATCACGATGCAGAAAAACCATCATGCCACTAAGAACGTCTATATGGGCGAAACGACTGCAAACGGACAATTCAAGATCCTGGCCACCTACCAGCAGGTTAAGGCCGAGCCCTTCCTATTGAAGGGTCTCGATGAACAGCTTGAGAAAAAGACCGCAGGGCAATAGGGACGTCGCTAATCTCGCGGCTTCGACCGGATTCTAGCGTCGATCCGCTTCAGATTGGCGTTGCGACGACCGGCCGCATTCCTGTAGAGCTCACGAAGCGTACCGTTTTGCCGAGAGCAAAGCGGGACGCTTCGCCTACCTTATGTCCATCAAAGAGCCAAAGGCTCACGTGGGATGGCCCGCGGAGCTTCGCCTTCGGTTCGCGCACCGGGAGATGCGCACGGTCTTGGCGGAACGGCGTCATTCGGGTCCGCTGACTGTGCAAAAGGCGCTCTATCCTGAGGGTCCGCAAGTCTGTCATGCGGTCATTGTTCACCCACCGGGCGGTTTCGCAGGCGGGGATGAATTGGCATTTGAGATTGAGCTCGAGGCTAACAGCCGTGCGGTCGTCACAACACCGGCGGCTGCCAAATGGTATAAGGCGCCGGGACGGCAATGCCGGCAGCAAGTTACGATCCGGCTCGCTCAGGGATCGAGTCTCGATTGGCTGCCGCAGGAAAACATCTTCTTTAACGCGACCCAGGTGGAATCGGCTTTCAGGTTGCAGATTGACCCCGGAGCGACCGCGATGGGCTGGGAGATCGCGGTACTCGGACGACAGGCGTCCGGGGAGCAATGGACAGAAGGCTCGCTACGTTCCACTACGTCAATCCAGCGGACGGACGGATTACCGCTTTGGTTCGAACGCCTCGCGTTTGAGGCGTGCGATGCGGTCCGAAAGACTCCGCAGGGGCTGTTTGGATATAACGTTTTCGGCACGCTCTGGGCGATCGGCTCAGGCTGCACAGCTGTGCGCGCGGAGGAGTTGGCGGCTGGTCTCCCGTTCAAAACCGGATTGCGGGCAGGAGCTACTTCCCTTCCCAATGGAGTGTTACTGATCCGAGGTTTAGCGGACGCTGTCGAACCGCTGCGGCAACTCATGGTTGATTGCTGGCTCCAGCTCCGGCCGCAAGTGCATGGCCTGCCGCCTCGGCGCCTTCGACTCTGGGCGACGTGACGGTTCTGCAGACGAACCAATTGATCGACATTAAACTCCCATAAAACATACAGTGCGGACGTTACATGAACCTTACTCCAAGAGAAAAAGACAAGCTGTTAATCTTCACCGCCGCCCTATTGGCGGAACGGCGCTTGGCACGCGGGGTGAAGCTAAACCATCCAGAAGCGGTCGCCTACCTGACGGCAGCGCTGTTGGAAGGCGCACGAGACGGTCAAACCGTAGCAGAGCTGATGCACCGTGGCACCACACTCCTCAATCGTGATCAGGTGATGGAAGGCGTTCCGGAAATGATTCATGAGATTCAGGTCGAGGCCACTTTTCCGGACGGCACAAAACTTGTCACGGTTCACCATCCGATCGTTTAACGAAACCGGAGATTAGCAACATGATCCCTGGCGAAATCATCACGTCCCCGGGCGAAATCGAGCTGAATGCAGGCAGAGGAACAGTTACGTTAACGGTCGCCAACACCGGTGATCGGCCGATTCAGGTGGGCTCGCACTTTCATTTCTTCGAAGTCAATGAGGCCCTGCGTTTTGACCGCGCTAAAGCACGCGGGTTCCGACTGAACATCATTGCCGGCACGGCGGTGCGATTTGAGCCTGGCCAGGAGCGCACCGTTGAGCTAGTGGAACTCGACGGCGACCGGGTCGTCTATGGATTTAACGCGAAGATCATGGGCAAACTCTGAGAGTGAGTTTCAACTGACATATCGACTATGAAAATTTCCCGCCATGCCTATGCGGAAATGTTCGGTCCCACCACGGGTGATCAGGTACGGCTTGCCGATTCGGAGCTGTTTATCGAGATCGAGCGCGATTTTACGATTTACGGAGAAGAAGTAAAATTTGGAGGTGGCAAAGTGATCCGGGATGGCATGGGCCAATCCCAACGGACAGCCAAAGACGCTGTCGACACGGTGATTACGAATGCTGTGATCGTCGATCATACAGGAATTTTGAAAGCGGACATCGGCATTAAGGATGGCCGCATCCTTGCAATCGGAAAGGCGGGAAATCCGGATATTCAGCCGGGCGTCACGATCGTGATTGGACCCGGGACCGAGGTGATCGCAGGGGAAGGCAAAATTGTCACCGCGGGGGGGATCGATACTCATATCCATTTCATTTGCCCGCAGCAGATTGATGACGCGCTCGCTTCCGGAGTCACCACGCTGATTGGGGGAGGCACGGGGCCTGCGCATGGTACGTTTGCCACGACGTGTACCCCTGGCCCATGGCATATCGAGCGGATGCTCCAGGCCGCAGATGGTTATGCGATCAATCTTGGTTTTCTGGGCAAAGGGAACGCAAGTCGACCAGAGGCTTTGCGCGAGCAGATCGTAGCCGGCGCGCTCGGTTTAAAGTTGCATGAGGATTGGGGAACAACCCCGGCCGCAATTGACGCCTGTCTGTCAGTTGCTGAGGAAACTGATACGCAGGTTGCGATCCACACCGACACGTTGAATGAATCCGGTTTCGTGGAGGCGAGTATAGCAGCGTTCAAAGGACGTACAATTCACACCTACCATACAGAGGGTGCCGGTGGTGGACACGCACCGGATATTATCAAAGTCTGCGGCGAATCGAACGTCCTCCCCTCCTCCACGAATCCAACTAAACCGTTTACCATAAATACCCTGGACGAACATCTGGACATGCTGATGGTGTGTCATCATCTGGATCCGGCGATAGTCGAGGACCTGGCTTTCGCTGAATCAAGGATCCGGCGAGAAACTATTGCCGCAGAGGACATTCTCCACGATTTGGGTGCCCTGTCGATGATGTCGAGCGACTCGCAGGCGATGGGACGGATCGGCGAAGTGATCACTCGTACCTGGCAAACGGCCCACAAAATGAAAACCCAGCGAGGCGCGCTGCCGGGCGACCGGTTCCAGAACGATAATACTCGGGTCAAACGCTATGTGGCTAAGTACACGATAAATCCGGCGATCACGCACGGAATCGCTCACGAAGTCGGTTCGATCGAGGTTGGCAAATGGGCTGACTTGGTTGTTTGGGAACCAGCGTTCTTCGGAGTGAAGCCCACGCTGGTCTTGAAAGGCGGCATGATTAACCTGGCGCTGATGGGCGACCCAAACGCTTCCATTCCGACCCCGCAACCGGTGCACTACCGAGAGATGTTCGCGACCCGGGGCGGGGCACTTGGCCGTACTTCGCTCACGTTCGTTTCGCAGGCCGCGGAAGCGGCTGGGATTGCCGACAGATATGGCCTGACAAAACGCGTAGTGCCGGTACGTGGCATCCGGTCTCTGGGAAAATCAGATATGATCCACAATAACCGGCAACCGAAGATCACCGTAGATCCGGAAACGTACCAGGTAGTTGCTGACGGCGAGTTGCTGAACTGTGAGCCGGCTAACGTCTTGCCTATGGCACAGCGATATTTCTTATTCTGATGCTTCGGATCCAAACGCACGCCAAGCGGGAACTTTCCGAGACTGAAGCGCTTAGCCTCCCAAAGCTGGTATTGCCTTTCGAGCTTCGGCAAAAGAGTCGTTTAAGGGTCACTCTGGACAACGGGGTCGAAGCGGCCCTCTTCCTCGCGCGCGGAACCGTGTTGCGTGACGGCGATCTGTTAGAAGCTGAAAACCGCACGCTCGTCAGAGTTGTGGCCGCGCCGGAGAACATACTATACGTGACCGCCAATAAGCCCTACGACTTGATGCGCGCGGCCTACCACTTGGGGAATCGGCATGTTCCAGTCGAGCTCGGAGAGGGTTATCTGAAGCTGGCAACGGATCCTGTGCTGAAGGAGATGCTGACTCACCTCGGGTTAACCCTACGGGAGGATTGCCTTCCTTTTCAGCCTGAACCCGGTGCCTATGGTGGCGGACACCGCCACGGACACGATTCGACGTTTGTTGAAGAATACGCGCGCGCTCAGCAACTCTTTCACGAACATCACGGACACCAGCATTCGGACGAGATAGGCGTCGTCCGTCCCCCCGATGATTCCCACCGCCACAAGCATTCGTAAGTTAATCGCGCTCCTACATTTGGCATCCCCGGCGCTTCCGATCGGCGCGTACAGTTATTCGCAAGGATTAGAAGCAGCGATTGATGCTCAATTGGTTCACGATGCAGAGAGCGCCCGGGCTTGGATACAGAGCGGTCTGGAACAGGTTCTTGTGGTCAATGAACTCCCCACGCTGTCGATTATTTACCGGGCTTGGGAAACTGCGAGCTTTTGCGAGGTGGAAAGATTGAATGCTTGGTTTCTGGCCAGCAGAGAATCGTTCGAGTTGCGTCAGGAGACCGAGCAAATGGGTTGGTCCCTGGCTCAGCTTGCGTTAGCGCTGCGGTGGCACGACGAAAGGCGGCAAGCCGTCTTGTGTTCACTAAAGCCGGTATGCCTGCCGGCGGCTTTCGCTTACTCAGCAGGAGGATTGGGCGTCGATCAGGAGTCCTGCGTAAGCGCCTACTGCTTCAGTTGGGCAGAAAATCAGGTGGCCGCAGCCGTTAAATCTGTGCCGTTGGGCCAGAATGCCGGACAGAAAATCTTGTTTGCCATGCACGCGCTAATACCCGACGCGGTCCTCAGGGCCATCGCCACAACAGCTGATCAGATCAGCACCTTTGCGCCGCACCTAGGGATATTATCGGCACGCCACGCAACTCAGTATTCGCGTCTTTTTCGCTCCTAGCATGAAACGTACAAAGCCTAATCCGCCACTGCGCGTCGGCATCGGTGGCCCCGTGGGGTCCGGCAAAACCACTCTCGTCGAGATGCTCTGCAAATCGATGCGAGTTCGGTACGACCTGATCGTGATCACCAACGACATTTACACAAAAGAGGATCAGCGCCTTCTGATCGTCGCAGGCGCTCTTCCAGCCGAGAGAATTCTGGGGGTAGAGACCGGTGGTTGCCCACACACCGCAATTCGGGAGGACGCGTCAATCAATCTGGAAGCGGTCGATCGCATGCTGCAGAAATACCCCGATGCCGACATTGTGTTCATTGAATCTGGAGGGGACAACCTCGCTGCAACGTTTAGCCCAGAGCTCTCCGATTTGACCATCTACGTGATCGACGTAGCGGGCGGGGAAAAGATTCCGCGTAAAGGTGGGCCGGGTATTACCAAATCCGATCTACTCGTCATTAACAAGGTCGACTTAGCACCCTACGTCGGCGCTTCACTGGCAGTGATGCAAAGCGACGCGCGAAAGATGCGTGGCGAACGTCCGTTTGTGATGTGCAACCTCAAGGAAGGCGTTGGTCTCTCTGAAATCGTCGGTTTTGTTGAGAACCAGGGGCTACTCAGGAGTTGGTAAAGAGTGTTTTTGTTTTCTCTCCGGGAGCCTGTCCTAATCTTTATACATAAGTCGATTTGAGTGGACCGCGAAGCGGCTTAACAGAACAGCCCAGGCCTTCAGACCTCGGTTAGCTCCATCCAAATCCGCCCTGAAGAGGGCGACCGACGGGAACGGGTGAAAATGAAGACCTCGCGATCCATCTCGAAAGACCATCGCATTCTGACGCCCTTTCAGGGCGAGTTCGTTCGGCAAAGACCCAGGCCTAGAAGGCCTGGGCTATAGTCTGTAACCGCTTCGCGGCAGGGCAGCTTCGCTGCTCAAATCGACTTGTGTATAATGATCAGGGCTGAAGCCGGGCTGAGATCTTTAACCGCTTGGCGGTAAGTCCGACAGGCTCCTCGGCTTCTCTGACGTCGCGCCTTCGGCGCTGAATCCCGAAAGACGAACCAGAAACGAGAAACGTGATAATGCAATTCTCTTGTGGTTCAACTTTAATTCAGTTACGCCGTAAGAAGCATTCTTAGGAATACTATTTTTACCAAATGTTAGTATTTCTATCCGCGAAATCAGATATTTTCATGGACGATACGAGCGCTTCCGTAACTCTTTGATGGAGGACGAATCTCATGGCTGATCACAACGATCCCAACGCGGTCAATTCGATCTTCTCGGACATCGACGTCAGCGCAGCAGACCTCTATGATTTGTTCGGATTTCCCAGCAATGATACGGCCGGCGGGGAAAAGGTCGTCATCGCACTCACCTTTGCGTCTGTTCCTAAAACCGGTGTCTTCGACACCGATATGCTCTACCGAATTCTGATGCATGCCAGCCCCAGAGTCGTCTGGCCCACGGCTGGCCACCATACTCTGGAAGCGCTGACTAAGTATTTTGATGCACTTAAAGACAAATACCTGCCCGAGCTGAATCCGCCGGAAGTCCGAGTCACTGTCGATCAAGCCGGCCAGGCGGCGGTAAAATTTATCAATTTCCACACTGGTAGCTTTTCGACGGTCGTCGATACCAATGATGTAGTGACCGTCGAAACGCCCGGCGGCCATTCGGTCAAGTTATTCTTTGGTGGTCGCGACGATGCGTTTTTCAACGATTTGCCTGGATTCTTCCGTTCGATAAACTATGCGCCCCAGTTCTATCATGTTCCTCACACCATGACGGAGGTGCGAGAGCTGAAAATCCCGAAGACCCTCCTCGAACTCGAGGGCAACGACCTTTTCAATTTTGATCCCAAGAATCCGCTACTCGGCCACGGCGTTAAAAAGGATCTTCCACTGGGCCCCCTGGTGTGGAACGGCAACAAATTTCTGAAAGACGAGAACGGTAATTTTCGTTTCGTGTACAGCGGAAAAGACGCGCAAGCCGGCAAGAACATTAACGCAATCATTCTCGAGATTCCGCTCGACTTTATCACTCGATCACCTGCGGTCGACAGGATCGTCAACACCTGGGGCGAAAGTTGGGTTCTGAAGGCTGCGCACAAGGTCGAGAGTATCCCAGATCACCCGTTATGGATCGAGCATCCATGGACACTCGTTGGCGCTTTCAACCTCGACGAGGAGTTGAAGAAATACAAGCTAGTGGATACAGATGGGCAACCGTTCGCTGATGCGGCCTTGAGCGAGCGAGAGAATAACCGGCAGCTTGGCGCTAATAACTTCTGGTTAGCGCCTCACTTTGTGAAGCGCCTCGCGCATCTGGGCTGGGGCTTCGGTCCGTCCATCAGCGCGCTTGGACTTCGTACCTCTTTTGACCATGGCAACTCGCCGGTGTCGGTCCACAAGACTTATGACCTTGCCATCGAGGCCTTCCCACGCGTCAAAAAGATTCTTTTCCAGCAATTAAACATGCCTGACGACAAGTGGAAAAAAAGCGGCTTGGACATTCCACTCCGGCGCCCGTTCGAGATCTTTATCCCAAACGTTTGCGCCATCGACATGGACACCACCGGGACTTGGCCATACGGGCGACGACCTGAAGATCAAGTGGCTACAAGGTTTCTCGCGATGTTTCTCGATATGGACGCCGAGTATAAGGGCAAAAAGTATCACATCGAAATCCTGAACGATCAGTCTTTGTGGGACCACGCGCCAATTGTCCCGAAGACGCCACCGAATCCTCTCAAAAATGACAAGGAGTTCCTGGATCACTTTCCGTATCTGGCGGAACCTTGGTAGTTTACAAAAGTCGTCTCTGGTTTCTGGTTCAACGTTTCTCGCGTGCCCGGCCAGCATGTCCGAGAAACGAGAGACCTGAAACGTGAAACGTGCCCGGGTTCAACGATGAAAATTCCGACCGACTATGAAACCGAGCTAGGACAGATCAACAGGCAGGTCTCGGAGCTCGAGCAAAAAATAGGCGCCGGCCAGAGCGATGCCGGGACGACCACGAGATGGCTCTATCGCATGTTTCATCGCGCTTCGCTCACCGGGAGCTTCGCCGAATTCGAAGTCACGGAAGCTGCCATCAACAATGCCCTGCGGCGGATTGGTCCCTGGCCTGATCTCTGCCTTCTAAAGGCAAATCTTGATTTCAAGTTTCACCGGCTGGCAAATGCAAAACAGGACTTGGCCATGGCGCCAGGCCTAGTCGACTCCATCCAAGGTCAGCAGTTGAATGCCGACATTAATTTTCAGGAAGGCAGATACCTGGATGCTAAGAGCGGGTACGAACGTGTCATAGAAGATAGTCGCACTTGGGACAACCTTGTTCGTCTGGCTTACTTCAAAGCTAAAATGGGCGACGAAGCCGGCGCGGAGCAGTTATACGTGGAGGCCGAGGACGAGATTTCGGCCAAGGAGATGCGTTCGTATGCATGGGTGGAACTGCAAAGAGGGCTGCTGGATTTAAGCCACGGCCGTTATGCAGAGACCCGGGCTCACTACCATCGTGCCGATGAGGCGTACTCCGGCTATTGGCTGATCGACGAGCACATGGCCGAGTTGCTGGGTGCACAGGGAAAATTTGATGAAGCGGTCACGCTGTATGAGGAGGTCGTCGGCCGCGTGCCGAAGGCTGACCTGCAACAGGCCATTGGCGAGCTCTACGCGTTGATGGGCAAACCGGACCAAGCGCAACTATGGCTCGATAGAGCTCTGGCCGCCTATGACGAGTCAGTGGAGCGCGGCGACGTTCATTACTATCATCACCTGACTGACTTTTATGCCGACGTGCGCGAAAATGGCACGGAAGCTGTCAGATGGGCGCGCAAGGACTATGAACTACGGCAGAACTTCGCGGCTGAGGGTGCGCTCGCCTGGGCACTCTATCGCAACGGGCAGTTTGCAGAGGCGCTCCACCTGATGGAAAAAGCGCTCTCGTCCGGCGTCAGGGATGCGCGACTGTTCTATCATGCCGCGATGATCCAACTGGCTGCCGGCCACAGCGAAACGAGCAAACAGCTTTTGGCAGAGGCCGCTCAGATCAATCCGCGCCACGAGAACTTTCATATACACCATTGAGCGCGTCATGGCAGAATCTGTGGGGCAATTTAATTGACAACACGAAGAGCACCCTGCTAGAAATCGCTAAAGTTCTGGGAAATTAGGTATTCGCACAGCTCAATGGCGGGGCTTGTTTATGCCGGGGGAAGATCGAGTCGCTCACTACCGGGTAGGGGCCTGTTAAGTGCGAAAGCTTTTCTGTTAGTTATTCAAACAAAGAATTCAGGCCGTCGGCAAAAGTCACTAATCCGAAAGGGCCATATACAGATCGCGTTAATTGAACCACCATGAAAATCGATACGCGCCGGCCAATGAAATTGCTAAGTATGCTCTTGGGCCTGGTTTGTCTTGCAAGTTCGCTAGCGGCCCAGCAAGCCCCGCCCGACCAGGCTAAGCTCGCCGGAAAACGCGCGGAAGATTTCCCGGCTGCGTCGAAGGATTTCTTCCACGATATGGACATGGTCGGTAAGCCGGATGACGACCAACCGGCGAAGCCGACCTACCTCGAACTAACTGATCCGGATCAGGTCAGAGGGCGAAATACCTGGGTGATGTGGTGCGGAGGCAATGAGTGGTTCTGGGATTGGTTGGCCCAACATAGTTTCGGTTTTCTGGATTTCCTGAAGATTGTCGGGAGCCCGACGTCTGAAGAGGCCACAGCGAAGAGGTCGAAACTGTTTAAGGAAACTGGATTGATTAATGAACCGGGTTGTCAGATCGGCCAGCAACCGGACAATTACAGCGGCCTGTTTCTGGCGCAGCCAGATCCACGCTCCGATCAACCAAGAGAGGATATTTATGGACGGTCGTCCGGTGTGGTTGGCCTGCGGCTATTTAAAAACCCGGAATTCAATGAGGAGGCTCGCAAAAATTGGGACGTTAAACGCTATTTTGAAGACAAGAATTATTATACTAATCCGAAGCTTATCCGCCCATACCGCGTGGGGATGAGCTGCGGGTTTTGCCATGTTGCGCCACATCCGCTCAATCCGCCGGCTAACCCTGAAGAACCAAAATGGGAAAATCTTTCCTCGATTATCGGCAATCAATATTGGCGGACCAGAGCTATTGTTGGCTCACTGCTTACCAGCGACAATTTCGTCTATCACGTGCTCGATTCTCAACCGCCCGGAACTATTGATACGTCGCTCGTTGCGTCGGATAATATCAATAACGCGAACACGATTAACGCGATCTTCGAGTTGCCCGAGCGGCTCCGGCGGGCTGGGGCTTTCCTGGGAAACAGTCCGGAGAACACGCGCGCCGGGTATGAGAATTTGTTGGGAACCAACGGAACAAAGCTAGGTACGAATAAACCGGAGCAACAATCCTCTGTCGGAATTCAACTCCCGTCCGTTCTAAAAGACGTCCCTGACCCGAAGGAGAACCCGCGATTCGTTCCCCGTGTACTACTGGACGGCGCCGACTCGATCGGCGCCTGGGGCGCGCTCGCTCGTGTCTATCTAAACATCGGAACTTATGGTGAGCAGTGGATTCAATTACATAATCCCCTGATAGGATTCGTTCAGCAAAAGCCGTTTAAGATCAAAGATTGCGAAGAAAATTCGGTCTACTGGCAGGTCAACGCGACTCGGACAGTCTATCTCGCCAAGTTTTTTCTGGCATCCACCCCAGCAATGCGGTTGAAAGACGCTCCGGGTGGCCCGGACTACCTGAAGAAGGATGCAGACGGGAAGCCGGCGGGTGTTCCCTGGAGTTCTGCATTAACGGAGGGTCGAAGAGTTTTTGCCCAAAACTGTATCGCTTGTCACTCCAGCAGACAGCCCGATTTCTTCGAGCAAGTAGACGCTAATGAACTACTGGATCTTCTCCATAAGCCGGCGCATCCTTTCTACACCCGGTACCGGGAGTGGGCGCTGGCGGCGGTGGAGAATCCGGCTTTCTGGAAGGGGAACTTTTTGTCAACCGACCGGCGAGTCCCCGTCAGTCTGATTGAGACAAATGCGGGTCGCGCGCTGGCCTCAAACGCTATCGCAGGCCACATGTGGGAGGATTTTAGCTCCAACACTTACAAACAGCTTCCTCAGGTTGGCCAGATCCAGATTTATAATCCATACATTCCGCTGAAAGGGGATGAGACGTTTAACGATTCGTTCCCCGCGCCGGGTGGCGGCCGAGGCTACTATCGACCGGCGACCCTGGTCAGTATCTGGGCCACAGCCCCCTACTTGCATAATAATTCTGTCGGTATTTTCAATAACGACCCGTCGGTGAAGGGCCGGATGGAAGCATTCGAGGACGGAATTCGCAAGCTGCTGGTGCAGGCCAAAAAAGATGACAACGACACGCGTTCGTGGGATGAACTAGTCGCGGAGGCTGCGAAAAAACGTTACCTGGGCTACAAGGATGAACGTCTGGGATGGAAAGCGCCGGATCTGGATCACGCCGATCCGGCCCAACTGGAAAAAGACCATGGTCTGATCTGGCGCACGACCGAGGAGACTACAATTCAGATCCCAGGCTCTCAACTCGGTGACCTCGCCCACCGCCTGACTGGTTTGCCGATCCCTTTCCTGGATCAGGTCCCGTGGATCATACCGGCTGCGATCTCGGTGATAGGGTTCATCCTGTTGGCTTTCTGGCCCAGGCACCGGCTCGCGCGCATACTGAGTTACGTTTTCGTCTTGGCGGGTATAGTGATTGCAGGATGGTTCTCAGTCATCCTGAAGGGCGAGCTCAAGATTGGACCGATACCGGCGGGCACACCCGTAGATTTGATCACAAATCTGGATCCTGAGAAGATGAACGAGACCGTGGCAGCGTTGAAGCTGGCGATCTGGACGACGAAAGAGTTAAAGAAGCTCGACCCGAACAATAAGGAGGATCAAAAAAAGGCGGAAGCGCTCCGAACCAAACTTGGAGAAACGATGTTAGAAGCCAGCAAGTGCCCGGACCTCGTGATGGATCGTGGCCACTATACCGCGGCGGCGTTAACCCCAAAGGAACAGCAGGACTTGATCGATTTAATCAAGACTTTTTAGCCTGCAATGAGCTCGTCGCTTCGGCTGTTGCGTGATTTTTGCGGGCTAGCGAACCGGCAAGCCACCTGATTGGAGGGCATTCAAATGACCGAATCGAAGGCTGAAGTCACCTACGATTATATTGTTGTCGGCTCCGGGGCCGGCGGCGGACCGCTCGCTGCACGCCTGGCGCAACGAGGATTCAACGTGCTCGTGCTCGAGGCAGGGAGTGATTCGTATCCGCAGTACTCGCAGATTCCGCTTCTGCATCCTCAATCTACGGAAGATCCCGCAATCAGTTGGGCATTCATGGTTCGGCACTACGCCGACGATGCCAGAGCGAAGAAAGATCCCAAAGCGGACGCCCAGGGCCGCGTGTTCTACCCGCGAGCCGGGGCGTTAGGCGGTTGCACCATCCATAACGCCATGATCACCATATGCGGCGGCACCGATGAGTGGAACCGAATCGCGCAACTAACGGGCGATGATTCCTGGACCGGCGCTCGCATGCGGACATATTTCGAGCGGCTCGAGCGATGCACCTACCTGAGCAAGCCGGTAGCGACTGAGGGAAATCCAGCTCAGCACGGTTTTGACGGATGGCTGACCACCTCGTTTCCTGATCTCTCGATTCTAGTCGGCGATCTCCAGCTTCAGAAGGTCGTCCTGGCCGCGGTGCACGCGTTGCTCCATGAACAGGTAGCCGATCCGAAACAGATCCTTCGAGACCTGCTGCTCGGCCGGGTGAAGAAAAATTTCGATCCGAACGACTGGCGCAGACTCAAGAACGTGCCTGACGGGTTTACTCTGGTGCCACTCGCCACCAAGGATGCGCAACGTAACGGACCGCGCGATTTTCTGCTAGAGGTTGAAAGGGAGTGCCGCGATCGCGGTGGGGATAAGGGCCGGGTGACGATTAAAACAAACGCGCTTGTCACCAAAGTTCTTTTCGATGATGGGACGCCCCCTCGCGCCAACGGCGTTGAAGCCAGGCTCGGAGAACACCTTTTTCAGGCCGACCCGAATTTTTCGCCGGGTGCGCCCTACGAGACCGTGCAGTTCCGTTGTAATGGCGAAGTCATCCTCGCGGGTGGAACCTTTAACAGTCCGCAACTGTTGTTGCTGTCTGGTATCGGGCCCGCGGACCGCTTGAAGGAACTCGGTCTCCGATGTATTTCGGATCTGCCAGGCGTTGGCCAGAATCTGCAAGATCGGTACGAGCTGGGAATCATACACCAGATGCGCGGAGATTTCGCGCTCCTTAAAGATGTGACGCTGGATGTGGCCAATCCAGATCCGGACCTCAAAAAGTGGATTGCAGATAAAAAGGGGGTCTACACTACGAATGGAGCAGTCCTTGGCGTATTTCTCAGATCGGATCCGGTGCTTTCGCAGCCAGACCTATTTGTGTTTGGGTTGCCCGGTAACTTCAGGGGCTATGTAAAAGGCTATTCTAAAGAAACTCTTACACAAAAGAACCTGTTGACCTGGGCGATTCTGAAAGCCAGCACCAAGAATCGCGCGGGAACCGTGACAATTGAGTCCACTGATCCTTCTGCCGTTCCGGCGATCAATTTTCGATATTTCGAAGAAGGCAGCGATTCTCAGGATCTGGACCTGAATGCCTTGGTCCACGGTGTGCGATACGTCGAAAGAATCGAGAAGTACCTTGAATACCCGCTTCAGGCCCGTCTTGATCCGGTAAACATGGACGACGAGACGCTCAGGGACTGGATTCGCGCACGGGCGTGGGGCCATCACGCTTGCGGCACCTGCCGGGTAGGTCGCAGCGACGATCCACTGGCGGTGGTTGACAGCCGTTTTCGGGTTCGAGGTGTTCGCGGACTTCGGGTAGTGGACGCGTCAATATTTCCGGAAATCCCCGGGTTCTTCATCGTCACGAACACCTATATGATCAGCGAAAAGGCCGCTGACATAATCACGCAAGATGCCAAAGATCCTATTCCTCGAGATTTCTTTTCAGGCGCGAAAGAACCAGAAGACGTTCAGGAGCGTTTCTGGCAGCGGTTTACCCGAGCGTATCCCAAAAAGCTTCGGGATCGTGAAGCGAGCCTGATCCAGGCGCGCAGAAAGAGTGCCGGTATTACCGGTTCTTCATCCGGGCCCGCGGATAGTGCGATCTCGAACGACTATGTCGGTCTGGCCATCTCCGGCGGAGGCATCCGCAGCGCCACTTTTCACCTGGGCGTGCTGCAAACTCTGGCGCGTGCGCGTTTAATCCCGCAGATCGACTTCCTGTCGACCGTCTCAGGAGGCGGCTATGTAGGCGCGTTCCTCGGGCGATTATTCACCCGGGCCGCACCGAAAGCGCAGAATGTCGCTGAGGGAGTTTGCCAGCGCGTCGAAGATTCACAATCCGAAGAGGTGGAGTGGCTGCGACGGAGCGCAAACTATATCGCCCCCAACCGATCGGCCGATGTTGCCACGGGCGTTGGCTTCTATCTGCGCAGCTTCCTGACTATCCATTTTATACTTTTGCTAACCCTGTTCACTATATTAGGGGTACTTGACTTCGTTTTGGAGTTGCTCAAGCCGGCCACGGTCATGGTTTCCCAGGACTACTTCCCGCTCGGGCCACCTTTAGTCCAGAATTTTGCCACATTCTTTCCGCAGGATGTGCTAAGTCCAATCTTCTGGATAACGGAGGTTGTGTTCTGGACCCTCGTACTTGGGGGGATGATCGCGTTCTGGCTGGCTTCACAAACGGAGCGTGAGCGCTTCGAGCGTCCCGGGTTGGGGTTAGCATGGCTGGCCATGGTCGTTTTCATGTTTCTCGCCGTGCGCTCGGTGGGAAATTTGACACCGGAACTTGTCTGGGTCCTGGTTGCCGTGCTCGCCGCCCTTATTTGGGTGGAGATAGAGTGGGCGCGTGTTCGCGAAGAATATGGTTCGCCTACAGTATCGACTGATCTGGTGGCGTCGCAGGCCACCCGTAATTTGATTACGCGCGATCTGGGCGGCGCCCTCATTGTCTTTGCAGCGTTGTTCGGACTGAGTTTGATAGATACTCTGGGCCGCTCTCTTTTTCTTCTCTCCCACAGCGATCCGTGGCCGACATTTTTCTGGCTGTCCGGCGTGTCGATGGCCTTCTTGCCGATTCTGCGAATGCTGGCTAAGTCCTTGGCCAGCCCACCTCCAACCGGCGGCCGGACTACTTTTCTGATTAGCTCCTTCCGCAAGAATTTCGTCCCAACGTTTACGGTTTTGCTGCTTGCGCTGGTTCCCCTGTCGCTTGTCTCGTTTCTCGTCCAGGTGGTTTACAATGGCGGCAGGAGTGTGACGCAGGGTGCCGGCGCGACCCTTGTAGCTCTCCTTGCCTCCGTGTTGGTGAGCTTTGCGCACCAGTTGGTGAATCGATCCTCTCTGTACCAGACTTACGCGGCCCGGTTGGGGCGGACTTTTCTCGGCGCTTCGAACCCGATCCGTCGGGACTACGACGGGGCTAGCCGTGTCACAGACGTGATTCGAGGCGATGACGAACCGTGGTCTGAGTATCAGCCTCACGTTTTCGGCGGCCCCTTTCACCTCATCAACATGAGCGTGAATCAGACTTACAACGTTTCCGCCCACGAGGAAATTCGGGACCGTCGCAGCGAAAACATGGTCGTCAGTCCAATCGGCGTGAGCGTCAGCGTAGAATACCACTCACTTTGGGAGCCTCGTGGGAATGACCTGTTCCTTTCGCCGATTGGTTCGGAAAGTCCCGGGCCGCACCCGTTTCTCACGGCGGGAAAGATCAAGCCCCCGGAGCGATTAACCGTCGAGGAATGGATGGCAATCTCGGGCGCGGCAATCAGTCCGGGTGCGGGCCGCGCTACCGGGTTAAATCACAGCCTCGTCTTCACGCTCGCAAACCTCAGAACCGGTTACTGGTGGGACAGTGGCATAAACCGGGCGCAAAGGCTAGGTTTGCCAGGCTTCGGAAAGCTAAGACGTTGGCTTTTCGCCCTACCCGCATTTTTCTCGACTCAAACATTGTTAATCAATGAAGCACTCGGCAATTTCGGCGGCCCCTGGTTCCGGACCTGGTATTTGTCCGACGGCGGCTTCTTTGAAATGACGGGAGCCTATGAACTGATCCGTCGTCGGGTGCGTTACATTCTTTTGGGCGATAGTATCTTCGATTCGCTTAGCAGCTTCAACGCTCTATCCAATCTCATCCAGAAGGTCCGCATCGATTTCAATGCTGATATTCAATTTTTCCAGGAAACCGAAGAACTCAAAGCGAATCCTCGCGTCGCGCGGGTCTTAAATGACTTTAAACAAAAGGATGAAAACCGCTATGAAGCTATTTTGAAGGTGCTCGGCGGTTTGAACGAACTTCGCCCCGACGCAGCCGGGAAGACGAAAAAACACGCATCGCTTGCATTTGTCTACTATGACAATCGTGACGAACCGGGGTCGGTTGTTCTCTACCTGAAAACAACTCTTACCGGTGACGAGGACCCTGATATCCTGCACTATGCGGCAGAGAACCCTTCGTTTCCAAATGAAAGTACCGCTAAACAGTTCTTCGACGAGCCACAATGGGAGAGCTACCGGCGGCTCGGGGAGCATATCGCAACGCTTCTGTTCCCGGAAAATAGTAACCTCTGGTTTAGAGATCTCGTCGATCGGGGAAGTAGCACCAGAGATAAAGCGTAAACCGCGTATTCGTGGCGAGGCCCGGCCGTAGCCAGAACGCTTGCTATGGCAACCAAACCCGAGCGGCCACCAGTCAGCAAGTCTGACGACGGCAGCACCGATCCCCTCAGCTTCGAGCAGATATTTGAACACGAGCTGCGTTCGATTGCAAACGCCCGTAGCAAAGCCGATCCTGCAAAGACTCCAAGGACACGAGAGGATGTCACTAAAGATCTTTCTGCTCTTTGCCTATCAGGAGGCGGCATCCGTAGCGCGACTTTCTCCCTGGGGGGTTTGCAGGCACTCGACCGCCTCGACCTACTGAGGAGCTTCGATTACCTGTCCACCGTTTCAGGGGGCGGATACATTGGGAGTTGGTTGACGGCTCTGATCAAGAGGTTATCGGACCAAACGATCAATCCGGATTTGCCCATCTTGCGCACGGTCTCTAACTGGGAAGATAGTTTTTCCGAGCCCGCGCCGGACAGAAGTAAAGTGGAACCTGCCGCCTTGCAGTTTCTCCGGGAGAACAGCAGCTATCTGGCGCCCCGCCCTAGCTTCTTCTCTGGAGACACTTGGTCACTGGTTGCAATCTATGTGAGGAACCTCTTGCTCAACTGGCTGGTTCTTATCCCTTTCTTGGCGGGGCTAATCACTATCCCGCGACTTCTTATACTGATTGGATCTATTTTGCCGGAACCGTTGAGCTGGTCCCTGGCGGTGCTGTTCCTGATCGCGTCAACTATCTATCCCAGTACCGTGCCTGCATTCAAAGATGTTTTCCAGGAATTGGCCATCGACCCTGAGGCAAAAATCCCGTCGGGAGTTGAACCTTCCTCCCCTGGCACCGTTTTCCTGATGAAGTTGCAGGGTTTTCTCCTCTTTCGACTTCTTCCAATTTGCTTATTTTTGTTCTTTTTGACTTCCGCGGTCTACGCAGCCGCGAATGGGCGTCCGCTCAATCTGTTTCCGAGCCGGCTGCATATAGTCGTCTGGATCTCCACTGCAATTTTTCTAATCGCTTTCGGGATCCTGTTTTGGTTCGGCTGGCAAACGCAGCCAAAGCCCGAGCGCAAAGGTGCGGCTGCGGCTGTTCGTAAGTTAAAAGGCGAAGGGAAACTCGCCATGAAGTTTAATTTCACGTTCTTTCTCCAGACCCTGGGGAGTTTATCCGTGATCGGGTGGGACCTCTACCTGTGGCAATTCTTGCCTGCTCTGGACAAAGCCTTCTTCGTTTGGTTTCCCGCAGTCGCAATGCTCACGCTCTTGATTGCCGCGACGCTATTTGCCGGCATTGCCGACCCGCTCGTCGAAGATGAAAATCGAGAATGGTGGGCCCGATCGGCGGGATATTTCCTTCTCCTGACGTTCATTTGTTTAACGGCATTCTATATCTCACTTCCTCCCGACCAACTGATCGATGCTGCCAGCGGCGCAATGAAGAAGGTCTTAGACCCTAACGTTCCCGAGCCGGCTAAATGGGCGGCAGTCGTCTTTGGCAGCGGTGCTATCAGTTTTTTCACTCGGATTGAAGGCAGTGTCGCGGCCGGTTTGAACTGGTTGCAGAAGGCCACCGAAATGGTACGTCAAATCGTCTTTGCGCTGGCCATGAGCCTATTTATTGGAGTGCTCGGGCTAGGCCTTTCGCTGACAACGCAGCGGGTCTCAGTTTGGCTATCCAACTGGTTCGTTTGGTTCGACCCGAGCTATCGCGCCCTTTTCGCTTGCCTGATCGTGGTTCTCTTCTGCCTCGCCTTCAGCATCGTCCTGAGCCTGCCAGTCGATATCAATCGAACATCCCCTCACATCGCTTATCGGAATCGCTTGGTTCGGACGTTCCTGGGGGCGTCACACTTCAAGCGTATTTTTAATCCGTTCACAGGGTTTTCTGCGACCGACAATATCGATCTGAGAGAAATGGTGGCGAAAGAGACTGCGGAATGCTTTGGCGAGCGCCATGAAACGCATCCACAACGTCCGTTCCACATTCTCAGTGGTTCTGTTAACCTGGCGAGCGGCGAACGGTTGGCATGGCAGGAGCGAAGAGCGATCCCGTTTACATTTTCAGTGGCCCATTGCGGAAGCGCCAGCCTTGGTTACCGCCCAAGCTCACTGTTCGGAAACGGCATCACGCTCGGGACCGCTATGGCCATCTCGGGCGCAGCGGCGAACTCTGGAATGGGTTTTTATACATCGCCGCTTAAATCATTCTTTCTGACGTTGCTGAACGCCCGATTGGGTTGGTGGCTAGGCAATCCGAACCACAAAGGGAACTGGAAGAAGCAAGGTCCGTTATTCAATCATCTTCCACTGCTGGCCGAACTCTTCTCGTTGACTAATCGCAAATACGGCTGGATCAACGTGTCGGACGGCGGCCATTTCGACAACACCGGGGTTTATGAGATGCTCCGCCGGCGTTGCCGGCGTATTCTTTTGATCGACGCTGATTCAAGCCACACAGGAATAGCGACGGCAACAAGAAAAGCCCGCATCGACTTTGGCGTTGATGTGGTTCTCGATTATCAAGCCCCGGCGAACATCCCGTATGAGCGCTACTCTATCTACTATGACAATAAACTGGAGGGACAGTTGGTTCGCATCTACCCGGCGCTGACCGATAAACTCAGATGGAGCAGCTTTGAAAATCGCCAACAAAGAAGTTCGGATGAAGATTTTCCTGACGATCCGCTGACTAATCAGTTTTTCACGGAAACGCTGTTTGAAAGTTACCGCAAGCTTGGTTTTGACATCATGACAGGCGCTCTCGAGGCAGAAAGCACATCGGAAGATCAAAGTGACGATCGCCTCGGACAGGTATTCAAAGAAGTCAAAATTGAAGGTTAGCGAGGTCCGGCCTCGCGGTAGGCCGACTTGCCCGTTCCAGGGACCAGCCTAGGTTGCGTTCATGACCAATTCCTCACTGTTTGCGGAGGCCAAGCGATTCATCCCAGGCGGCGTCAATTCTCCGGTTCGAGCGTTTCGGAACGTTGGTGGAGAACCATTCTTTGTCTCGAGAGCCAAAGGATCACATCTTTGGGATATCGAGGGGCGGGAACTGATTGATTATGTGGGCACCTGGGGTCCGGCTATTCTTGGTCATGCTCCGGACGTGGTCGTGGAAGCGGTCCGAGAAGCGGCCATGGCAGGGTTGAGTTTCGGGATACCGAACCCGCTCGAAGTCGAGATCGCGCGATTGATCTGCACCTGGGTTCCCTCAGTTGAGAAAGTCCGCATGGTCAACAGCGGCACGGAAGCAACCATGTCGTGCATCCGTTTGGCTCGAGGGTTTACCGGACGCAAGCTGATCGTGAAATTTGAAGGCTGTTACCATGGCCACGTCGATTCGCTGCTGGTCAAGGCGGGAAGCGGAGCGCTCACCCACGGCGCACCGGATAGCGCCGGAATACCCCCGGAGCTTGCTCAACTGACTATCGCAATCCCGTTCAACGACCCCGAACACCTGGCCGAAACCTTCCAAAAGTTCGGCCAAGAGATCGCTGGGGTGATCGTCGAAGCCGTCCCGGCCAACGCCGGACTTTTTCTTCCCCGGCCGGGATTTTACGAGGAGCTTCGCGGGTTGTGCGATCAGCACGGCACCTTGCTCATTTTCGATGAAGTAATGACCGGGTTTCGCGTTGCGAAAGGCGGATACCAGGAGTTGGCAAAAATCAAACCCGATCTCACGGCCATGGGAAAGGTCATCGGAGGAGGCCTGCCGGTCGGTGCATTTGGCGGTCGAAATGAAATCATGAATCTCTTATCTCCGGACGGGCCTGTCTATCAGGCTGGAACGCTTTCCGGGAACCCGCTCGCGATGGCGGCCGGGCTCGCCCAGCTGCGCGAACTGGAGCGCGTCGACGGCTGGGGTAAGCTCGAGCTGATCGGCCAGCAACTGGAGAGCGGTGTTCGCAGAGTCCTACAACAACTTGGCCGGGACTACCAATTCCACCGACTCGGCTCGATGTTTTGTCTGTTCTTTACGGAAAAGCCGGTATGGAGTTTTACGGACGCTTTGCAGTGCGACCTGACTGCTTTCAGGAAATTCTTCCATGGCTGCCTTCAGCGCGGAGTCTATTTCGCACCGTCCCAGTTTGAAACGGGTTTCCTTTGCTTAATGCATTCGGCGGCTGATGTAGACAAAACGACGGATGTGGTTGACAGGTGCCTGCGCCTGGTCTGAGAGGAACAGCCCAGCCTGCATCGCTCACAAATCTTCAGAGATTTGTGAACGATGCAGGCTCTAGACGCTAAAGCCCGCCAGGCGACGATCGAGCGGCCAGGTCTCCAAAACCTCAAAGTTCTCGATCCGCCAAATTCCACCTTCCTGGATCATGGTAAAAAGTGCGGGCGTGACCTGGTTGCGGGCGCTTAAGAAAAAGACCTGGACGATTGCCCGGTGATTCTCAAGAGAAGTTGTTCCAAATTGTAATTTTTCGGCCGGGGAGATTCGGCCGTACTCGGTCCGAATCTTCGACACATATTGGACCAGAGTAAAATGCTCCTGAACCCCTCTCGACGCTTGATCGTACGCTTTACCAAAGTCATCGGAACGACAGGCCTGAAATTGCGCAGCGATCACTCTGAAGAGGGGCCTCGGATCGAATTCGGCTTCAGCCCGCTGGCGCCAGACGTGAGTCGCGACCGCCGCTATGGCGCAAACGACAAAAAAACTCGTCAACACGAACGATTTCAGCCGCGGCATCATGCAACATCAAGATCCAACGATCTCAAATAGCTGAATGAATAAATTCCAGAGTCGTGTCCATCCATCCATTCGGGCTTGATTCCATATCCGCCCACGATTGTACAGCGCTTCAATTGAACGCTTTCAGGGCCAAGTTTGGCCTCCCCTTTATAGACATTTCCGAGGATATCCTTCTCGCCGGCGCAAAGAGCACACGGACACGCCTTTCGCAAAAAATCCAGGGGCAAATAGGTCTCGATTCCGTCCGCCCACCGAAGAGCAAGCTCATTGCCGATGACGACCATATTCTCCAAGCCCGGCTGCATCGACCCTAACGTAGCCATGGTTGCGAAAGGAAACAAGGTGGAGCGCGGGGAAAACGCCGGGAACGCCGGGAACGCCGGGAACGCCGGGAACGCCGGGAACGCCGGGAACGCCGGGAACGCCGGGATCGCCGGGAACGCCGGGAACGCCGGGATCGCCGGGAACGCCGGGATCGCCGGGATCGCCGGGATCGCCGGGATCGCCGGGATCGCCGAGAAGTGAGGAACGCTGAACGGCGAACGTCTGTGTCAGTGTCAATTGGGCGCCCGCCATTCGCCGCTCGGTCCTTCCCGGCGCTT
>Ga0213872_10000747_pt1 | contig 24034 bp, 27 predicted proteins | sample VelepicomBERX_R2_FD_160071 | JGI IMG/M metagenome (GOLD analysis project Ga0213872, IMG submission 160071) | Rhizosphere microbial communities from Vellozia epidendroides in rupestrian grasslands, the National Park of Serra do Cipo, Brazil - RX_R2 | ecosystem: Host-associated > Plants > Roots >...
TGCTGGCGGCCGATCCCGAACACGCCGCAGGCTGGTTCTGGAGCCATGCCCCAGCGCTGGACCTGATCGGCTGGAACGAGGCCGAGCGCCGCCTGCTGGCCGCGGCGGCCTGCCCCGGCGCCAACCGGAAATACCAGGGTTTCATCGCCGCCTATGACGTGCTGCGGGGCGTAGCCGAACCGCGCTCCTGCCCGGTTCCCTATCACCATTTCACCGATGCGGCCCGGACGCTGATGCCGAAGAGCAAGGGCGCCCCGCATCTGATCGGCGTGCACGCCACGATGCTGCGCTGGTCGCTCGCCCAGGCCCACAATTCCGGCCTGATCGCCGAATTCGGCGTGCGGCGCGGCACTTCGATCCGGGTGCTGGCCGGCGAGACGGACGAAACCGTGCATGGCTTCGACAGTTTCGTCGGCCTGCCCGAGGGCTGGGTCAACGCGCCGGCCGGCGTGCTGACCGCCGGCGGCGAACTGCCCGAGGTGCCGGCCAATGTCGCGCTGCATGCCGGCTGGTTCGAGGACAGCCTGCCGCCCTTCCTGGCCGCCCATCCCGGCCCGCTGCGCTTCGCCAATATCGACAGCGACATCTATTCCTCGGCCCGCACCGTGTTGTGGGCGCTGGCCGACCGCATCCGGCCGGGCACGATCCTGCTGTTCGACGAACTGGTCGGCAATCGCACCTGGCGCCAGGACGAATATCGGGCTTTGACCGAATTCGCGCAGGAATTCGGCAGGGATTGGGAGGTGCTGGGGATCAACCTGCCGAACAAGCAGGTTTGCGTGAAAATCGTCTAGGAGACGACCTGCCACACGTTCTCAGGATGGATGCAGGCGAAATGCTTGCCGCTCTTCTTCGCCACATACATGGCGCGGTCGGCGAATTCCACCAACTGGTCGGCGCTGGTGGTGTCGTCGGGGAACAAAGCGATGCCGAGGCTGGCGGAGATCTGAAGCTTCTGCCCGTCCACCTCGAAGGGCTCGATCACCGCGTGCATGATCTTCTGCGCCAGTCCGCGCACATGCTCCTCGCCGCTGATCTCTTCCAGGATGACGACGAACTCGTCGCCGCCGATGCGCGCCACCGTGTCGGTCTTGCGCATACTCTTCTTCAGCCGTTCGGCCAGGGCGACCAGCGCCTGGTCGCCCGCCGCATGGCCGAAATCGTCGTTGATCGGCTTGAAGTCGTTAAGGTCGATGAACACCACCGCCAGGCGGTCCTGGTGGCGGCCGGCGCGCGCGATCGCGGCGTCGAGCCGGTCGCCGAACAGAAAGCGGTTGGGCAGGCCGGTCAGCGGATCGTGCTGGGCCAGATGGCGGATGCGCTCCTCGGCGCGGCGCCGCGCGCTGATGTCGCGCACCACGCCGGTATAGGAAACGCTGTCGCCCTGCAGCATCTCGCGCAGCGACATCTCCATCGGGAAGACGTCGCCATCCTTGCGCTTGCCCATCAGCTCCTTGCCCAACAGGCTGATCTGGGTCCAATCGACGCCCTGGCCGACCTGGTCGGCGATCGGGCTGGGCACCAGTTCGCGGATGCTCTTGCCGATGATCTCGTCGGCGCGGCAGCGGAAGATCCGCTCGGCCGCCGGGTTGAAGCTCTGCACGATGCCGCGGTCGTCGACGGTCACGATACCGTCGGCCACCGTGTTGATGACGCCCTCCAGCCATTGCTCGCGCGAACGCAGCGCGCGGGCGGCGCGCAGATGGGCGGTGATGTTGCGGGCCTCGACGACATAGATCTCGCTGCGCGGCTCGCCGATCTGGTCGACCCACAGCTCGACGTCGATCTCGCCGCCGTCATGGCGCAACAGCTTCATGGGGATCATCTGTTCCTGGCTCATCACGTCCAGGCCCATTTCCCCCAATTCGCGGTAATCATTGACGAACAGGGTCAGCAGATCGGCGCCCAGCAGCTCATGCTTGGAGGCATAGCCCAGCGCCCCGAAGGCGACGTCGTTGACGAAACAGATCTGGCGGCGGCGCACCAGCAGGACCAGGTTCTTGCAGCGGTCGAGAATCTGGAGGCGCGTATCCCACAGCTCGGCGGGCGCGGCCTTCAACAAATCGATCTCGTCGGAAAACTGCAACCCCATGGAAGACGCTCCAGCCGCAGCCCCCCGGCCTGTGGACCGGCGCAAAATAGCGGTATCGGCCCTCATTCGGAAGAGGTTATCAGACCAGCCCGAAGAAGGGCGGCGTATCCGTGTCGTTATTATATCCCGAGAAGAACGGCTTGCGCGAGGCGGCCGGACGGTCGGGCGGATAGAGCCAGCGGCTGACCGTGCCGATGTCGGCGCCATAGACGTGAATGCTCACCGCCCTTTCGCTGTCCGAGGCGTTGCGCACCCGATGGATGTCGCCCAACGCCGGCGACATGACCTCGACGTCGCCGGGGTTCAGGCGGCGCTCCGGCCCCTGTTCCTTGGGCAGGTCGGTCGGATGCATCGGCGGCGCATAGGCCTGGGTCAGCTCGGACCCCTCCAGCGTGCCGACCAGCCCCCAGACCTGATGGTCGTGGATCGGCGAGCGCTGCCCAGCCCCCCACACGAAACTGACGATCGAGAAGCGCGACAACGGATCGCGATAGAGCAGATATTGCTGGTAATGCATCGGATGCGGCCGGCGATAGGCGGCGGGAAGCCAGCCGCCATCGGCCAGCAGCAGCTTTTTCATGGCGGCGGCGGCGCGATACAGAAAATCCGGCTGGCCGCCCTCGACCAGGCGGTCCAGCTCGGAGACGAACGCGGACAAAGGCGGTGGTACGGCCATCCTTACCCCGCCCGCTGCCAGATATTGTTTTCCTCGGCGCCCTCGATATAGCCGCGGGTCAGCGGCACCGTGTCGACCCGGCGCGACAGCTGCACCTGGGCGACGACATGGCCCTGAAAGCGGAAGGCGACCTCGGAACCGGTCAGATAGAATTCCCACATCCGGCAGAACCGCTCGTCATAGAGCTGCGCCGCGCGGGCGCGGTTGGCGGCGAAGCGCTGGCGCCAATGGCGCAGCGTCTCGGCGTAGTGCAGGCGCAGGATCTCGACGTCGGTGACGAACAGGCCGCTGCGCTCGATCGAGGGCAGCACCTCGGACAGGGCCGGAGAATAGCCGCCGGGGAAGATATATTTGCGGATCCAGGCATTGGTGGTACCCGGCCCGTCCGAACGGGCGATGAAATGGATCAGCGCCACGCCATCGTCGGCCAGCCGGTCATGCACGACGCGGAAGAATTCGTCGTAATGATTGACCCCGACATGCTCGAACATGCCAACCGAGACGATGCGGTCATAGGTGCCGGTGATCTCGCGGTAATCGGTCAGCTGGAAGCGGGCCTGCTCGGCGCGCTGGGCCTGCTTCGCCCGCCGCTGCGCCTCGGCCAGCTGCTGCTCCGACAAGGTGATGCCGGTGACTTCGACGCCTGCTTCGCGCGCCAGGGTCAGGCCCATCCCGCCCCAGCCGCAGCCGATGTCGAGCACCTTCTGGCCGGGTTTGAGCATCAGCTTGGCCATGATGTGGCGCTTCTTGGCGATCTGCGCGTCTTCGAGGCTGGTGCCGGGGCCCTCGAAATAGGCGCAGGAATATTGCCGGTCGGGATCGAGGAACAGGTCGTACAGCGCCAGCGAGATATCGTAATGGTGCGAGGCGTTGCGGCGCGCGGCGTAGAGCGGGTTGTATTGCTGCACCCGGCGCAGCATGTGGCTGATTTTCTGGCCCCATTCCAGCCACCTGGCCTGATGCAGGCCCTGCAGATTGACGGAGGCGAGAGCGAGGAAATCGAACAAGGTGCCGTCCTCGACGGTCAGCTTGCCGTCCATATAGGCCTCGCCGACGGTCAGGGTCGGCTGAAGGGCCAGGCGCCACTCGAGGCCTGGGTCGTGCAGGCGGATGGTGACGGGACGAATGCCTTCGACAGGAGTGCCGCCGAAACGATGGGTGCGGCCCCTGGGATCAATATAAGTCAGGCTGCCTGTAACGATCAGGCGGTCGAGCATTTGAGCGAAAAACATCGGTACGACTCCGTTGTTCTTGCTTGCCGGCTCCGGTCGGACTCTTCGCCGGTACCGACTTTATTTAGGCTCCCCACCCATTTCTTTGAAGAGTTGACCCACCAAATTCAACAGGAATTTGCGCGCGGCCGGACTGACCCCGGCGATCACTCCCGTCAACAAGGCGGTAACCGCCAGGGCGGTTGCGGGACGCTCGATCCTGTGCCCGAAAAGGTCACCGAGGCGTACCAACGCCTCGGCCAGCTCGGCGGCGTCGGCATCGGGCTCGCGTCGGCGAGACGGACGCCCGACCAGCAGCGCCACCAGCACGATCAGGATCGCCAGCAACAGCAACAGCGCCGCGGTCAGGGCCGCCGCCATCGGCGGGCTGGATTGCTCGGCCAAGGCAAGATAGACCGCGAAGGACAGATAGAGCCCGCCGAGCAGCGCCAGACCTCCGGCGGCGGCATACAGCCCCAGCGATTGCAGGCGCGGTTTCTGGCGCGTCCGCCAGAGGCCGAACGCGGCGGAAGCGAGCTCCTCCAGCGCCATCAGCGGCCGAGGCCCCGGCCCAGGATCAGCCCGGCGGCGAAGGCTATCAGCAAGGTATTGAGCGGCTTTTCGCGCACTTGCTCTTCCAGCGTGGTGCGCGCGTCGCCGGCGGCCTGGCGCAGCTGCGTCTCGATCTGGTCGCGCTTCTGCTTCAGCTCGTCGACGCTTTCGGCCGCTTGCTTGGCGGTCAGCTGGGTGATGGTCTTGGTCAGACCCTTGAGATCCTCGCTGATCTTCTTGAAATCGGCGCGCAGGGCCTCGACTTCGCTCTTCACAGCCTCGTCCATCTGCTGGCCTCCTGTCGGTTGTTTTAAAGATTGCAACACTTTACGACAGCTTCTCGATCGAGTCCCGGGACAATTCTCCGACATTCGTCGCCCCCGTAAGGGCCATGCCGATCGACATTTCCTTTTTGACGATCTCCAAAACATGGGCAACGCCCTTCTCGCCGCGCGCCGCCAAGGCAAACGCCCAGGCCCGGCCCAGCAGCACGCCCTTGGCGCCCAGCGCCAGCATCCGCACCACGTCGAGGCCCGAGCGCACGCCGCCATCGGCCAGCACGGTCAATTTGTCACCCACCGCGTCGGCGATCGGCGGCAGCGCGCGGGCCGACGACAGAACGCCGTCGAGCTGGCGCCCGCCATGGTTGGAGACGACGATGCCGTCGGCGCCTAAGCGCGCAGCCGCTTGCGCATCTTCGGGATCGAGAATGCCCTTGATGATCAGCGGGCCGTCCCAGCTTTCGCGGATCCAGTCGAGATCCTTCCAGGTCACCGACGGGTCGAAATTGTTGGCCATCCAGGCGAAATAATCGTCGAGGCCGCTCTTTTCACCCAAGACCGGGCGCAGATTGCCAAGGCCGTGCGGGCGGCCCCAGATGCCGACATCCCACGCCCAATCCGGCTTCAGCATGGCCTGCCCGGCGCGGCGCAGGGCGCCTTTCAGCCCAGGCGCCCCGGCCAGGCCCGAGCGATAGTCGCGATAGCGCGAGCCGGGCATCGGCATGTCGACGGTGAAGACCAGTACCGGACAGGCGTGGCGCTTCACCTCGGCCAGCAGGTCGCGCATGAAGGCGCGGTCGCGGATCATGTAAAGCTGGAACCACAGCGGCTTGCCGGCACCCCGCACCACTTCCTCCAGCGGGCAGAGCGAGACGGTGGACAGGCAGAAGGGCACATTGGCGGCGGCGGCGGCGCGCGCCGCCTGCACCTCGCCGCGCCGGGCATTGATGCCGCCCAGCCCGATCGGCCCTAGCATCACCGGCAGGGATTGCGAAGCGCCGAACAAAGTGGTGGTCAGATCGACCTTCGAGACGTCGCGCAAAACCCGTTGACGCAACGCGATGTTGGCGAGGTCGGAGACGTTGTTGCGCAGGGTCTGCTCGGCATTGGCGCCGCCATCGATGTAATCGAACAGAAACGGCGGCAAACGCCGGCGCGCCAGTTCGCGGTAATCCTCGATCGAAGCGGCGATCATGCGTATCCTCCAAACAGCTAACTGCGACAGCTTAACCCACTGCTAAGGCTGGAGGAATGCATGGCGAAGACGAATAAACCGGCAGATCGGCCGACAATGACCGCCGCTGAAGCCCTAGATGGCCTGCAATCCATGCTGACACCTGCAGAAGGGCAGCGCTGGTTGGAAGATATCCGACAAGGCTTGGACGTGATTTTGCGCAGGGTCAATTCTCCAAACGATGATCACGAATAACCCAGCCTCTCACGAGGACTAGCCGGATTTTTGAAACGCAGAGCGGCTTCGCCTCGCAGAGGCGGCTCCGCCGCTATACGCAGAGTCGGCTGGCGCCTGCGCAGAGAAAATTTCAAGCGCGTTAGCGCAATAACCACAACACATCTCAGCACAAAGGATTTCAGCAAAATAATGCACGGCGTCGCCGTGCTCTCTGCGCAGGCGGAGCCCTCTGCGTTGCGGCGAAGCCGCCTCTGCGAGGCAACGCCGCTCTGCGTTTCCTCTTCCTCAGCCCACCATCACATCCACCACCACCCGGCCCCGGATCTTGCCGGCCAGCAGGGTTTCCGCCGTCTTCGGCACCTGTGCCAGCGGGATGCGCGTAGTGGTGATACGGTCCAGCAGGCCGAGGTCGAGATCCTCGGCCAGGCGCGACCAGGCCGCGACGCGGCGCGGATTGGGGCATTGCACCGAATCGACGCCCAGCAGCCGCACGCCGCGCAGGATGAAGGGCATCACCGTGCCGGGCAGATCGCCGCCCTGGGCCAGGCCGCAGGCAGCCACCGCGCCGCCATAGCGGGTCTGGGCCAGAACATTGACCAGCGTGTGGCTCCCCACCGAATCGACGGCGCCGGCCCAGCGCTCCTTGCCGAGCGGACGGCCGGGCTCGGATAGGGTCTTGGCGTCGACCACCTCGGCCGCACCCAGGCCGCGCAGATAGTCTCCCTCCTCCTCGGCCCGGCGCGACGAGGCGACGACGCGGTATTTCCTCGCCGCCAGCAGCGCGATCGCCACCGAGCCGACACCGCCCGCAGCACCCGTCACCAGGACGTCGCCGCGATCAGGGGTGATGCCGGCCTCCTCCAGAGCCATCACGCACAGCATCGCCGTATAACCCGCCGTGCCGATCGCCATGGCCTGGGCGGTGGTGAACGCCTTCGGCAGCGGCACCAGCCAATCGCCGGGCAGCCGTGCCCGCTGCGAAAAACCGCCATGATGGCTTTCGCCCACGCCGTAACCGTTGAGGATCACCGGATCGCCGGCCTGATAGCGCGGATCGTCCGAGCGCAGCACCCTTCCTGCGAAATCGACACCGGGGATCAGCGGCCAGTGGCGGATGATCGGGCCGCGCCCGGTCAGCGCCAGGGCGTCCTTGTAATTGATGGTGGAATGCTCGACGGCGACGGTGACGCTGCCTTCCATCAGATCGGCGTCGGACAGCTCGGTCAACGCCACCGCGGTCTTGTCGCCGTCCTTGCTGGCCAGCAGCGCCGTGAACCTGTCCGCCATCTCCGTCCTCCGGTGAAACTTTTTCGAGACCTTTCACATCTGGCCGCGGAAGCGCTTTGACAAGGCCGGCGGCGAGATTAGATTGAATAGGAGGGGGCGGATTGGATGCTGGAGGGCCAATCATGCTGCGATATGTGACGCCTCTCGCTTTTTGCCTCGCCCTCGCCGCCCCGCAGGCGCGCGCCGATCAGGAGGCGTTGCGGCGCTTCCTCGGCGATCAGCACCTCAAGCAGAACATCATCAACACCGCCGCCCGATCCACGGCGATGACACGCCATCCCTGCTCGACCGCCACCTACGCCCCCGAGGATGCCGTCGAGCTGCGGCCGATGACCTTCGACCAGTTCGGCAACCCCGAAGCGGGTGAGTTGAAGATCCCGGTCAAGGAAGATGGCTGCGGCGCCGGTCACCTGCTCAATGTCTATCTGTGGGTCCAGCGCGAAAGCAGCATCGCCATGACGCCGATGTTTCCGGGCACTTCCCATGCCGAGGACGTGCTGCAGAAGCAGGCCTATCCCTATGTGCTGCAAGCCGCCGGAGGGCCCGAACCCAATTGCCCGACCGGCTATATCGACGACACCCGCTATGTCGGCGAACAGGGCAAACCGGCGAAAGGCGCCAAGGACGCGCCCTGGAAAGAGGTCTGGACCCTGCAATCCTGCGGCTGGAAGGCCGAGGTGCCGGTGCTGTTCACCCCCGGCCCCAGCGGGATCAAGGTGACGGCGGGGCCGAAGAAGGATGTGAAGAAGGAACCGACCGAGCAGAACAAGCTGTAGGTCAATAACTGGATGAAGTCTCCAGTTCACGACCGAATGACGAGTTCATCCAAAGCCCTGATGATAGCGTCTTGATCGCGCTCCGGCAGAACATACAGAACATTTCCCAGGCGCGAAGCTGGAACAGTAGCCAGATCGAACGGATTGGCGAAAACGTCTTCGCCCTCGACGCGCAAATGCGGCGTGAGCGAATGGTCCGGCGGCGCAGTGCCGGAGCGCCGAACGAACGGCATAACCACGCGGCCCGCCGCGCGCTCCAGACGGCTGCTTTGGATCTGCACGACGAAGGGAATTTCCGGGTTACGCCCGGGATTGCGGTAGACTGCGAATTGCGGCATCGGTCAAAGCGTAGAGAATTCGTCGCTCATAAACCCGCATTTGCCGTGAAACTCATTCACGGCGTCGATCACGCCATCGAGGGCCTTTTCTTCCTCTTCACGCCGCTGTCTAGCGGACTGCAAATAGTCACCCAGCAAGGTCTCGACCGTCGCCGAAAGATTGGGAGTCACATTACGAACCTGGGCCAATAGATCCGCATTGAGCGATAGATTGACCGGCCGACGTGGCGCTGCCTTGTCATAGAGCTTGGCAGGGATTTGCGTATTGGTCATGGCTCAAATCTCTCTGTCAAATCCACATGCGCATGGCATGTGCATAACCTAGTGATGCGGACGAAAAACCGCAATCCCTGAATTCGGCATTCGTCACGGCGCTTCCTCCCCCATCGCCTCCAGCATCTCGCGCATCATCTTGCGGGCCGTCTTCGAGCGCAGCAAGGCCGAGCGCAGGGTGTCGAGGTCGTGAAAGCCGGACAGGAAGGCCCAATCGGCCAGCATGCCGCGCATGCCGATGCCGGTTTCCCGGACATGGTCGCGCGCCAATTGAAGCGTGTCGTCCGGATCGTCCGGTATCGCATCGGCGCAGAGATGGCGGTGCAGCGCGGCCTCGGCGGCGATCTCGGGATAGTCGCCGCGGATACGCAGCTGATCGAGCAAAGCCGGGGTGTTCTTCTCCTTGGCCCGGTGGGCCAGCAGCCAGAGATGCAGCCGCCGCCGCTTCGCCAGTTGCAGGATCAGGTTGCCGAAGGAATGCTCATCGAGATGATTGGCCTCTAGCCATGCCAAGAACTCGGCCTCGCCGACGATCCCCCGCTCTTTCCTGAAGCGCGCCGTCTCTTGTTCCAAAGCCTCCGGCTCGACCTCGGCGCCGGTCAAATCGGCCAGCACGCCGACCAGCGCTCGGTCGAGCGCGGCTTCGTTGATGGCGGGAAACTCAGGGTGGTGCAAGGCTGCGTGCTCGGCGATCTCATAGAGCGGCAGCACGGTTCCCTCGCTCTCGACGGTGCGATCGCGGTGATAGAGGGCCGAGAACATGGTGGTGAAATTGAAGTCGAACGCCACCGGCTCCGGCTTTGGCCGCACACCCGAGGCGATGTCGTTGACCGTGCGCAGCAAGTCGAGGGCGTCGAGTTTCTTCTGATCGACGTAGGAAGACGCAACGAACCGCTTCAAGCCATCGACATCGCCGGGCAACGCCGCATAGATCGCCGGCCAGGTCCGCTCGGTGAAATGGATCGCCTTGGCGGCGGCCAGCATCGCCGGCAGCGCGTCCGCCGCGACCACCCCCTGCTCCACCGCCCGGGCGAAAGTGGCTCGCACATTGACCATCGGCTCGCTGAATTTGCGATAGCCGCTGTCGGACGGACCATGCACCAAGGCCACTTCGTCATCGTCGGTCAACGTGCCTTCCGCATATTGGCGAAAGATCTCGCCCGCGCCGAGAGTGCCATAGCGGGCCGTCTCGGCGGCGCGCAAGGCGCCCATGCTGCTGGCCCCGATCACCACCACGTCCTGCTTCAAGGCATAGAGGATTTCCTTGTGCCAGACCGAGAGATCCTGCAGGAACACGCCGTCGATCAAGCCGATGATGTCGGGCTTGAAACGCCCCACCGCCGACAGCAGATCGGCCTGGGCGGCGGGCGGCAGAAAGAGGGCGTCGGGACAGACCGCCTTGGCCTCGTCCAACGGCAGGCTGGGGCCGAGAAAAATGACTTTCTTCATGGCTGGAACCGCTTGAGCCAAGCCTTGGCGCGCGGACCCGGCGCATACCAATCGCTGTTGTAGCCTTCGGCGCCCGGCACGATGACGCGCAGCACCGAGACCGGACATTCCGGGCCGGTCAGGTCGTGAACGATGACGCTGTCCAGCCCGACGGCCTGCAGCTTGCCTAAGATTACCCCGATATCGCCCTCGAAACTGTCGGTCGCCTCGGTGCCGTCGAACGACCAATCGACGGTGGCGGCGCCCTTGAGGAGATTGGCGGTCACCCTCAACGGATCAGTCCGGCGAAGATGATAGTGGTCTTGCTTGAACAGATCGTCGCGCGATCCGGCGATATAGACGGCGCGGCTCTGCACCGCCTCGGTGATGGCGCGGCTGGCGGCGACCACCGGATCGAGATGCGACCCGGCGCCGCGATAGAGGCCGGCATTCGGATCTTCGAGATCGCGCACCACGCCCAGGAAAGTGGGGATGCCGGTATCGACCCGGCAATCGAACAGCAGTATCTCGGTTCGCGCCGCGGCGATGCGGTCGAGCAGGTCGCGCAGCATCGGATCGGTGATGCTGTCCGTATCGATGCGGGGCGGCGCGCTAAGCCCTCGTTCCCAGGGCAACGCGGTCAGGGCGACGGCGTCGCGCTCGATCACTTCGAGCAACCCCGAGGTCAGCGCTTCGAGGAAATTATTGCCCGAGGCGAGGCCGTTGGAATTGACCGTGAACGCGCCCAGCTCGCCGACCCGGCGATCGAACCGGTCCATATTGACGATGTTGCGCGGAGTCGCGACTTCGCGCTGGGCGACGATATCCCAGCCCATGCACCAGTGATAAGGCCAATCGAGACCGAACAGCGAATTCTTGGCCAAGGGCATTTTATCGGTGGGAATGATGGCTGAGCGCTGGGACATATCGCGCCAGGACGCGCGAATAGTGGGCAGCAGATAATATTCCGCCTGATGGATCTCGATCGCTTCCATTGCGGCCGAGGCGGAGGCCGCGGCAATGCTGATTCCCTTGCCCGCAGCGACGGATAGGGTTTTCCCGTTGGGACGGAAGGACAGAATGGTGGGAATGCCGATGCGATCAAGGCCGGTGACGTCGGCCAGGCGGGTTATGCCCGCCGTCGCGAAATAGGACGAGGCGATCTCCACGGTCTCTTCGGGCGTCCGCGACCGGTGGGTTCCGGTGCGGAACCGCTTGCGGGCGGAATGCGCTTCGCCCCGGAACAGGATCGAAGATTGAGTAGAGATAAGACTATCGAGATGATTCACAAAAGCCCCCGCGGGCGGACCATCGCCGCCCGAACAACAAGGGCGGCCTTTAGCCGCCCTTGGACAAATGGTTTCTTTACTTCCAACCTTTGGAAGTCACCTCATCATGCATCATTCGCCTGAGTCGCATCGGCCGCAGCCAGACCCACTACATGCCCAACAAACTCCTGATCATCCGGAGTCGCGGGAGGAATGGCTTTGCCGAGTTCCGCGTGCACTTCCTGATCCGTCACGGGAACAAGACCGGCGTTGCGGATGATCGCGTGCTTCTCCGCCGGCGTTTTTGCGGCCCGCACCTCAGCATGAAGGTTCGGATTGTCATGGTATGCTTTGAAAAGTTTACGAACGTCACTCGGCGTCGCCATCTTGGCCCCCACTCATAATTGTGATGGCGGTCACATTATCAATCAAAAGATCATCCGACAAATTCTGTTTTTCCGCCGGTCTAGTCTTTCATATGCCCGTAACGTCGGCGGATAACCGGTTAGCTGTCTGAGCCGGAAGGGGGAGGGAAAACTGGAACCGCGTGCCCTCGCCGGGGGACGAGGTAACGATGACCTGCCCGCCGAGCGTCCGGGTCTCGGCCTGCACAGCAGCCAGTCCCACGCCGCGCCCGGCCAACTCGTCCGCCTGATTACGGGATGAGAAGGCGTCAGCGAAAATCAAGGCCATCGCCTCGTCTTCGGAAAGGCCATCGGCGTCTTCCCTCGACATTAGGCCGAGCGACACCGCCTTGTCGCGAAGTTGAGCAACGTCTAGACCGGCTCCATCGTCCGCGATGCTCAAGGAGAAGGAGGAACCCTTCAGCCGGATGCGGCACTCGATCTTGCCCATCGCGTCCTTACCGTTCGCCAAGCGCTCGTCCGGATCCTCGATACCGTGGGCGACGGCATTGCGGAAGACATGGACCAGCGAGCGCAGGAAGGGGCCATAAAGATCAGGATCGAGCCAAATATCCTCGTCACCATCGATCGTCAGCCGGTCCACCTCCTTCTCCAACCTCTTCGCCACCTGGCTGACGGTATGGTCATAGGTCGCCAGAGCTTCCGCGAGAGATATCTTGTCGAGATTGCGAAATGCCTCGAACAGCTCGCGCAGCTCGTTGGATCCGGGGTCGAGGTCTTCGCCGGCCAGCAATCGCTCGGCGACGGCGCGCAGCTTGCGCGCTTGCGGCAGCGGCAGGAAAACGCGCTTTCCCTGATCCAGAAAATCGTCACCGAGCGCATTCCGCAATACGGTCAAATCGGTTTCCAGAGCGCCGTGCAGGTCAAATGACAAAACCAGTTCGACGATCTGGCCGGCGGTCATCGCCTGCCCTTTCCGGCGCAACTCGCTCAACTTCTCCTCGAGTTGATGGAGCAACTGTGGCGCAGCCTCGAAATTGAACTGCGCCAGCATTCCCTTGAAGGTATGGATTTGGCGCGCAATCTCCTGATGGACCGAAAGCGGCTCCGTTCTGGTCGACAAAATCCGCATCAGGTCTTGGCGGTAAAATTGGCGGAAGGACTCGACCGAATCGAAAAAGTCGCGGCTTTCGGTAACCGCCGCGACGATCATGGCCAAGCGCTGGCGCTCGCTATCGAGCCGCTTCGAGAGTCGCCGCTCTTCGGTAACGTCGGTCAGCACGACCATCAGATGGCCATTGTCGAGCCGCTTATATTCCAACTTGAGCAGACGATTGAGGCGTTCTGTCGAACCGGGCAGCAGGGACAACAATAGGTCCCGCTTGAAGCTGTCTTCGCTCGCCAGTGCTCCGCCTACGATCTCACGGAACAATTCCGCCTTGGCAATATCTCCCTGGAACAGAACCTCATCCGCCCGACGACCTTGGGGCGGAGCATCCAACATCGACAGACAGGCGCGGCTGTAGTCCGGTTCGATAATCAAATCCGGACCAAATGACAGAAAGCCCTGCCCAGAGGTATCGAGCAAGTTGGTCACCTTTGCCCGACTCTCCGCCACCTCTTGCAGGGATTGGGCGAGTTCTTCCGTGCGCGTCTCCAACTGGCTGTTGGACAGCCTCAATTCGCTTGTGCGCTGCCTGACCTGCTGCTCCAAAATCAATTGGCGCTGACGCAGATAGGAGGTTCGCACACGCACCAACAGCCAAACGGCGGCGAGCGCCAGCACGGCAAGCGCCAACCGGAACCAGACTGTCTGATACCAGGCGGGCATCACTCGGATCGGCAAGTCGAAGCTTTGCTCCGTCCACACGCCATCGCGATTGGAGCCACGAAGATGCAGGATGTAATGCCCCGGCGGAAGATTTGTGTAGCTGGCCAAGCGCCGCGTAGAATCCGTCGGCACCCACTCCTTGTCGTAGCCTTCGAGCTTATAGGCGTATCGATTACGCTCCGGCGCGGAATAATCCAGCGCGGCGAACTCGACAGTCAAGCTGTTGGCCTTGGGTAAAATCTCCAGGGGGGGCTCGGCGCTGGCACCGTCTCCCATTGGAGGGGCGACCGCATGGCCACCGACTCGGAGATCGGTGATCACTACGGGCGGGCGCCAGTCCCATGGCTTGATCCGATCCGGGCGAAGAACGGTTAGGGCTCCATCCCCTCCGAAGAGCAACTCTCCGTGCGCCGTCCTCGCCCCAGAATGCCATGTGAAGCTGCGAGTACCGACCCCTTCGGCGCGCCCCAGAGCGGTGCGAATCCGTCGATCAGGTGAGATGTCGAAGAGCAATCCACTTGCCGTACTTGCCCAAACATCCCCGGTCAGATCCTCAGCCAACGCATCGACATCGAGATCGGACAACCCCTCAGCGGCACCTATCCGCGTCACGTGAGGCGGCTCGCCCGCAACCAGTGCATCGATCTCCGCGATCCCTCGCCCGTCGCGTAATCCTACCCAAAGCCGCCCTTTGCGATCAGTCATAAGGGATGTAACCAAGGCACCGGATTGAGATTGTGCGTCTTGTGGATCTGGCAAGACTTTGCTGACATGATCTGATCCCGGATCTAACAGATAGAGCCCCTGGTTCGTGCCGATCCAGATGCGGCCTTCACCCGTTGGCTCAACCCCCATAATCCACTGATCGGTAAGAGCGTTGGCCGCGCGACGCCGAAATGTTCCGTCACGGTAGTCCATGCGCCACAGCCCCAGGCTGCGGGTACCGACCCAGAGACCCGCATTGTCGCTCTGCAGAGAGAAAATCGCCGGTTCCGTCAACTCGGGGGCAAGTGGAAGACGTGTGACCGCCGCTCCCTTTAGAGTCGCTCGATAAAGACCCTTTCCGGTACCCAAATAAACATTGCCATCCCCTCCCTGCGCGAAAGCTATGGTGACATCCATCGGCAAGGCCGTTTGGGGGTGGGCGGGATCAGGGCGCAGAGCGGCAAGCCGATGCCCGAATGGATCGAGGACATCGGCGCCGCCCGAAAAATATCCTGCCCAAACCAAACCATTCGACGCGGAGAGAGTGGAGACGACGTCGGGTGCCCTTAGGCCTGATGACTGATTCACCCCGCCGAACACGGTCAGCACGGCATCTTGTGTGGGATTGACGAAACCCATGCCGGAATATGTTCCGGCCCACATTAGACCGCTACGATCCCGATAAAGGGAAACGACAAAATCATGCGGCAGACTGCTTGTGCGCGCCGCGTCATGGAGAATGTGCCTGGCATGGCCGCTGGAGGGGTCAAGGACGACGATTCCGCCCTCACCTCCAAGCCACAATTCACCTGATTTTCCCTCCGCGAGAGTACGAAATGGGAGCTTCTCCAGTTCCGGAGGCATCGCCTGCCGGATCAGCCGGACAGAGTGATCGGAGGGAGACACGATATAGGCGCCCTGATTTCTGGTCCCCGCCCAGATTCGGCCATCGCTCGCTTCCAACAAGCTCATGACAACGGTTTCTTCTGGTTTCCCGCCCTCGACTGGCACCAAGGCGAAATGAAAGGTACCGTCCTCCTGCCGCATGAGCCCGGTTTTGGTGCCGACCCACAGCCTGCCGCTCCTATCATGCAGGAGTGAAGTTACCGCGCGAGCGGGAGGTCGGTCATCTTCGGAAGTCTGAAACGAGATCCTGGCCCCGTCTGGCCCAATATGGACAAGCCCCCGATCGGTCCCCGCCCACATTCCATCAGCACCGTCCTGCGCCAGCGCTCTGACCGGGATGTTCTCGTTACCCCCGGCTCCGGCGTCGATCGTGACAAAACTGTCGGTCTGCCGATCATATCGGCTGACCGCACCGCCATTGGTCCCGACCCAAATCCGCCCCTGGCCGTCCGGTTGCAGACACCAGATCAAATCGTCCCGCAACGCCCCGGGCTTGGCAGGATCCTTGCGATAGACTCGGAAGTGATAGCCATCCCATCGGGCCAGCCCGGCATGAGTGCCAACCCACAGGAAACCGTCCCCATCCTCGGCAAACGCCGACACCGAGGAAATGGGCACCCCATCATCTACGCCATAATTCTTGAAGATCGTATCGGCGAGTTCGCCCCAGCGCTCCGGCTCACCGGCGGGGGTTTGCGCGGCGATGGGCAAAGCGGCCGACAGCCACATGGCTGTGGCGGCGATGATCCGACGGATTGCCGAAATCTTTCCCTCCTGCCCGCCTTACGCGGCTCCCGCGCGCATTATCGGATTCGCGAGCGGAAGGTCAAAGCTTATCATGCGGTTAGGGGCACGAAATGGGTGGCGCTTCGCTCTGCGGGGACTCCGCGCTTGCCTCTCACAGTATCGCCAATGTTGCTACATCACATCCCTTGTGTCATTGTATCGCCACTGACGATACAGAACCCAGCCGCAATCGGATGGAACGAGTAAGCCAGAGCGGTGATGGAGGGATGAATGCGCGTTAACGTCAAGAAATGGGGTAACAGCGCGGCGGTACGAATTCCCGCCGCCGTGATGGAAGCGGCGGACTGCCGGGTCGAGGACACTGTCGACGTACGCGCCGAAGGCGGCAAGATCGTCATCGAACTCGTGCGCGAGACGGATTACGACCTCGACCAGCTACTCGACCGCATCACCCCCGAAAACCTACACGAATCGATCGATTTCGGCAGACCGGTCGGCAAGGAAACCCTCTGACATGGCAGGGAAATACGTGCCGGATGCCGGCGACGTGGTGTGGCTGCATTTCGATCCCCAACTCGGGCACGAACAACGCGGACATCGCCCCGCTTTGGTGATCAGCCCGGCCAAGTATAACGGCAGAACCAGCCTGATGGTCTGCTGCCCGATGACCAGTCAAATCAAAGGGTTTCCGTTCGAGGTAGTGCTTTCCACGGAGCCGCCCTCCGCGGTACTCGCCGATCAGGTCAAGAGCCTCGACTGGGCACAACGGCAGGCAGCTTTCAGGGAGAAGGTGCCGCCGGCCGTGCTGGCGGAGGTGAAACGGAAGATCTATGCGTTGATCGGGCGGCCGTAAAGGAAACCGTTGCTCAGATCCGCCAGACCAGCTGCACCAGCTCGTGGCTGCCGGCCCCGCAAGCCGATCGACCTATTTCGGCTCCTGAACTCGCGAGCGAGCGAGTGCCCTGGTCACAGCGTCCGGTTCCGCAGCGATGACGCGCAATAGAGTTCGGATCGGGCCCGTGGGCCGCCGGCGATGAGATTCATATTGACGGATCGCGGTAACGGAGAAGCCGTATCGGGCGGCGAAAGCCGCTTGCGACAAACCTAGCCGCTCACGCAGATGCCGGACATCCTCGATCTCGTCAGGACTAACGCGGCGGCCAGCGGCAAGTATCTCTTCCGCGCTAAAAATCGGTGCCGTGTCGGCGTCCTCGATCACTTGGCGCGCGATATCTTCCTCGGTGGTTGCGTCAGCCTTCGTCCAATCGATCTTGGCGAGGTCAAGTTCGCTGCGAGAATGCCGTGTGGTAGGCATGTCTTTCTCCCTTGTTGGCCATCCGCAAACTGATAATCCAGCGGATCGGGTCGTCGGGCGTGCCCCGCCATGTGTAGACACAGGCGAGAACGCGGCCGGCAACCATTCCATAAGACTGAATCCGGCGTTCGCCATAGTCGACGCGCCGGTCATCGAGTTCGAGGGTATGCCCGTCAAACATCGCCATGGCGATCTCGAAGGGAAGACCACGCTCTTGCGCATTCTTCCTGCTCTTAGCGGGATCCCATCCGAAGCTCATGCGTCAAGACTATGTCATTGACACAGATGCGTCAACGACATAGGTGCGCTACTTAGATCCGCCAGACCAGCTGCACCAGCTCCTGGCTACCGGCTTCCTTGGCTAGGTCCCTGCGCCCCAGCGGGATGCCGGTGATCTTGGTGGCGCTCTCGCGCTCCAGATGCCGGTAGAAGAAGTCGGAGCACCACACCTCGTTCGGCGCCACCACCGGTTCGATGCGCGCCACATGGTCGATGCCGACTCCGGCCACGTCGGTGATGCGGCCCTCCTTCTCGGTGATCGAGACTTTGTTGACGTCCAGCGCCAGGCGGATCTCCAACGGATGGTCGAAGCCGATCTGCCGCCAATTGAGCTGCAGGAAGTAATCGCGCAGATCCAAGGCCGCCTCGGCCATCTCGCCGACATCGTTGCCACAGACGAAGAAGCCGTCGCCGGTGAATTGGTCGAACAGCACCTGCCATTTATTGCGCATCGCGGCGACGCGGCTATGCAGCACGGAATGCAGCTGCGTCTTCAGCGCGTCGGACAGGATGCGCGAGGATTTCACCACGTCGCCCATCAGCAAAGCGGCCAAGCGGGTGTTCGGCCGGGTGAAAGGCACCACCGAAATCACCTTGGTGATGACGCGCTCGACCTCGTCCCGCTCGGCCGGCTTGCGCACATAGCCCTTGGCGCCGGCATTGACCGCCTCGACCACCTTCATATCCATCTCGTGCGAGGTGACCATGATGATGACCGCGTCGGGATAAGCGGCCAGGATGCGCCGCACCGCCTCGATGCCATCCATGTCGGGCATCGCCACGTCCATGGTGACGAGATCGGGCAGGCAGGTCGGATAGAGGGCGACGGCGTCGGCGCCGGTGCGCGCGGTCTGCACCACATTGTGCCCGAGCATGCCGAGGATCTGGGAAAGTCTCTTGGTCGACAGACTGGAATCGTCGACCACCATGATGTTCAAAGCGTCCATGGGTCTCATCTAACCCTGCCCCCACCGCGTCGTCCTGCCCCCAAATGAGGACGGGACAGACAGAGAATACGAAGAATTCGGGAGTATTCAACGCGCAGAAAAACCTTGTAATTCAATGAATTTGCATCAATCCACAGGGTGCAATCAAGTTACATTCAATCATGGGATGTAGCGCCCGGCCCGACTTCTCCGACGCGGCGGGTGAAAAAGGCGCACTAGCACTCTGCCACCCTTCCCTCATCGCGTGCGGCGCAGCGCTGCCGGCAGACCGAAAATAAACATTTTTGTTGCATCTTTAGGTCGATCCGGATACACCTCTTGAAACATATATTTCATATACATGTTTATGAGGTACATCATGGACGAGGGCAAGATCGCGGCGGTGGTTCACCGCTTCTATGGCCGGGTGCGGCAGGATCCGCTTCTGGCGCCGATCTTCGAGGGCGCCATCGCCGATTGGGATCATCATCTCGATCTGCTGGGCGCGTTCTGGTCGTCGGTGATGCTGACCAGCGGCCGCTACAAGGGCAATCCGCTGGCCGCCCACGTCAAGCACGCGCCGCACCTCACCCCCGACGCCTTTGCCCGCTGGCTTGCCCTGTGGGAAGCCACCACCTCCGAAATCCTGCCTCCCGACGAAGCCGCCGAGATGCAGTCGCGGGCGCGCCGCATCGCGGCCAGCCTGCAACTCGGCGTCCAGATCCGCGCCGCCGCCTGACTTTCAACCCCCGACAATAGAAGGACTTATCATGCAGCCCCTGAGCGAGCAGACCATCGCCATCGTCAAGGCCACCGTTCCGGCCCTGGCGCAATATGGCACCGACATCACCCGCGCCATGTATGTGCGCCTGTTCAAGGACGCCCATATAGCCGCCCTGTTCAACCACTCGCATCAGGGCGAGGATGGCAGCCAGACCAAGGTGCTGGCCCAGGCGATCCTGGCCTATGCCTCGAACATCGACAATCTCGGCGCCCTGTCCGGCGCGGTCGAGCGCATCGCCCAGAAGCATGTCGGCCTGCAGATCCTGCCTGAGCACTATCCTTACGTCTCCAAGGCCCTGCTGGGCGCCATCGGCGACGTGCTGGGCGAAGCGGCGACGCCGGACATCCTCGATGCCTGGGGCGAGGCCTTCTGGTTCCTGGCCAACATCCTGATCGGGCGCGAGACCAACCTCTACACCGAGCTGGCCGAGGCCGAGGGCGGCTGGAGCGGCTGGCGCGAATTCGTCGTGGCCGGCAAGATCCGCGAAAGCGAGACGATCACCTCGTTCGTGCTGCGCCCGCGCGACGGCGGCGCAGTGATCCGCCACAAGCCGGGGCAATATCTCAGCTTCATGCTGCCGATCAACGGTGAGGCTCCGGTGCGCCGCAATTACAGCATCTCCTCGGCCCCGAACGGCCAGAGCTACCGCATCTCGGTCAAGCGCGAGGACCAGGGCGCCGCGTCGCGCTGGCTGCACGATCATGTGAAGCCCGGCGACACCCTGCTGGTCTCGCCGCCGGCCGGCGACTTCTTCCTGGCCGACCAGCCCCAGCGTCCGGTGGTGCTGCTGAGCGGCGGCGTCGGGCTGACGCCGATGGTCAGCATGGTCGAAACCATAGCCGAGCGTCATCCGCAGCTCGACACCCACTACATCCACGGCACCACCAACGGCGCCACCCACGCCATGGACCAGCATGTGCGCTCCCTGGCCCGCGGCGACAACAACATCAGCGTCGCCACCTTCTACAGCGATCCGGTCGAAGGCGACCTTGCGGGCGTCAGCCATGACGTCACCGGCTTCATCAGCATCGACTGGCTGAAGCAGAACACGCCGTTCGAGGAAGCGGAGTTCTATCTGTGCGGGCCCAAGGCGTTCCTGCGCGTCTTCGCCAACGGCCTGGCCGAGGCCGGCGTTTCCGCCGACCGCATTCACTACGAGTTCTTCGGCCCGTCCGAAGAAATCATGGCGGCCTAAACCGCCACTCCCAGCAAAGCAGTGAGGCTACGCTTCTGGCGGACGATGTCCGCCAGGGTGTAGTCGTCCAGCACCGCCACGAACGCCTGCAACGCCTCGCCCAGCACGCCCTTCAGCACGCAGGCCGGCGTCAGCAGGCAGGTGTTCTCCATTCCCATGCATTCGACGATGGCGAGGTCCTGCTCGGTGAAGCGGACCACCTCGCCCAGGCGAATCTGCTCGGGCGGCTTGCCCAGGCGCAGCCCGCCGCCGCGGCCGCGCACGGTGTCGATATAGCCGCCGACGCCGAGCTGGTGCGCCACCTTCATCAGATGATTCTTGGAAATGCCATAGCGCTCGGCGATCTCGGCGATGGTGGGCAGCTTGTCCGGCTGCACCGCCAGATAGATCAGGATGCGCAGCGCGTAATCGCTGTAGCTCGACAGCCTCATGGGACACCAAAAGAAATATAAAAAATACATCATAACATAGGGGATGCGGCGCAAGCGACCACCTTTTATCTTTAGGGTGTCACCAGGAGGTTCCCCCAAATGATCCGCCCCGCCTTCGCTACTCTTTGCCTGTTTCTCGCAGTCCCCGCCATGGCCGACACCACGATCCATCTCGACCAGCAAGCGCAGAAGGTGGTGCCGCGCGACCGGCTGCAGGCCGATCTGCGGATCGAGGCCACCGGCCCCGACAGCCGCAGCGTGCAGGACGAGGTCAATCGCCGCATGTCGGCCGCCTTGGCCAAGGCGCGCAAGAATTCGGCGGTGACGGTGCAGAGCGGCGGCTACGGCGTGTATCGCGAGCAGCCGCCGAAGGGCGCCCCGGAAATCTGGCATGCCAGCCAGGGGCTTACCGTGATCTCGAAGGATTTCGACGCGGTGCTGAAATTGTCGGGCGATCTGCAGAATGATGGGCTGGCGATGTCGGGCCTGCGCTTTTTCCTGGCGCCCGAGACCCTGCGCGCAGCACAGAGCGAACTGACCGCCCAGGCCCTGTCAGGCCTGCGCGACCGCGCCAACGAAGTCGCCGCCAATCTCGGCATGGGTGTCGCGCAATATAAGGAAATCACCGTCGGCAACGCCACCGAGGGCTTCGACGGCCGCCGGCCGATGATGCTGGCCAAGGCGGCGATGGCGGCGCCAGCGGTGGTTATCCCGCCCGACGCGGAAGCTGGCGATTCCACGATCACGCTGACTGTTCAGGCTGAGGTCGTGCTGGCGGATAAGGCCAAGTAATCCTCGATTTCGTGTTACGAGGGCGGCAGCCAGTCTTCCGAGCGCAATCCGGCGACCCGCCTGAATTCGCCGAGATTGCCAGTAATCACAACGAGCCCGCGGCTCCGCGCATGCCCGGCAATCATCAAGTCGTAAGGGCCAATAAGCTGGCCCTTACGCTCCAGGTCGGCGCGGATATCGCCGTAGTGGGCCGCGGCATCGGCATCGAACGACAACAATGCTAAACGAGCCGAGAAAGCCTCGACCTGATGGCGCGTCTCGACAGGCCGGGCGGATTTTTCGGCACCATGCATCAGTTCCGCGAAGGTTACGGCAGAGATGCACAGAGCCGCCGCTTCGGCATTGAACCGTTCGCGCAAGCCGGGCGGACGGTCACGCAGGACTCGAACGCACAGATTTGTGTCGAGCATATAGCGCAGCACTTAGAAGCTCTCTCTGTGCTGCATCTCAGGCTGGTCACGATCTGGAAAATCCACACCCGCCGCATCAAAAAAATCATCCCAGACGGCGGTGCTCGGCACGATGATGCGGCGCGCACCGTCCGCGATGATGGCGACTTCCTCGACATCCTCGGGAAAAGCAACCTCTTTGGCGAGGCGAACCGCTTGGGAGCGGTTACTCTGGAATAATCTGGTGCGAACCATTTGGGGCTCTCCGAACGGATATCCCGATCGTATATCCCAAGCCGGGATATGTCAAACGGATATACCCATTTTCACCCGACATTTGGGCCGAGCCTCAGCCATTTGGTGACGATCCATTTCTCGCCCGCCTCGACCGGAGTTCCGGCATGCTGGACGCGATTGTCGATGGTGTGGCTGCCATCGACATTCTCGAAATAAAGCGCGCGACCCGGCACCGCCGCGACTGTCAGCCCCGACAGCCAGGGAAATTGCGTGCCGCCACCGCGATCCGGACGGTTGAGATAGAAGATCATGGTGGCGACACGCTGGCCGCCCGCCCGCATATGCACGGCGCTGCCGGCCAGAGCGGGATCGAACCAGTCGTAGTGCGGGCGGTATTCGTCGCCCGGCCCGTAATGGATCAGTTGCAGCCCCTCGCCATTCTCGACCGGCCAGTTGATCAGCCTGGCGATGCGGGTCTCGATGCCGGCGACGAATTCGTCCTGGCCGCGCTCGAAGCTGGTGAAGCGCCCTCGCCGCGCTTCATGCACCATGTCGCCGCCGCTATTGGGATCGACGACCGTGATGGCGCGCAGCTTTTCCTTGCCCATCTCGATGAAGCGGGCGCATTCCTCGGGGCTGAGCATGTCCTCGATCACCGCGATGCGGGGGCTTTCCATCCACATCGAGCGGCGCACGCGATGGCCGTCGATCACGGCGGCGTCGCCGTCGAAGCGCATCTCGGGCAGCGGGTTGACGGGCAATGGCCGCGACAATTTCTCGGCCGCCTCGCGGATCGCCGCCATCGAGGCATCCGGCGGCGCCACGCGATGCTCGATCAGCTGCTTGAGGATGTCTGCGGGCGCGCAGCCGCGCTGGACATTTTCCAGCACCCAGTTCTGCCAATCCTGCGGCAGCAGCGCGAGCATGGGACGGTCTCCGGTCTTATATTTATTACTTCGAGCCTAGAGAGGCGAGCTCCCTCCTGTCAATCTCGCGCCGGCGCCACCAGGCCAGCGGCAGATAGGCCAGGATGACTGCGGCGATGGCGGCGATGCACCACAGCAGCAGCGGCACCTCCGACACGCTGGCCACCCAGCCGCAGAACAGGATCGAGCCGATCGCCAGGGCGCGGGCGCCCATCCGCCAGCGCGCCGGGCGCTCGGCCGACAAGCGGATCAGCGCGGCGCAGGCGGCGGCATAGAGGAACATGCAGAGGATCACCGACACGTCGGCCACCACGGTGAATTGGCGAGCGAGAGTGGCGTTGGCGGTAAGGAAAGTCGCCGCGCTCATCAGGGCGCCGTTGAACAGCAGGTTCGCCACCGACGGGCCACCATTGCGGCGCTTGGGCGTGCGGCGCAGCAGCAGGCCCAATACCTCGTCGGCGCCCCAGGTCTCGGCGCTGACCAGGATCCAGCCGCCCACCGTGCCCGAGGCCTTCAGCATGGCGCACAGCGCCACCACCGCCGCCAGGGAGGATCCGACCAGAGGCCGGGCGGCGTCGGCGAAGGGAGCGCTGGAGGCGGCCAGATCGGCGGC
>Ga0213872_10000748_pt1 | contig 24012 bp, 26 predicted proteins | sample VelepicomBERX_R2_FD_160071 | JGI IMG/M metagenome (GOLD analysis project Ga0213872, IMG submission 160071) | Rhizosphere microbial communities from Vellozia epidendroides in rupestrian grasslands, the National Park of Serra do Cipo, Brazil - RX_R2 | ecosystem: Host-associated > Plants > Roots >...
TCAACCCAGAGAAGATCCGTGACGTGATCGGCAAGGGCGGCGCCGTGATCCGCGCGCTGACCGAAGAAACCGGCACCCAGATCGACATCACCGACGAAGGCATCGTGACCATCGCTTCGGTGGACGCCGCTGCCGGCCAGGAAGCCAAGCGCCGTATCGAAGAACTGACCGCTTCCGTGGAAGTGGGCAAGTGCTACGACGGTACCGTGCTGAAGCTGCTGGACTTCGGCGCCATCGTTCAGGTTATGCCTGGCAAGGACGGCCTGCTGCACATCTCGCAGATCGCCAACGAACGTGTGAACGCCGTGGCCGACTATCTGAAAGAAGGCCAGCAAGTGCGCGTCAAGGTTCTGGAAACCGACGACCGCGGCCGCCTGAAGCTGTCGATGAAAGCCGCCGCTGAAGAAGCAGCTGCTGCCGCCGCACAGTAATCATCAGATTCTGATCTGATCCAAACCGCCGGTGCGCAAGCCCGGCGGTTTTTTTTCGTCCCGAACTTTTAGCGAATTGCGCTGTCTGAATGGCCGAGGAGGAGCCATGGACACGCTATATGACGACGATGTGATTGCCTGGGTCGAGCAGCAAGTCGCCCTGATGCGCGCTGGCCGCTGGTCGGAGCTGGATGTCGATAACATCGTTGAGGAGATCGAGGATGTGGGCAAGAGCGAAAAGAAGGAGCTGGAAAGCCGCTTGGCTGTATTGATGTCACATCTGCTGAAGTGGCAATTGCAGCCGGACTTTCGTGGGCCGAGTTGGATCAACACGATTCGCGAGCAGCGCAAGTCCATCCGGCATCGGCTCAAGAAGAGCCCCAGTCTGCGGCGTTTGCTGAGCGATGACGATTGGCTCGCTGAAACATATCGGCGAGCCAAGATCGAAACTTATGCGAGTACACCTCTGACGCAATTGCCTGACTCCATGCCGTGGCCATTGGAGGACGCCATGGCGATGGATTTTTTACCTGACTAGCTTACTTGCCGTCGTAGCTGACGCGGTAGACGCGGCCGCCGTAGTCGTCGGAGACCAGCATGGCGCCGTCGGGCAGCACGGCGACATCGACGGGACGGCCGACCACTTCTTCGCCGCGCAGGAAGCCGTCGAGGAAGACGGTGTCGGAAACGACTTTGCTGCCGTACAGCGTAATCAGCGCCACGCGGTAGCCGATCTTGGACGTACGATTCCACGAGCCGTGTTCGGCGATGAAGACGCTGCCGCGATAATCTGCGGGGAACTGCTTGCCGGTGTAGAACTCCATGCCCAGCGGCGCGACGTGCGGTCCCAGCTTGGCGACCGGCGGCTCGAATTCCTCGCAAGTACGGCCATTGGCGAATTCAGGATCTGGCACCACGCCGCCGTGGCAGTAGGGGAAGCCGAAGTGCATGCCCGGCTTCGGCGCCACGTTCAGTTCGCAGGACGGAGTGTTGTCGCCCATCTCGTCGCGGCCGTTATCGGTGAACCACAGCGCCTTGGTGGTGGGGTGGAAGCTGAAGCCCACCGTATTGCGCACGCCGCGCGCATATTCCTCGAAGCCGCTACCGTCCGGATTCATGCGGAAGATCTTGGAGTGCAACGTATCCTCGCGATTGCAGACGTTGCAGGGCGCGCCGACAGGCACATACAGCTTGCCGTCCGGGCCGGCCTTGATGACCTTCTCGCCATGCCAGCGGTCGTTCGGCAGATCGCCTTTCACCACGGCGTAGGACGGCTTTTGCGCGTAGCGGCGGTCGATGTCATCGAAGCGGATCACGCGGCCCACTTCGGCCACATACAGGGCGCCGTTCAAGATGGTCACGCCGATCGGGCTGTCGAGACCTTCGGCCACGGTCACCACTTCGTCCGCCACGCTCTTGTCGGCATGGCTGATCAGCGCATAGATCTTGCCCGCCTTGCGCGAACCGACATACACGATCCCGCTCGGGGAGACGGTCATGCCGCGCGCGGTCGGCAGGTTATTGGCATAGACGTTGATGTGGAAGCCCTTGGGCAGCTTGAAGCCCGACAGGTCGGGGATGGTCTGCTGCGCCTTGAGCTGGGCCGCTGCCTCGGTGGTGACGGCCTTTGCCGGAGTCTTCGCTCGGTCGGCGATATAGCCGGCCAGCAGCGCGATCTGCGACGCGTTCAGGGTCGGCGACCAGGCGGGCATGCCTTTCTCCGGCGCGCCCTTGCTGATTACCTTGATCAGATTGGCCTTGGTCGGCGCGCCATGCAGCCAGGCGTGATCGCCCAGCGTGGGGCCGACGGCGCCTTCCATTTTCGCGCCATGGCAGGTGGCGCAATGGATTTGATAGAGCTTGTCGGTATCGGTGTTGGCAGATGGCGGCGTGGCGGCCTGCGCGGCGAATGAGAGGCCGGCAAGGCAGGAGAGGGCGAGAAGCCGGGTGTAGTGAGTCATTATGAGTTCCTTTCTGATGACAGAACAGTTTGTTATCATGCGCGCATGATAGAACAATTTGACGTCGCTTTTGAAGATACTTTTCTCAAGGCCGACCATTACGTGGGCGGGGAGAGCAACCGCATTCTGCACGTCCACGGCGCAGGCAACAGCAGCCGCCACGGACACCGCATTCTGCGCAGCGCCTTGCAGGAGCGCGGCATCGGCAGCACCTGCTTCGACTGCATCGGGCATGGCGACACGGGCGGCACGCTGGCGCAATCGTCCGTCGCCAGCCGTACGCGCCAGGCTGCGGCCGTGGCGACGGCGCGCGGTCTGCCGCAGCCGATGGCGATCTTTGGCGCCAGCATGGGCGCTTATAACGCGATCCGTCTCACGCAGCATTTTCAGGCCGATGCGCTGGTGCTGATGGTCCCCGGCGTCTACACGCCGCCGGCATACGAGGTGCCGTTCGGCCCCGACTTCTCCGCCATCATCCGTCGCGACCGCAGCTGGGATGATACCGACGCCTGGGACATCCTGTCGCGCTTTGAAGGACGCCTGCTGGTTATCGCCGCCGAACACGACGCCGTCATCCCGCTGGAAATTCCGCAGCGCCTGGTGGCCGCTGCCCGCAACGCGCAATCGAGCGTGCTGCATGTCGTGGAAGGCGCTGCGCACAACTATCTGTGGTCGCTACTGCTCGAACAGCCGCCGCGCTTCGAATCGACGGTCGATCTGGTTGCTGCAACCGTCAGTGGCTGACATGACGTTTGGCATGCCGCAAAGTCTATGGTTTCAAGTGGTTCTATCGTCAAAAGGAATTCATTTGTAAATTCCGTTGGGATGAACTACTTTTATCATGATTGCCTCGTTCTCAGATAAGGATGCTGAGCGACTGTTTAATGGTCAGCCAGCTCTGCGTTTTAAAAGCATTGAGCGAGTCGCCCGGAGAAAGCTGCTAATGCTGCATGCTGCGGCGCATCTGGACGAACTCAGGGCGCCGCCAGGAAATCATTTGGAGTCGCTATTTGGTAGGAGACTGGGGCAGTACAGTATCCGCATAAACAGTCAATGGCGAATTTGCTTTCGCTGGCTGCGCGATGCTGCTCACGATGTTGAGATCGTTGACTATCACTAAGGGATGAAAATGGAAACCAGACTTGAAGAAATTCATCCGGGTGAGATTCTCTGGGAAGAGTTCATGAAGCCGCTCGGTTTGTCGAGCGCGCAGCTTGCGGGCGCTCTCGACTTACCTGCGGCGCAGGTCGATCACTTGATTGCGAAGTGTGCGCCAATTACTCCAGATATCGCGCTTCGTCTGGCACAGCACTTCAAAGTCAGCCAGCAGTTCTGGGTGAACCTTCAGATGCACTACGACGAGCGTTTGAAAAATGGCGGAAGGTAGTAGGAGTCGAACTTACAGAGGAGCGGCTGACGCCCCTCACCGGGTTTGAAGCCCGGCCCCATCACCGGATGAGAATACCTTCCGTTGCCGCTACTCTCCACTGTACGACCAGACCGCATTCGGCCGTATCAGGTGGATATTGCCCACGCGCCGAGTATAGCCGACGCGGTTGAAGAACTCCAAAATCTGTATGGTCCGCTTGCGTCCGAGACCCGTCGCGTCGCGGAAGCTGGCTGCCTGCACCTCGGGCAGCATGGCGATCAGTTGGGCCAGCTCGGCCAATGCCGAGGGATGGTAGAACAGGTCGGGCACGATCTGGCTCAGGACTCCGGTCTTCGATAACTTGAGCAGCAGGCGGCGGACTTCGGCTTCCGGCATGCCATGCTCGCGCATCAGGTCGCGCACCCAGGGCGGATCGTAGCGGCCCGCTTTCAGGGACGCTAGCAGTGGCGCGGCCAGCGCTTGTTCTTCCTCACTCAGGTCGACGCTATGACCGGGCAGGTGCAGGCTGCGTCCGCGCTGTTTGAGCTGGCCGTCCGTGATTAGCGTTTCGATCAGACGGCTCCACAGGCGGTCCTCCATCTCCGGCGAGACGATGCGCTTGAGCCGCCAGAGTTCGGGGCCGGCATCGTCGGGCGCGCGCGCGTGGAAATCGGCCAGGTTGTCTAGGATGCGGATTTGCAGCGCCTGCATTTCGGCGGGAGCGATCAGCAGCGTGTCGCCGCCTTGCAGGGATACGCTGACCGTTTCAGGCGGAAGGGCGATGTGCTGCGAGGGCCGCTGCGACAATCGCATCAGCGCCGACATGCGCAGGCCCAGCGGGCTGTTGGCAAGCAGCGCGGCGATGTCTCCACTGTCGATGAAACCGGATAGCGCCTGCAGCCACGCCATGCGCGCGCCACTGCGGCGTTTGCGCGCGGGGCCGAAGGGATCGAGCACCATGCCGCCGCCGATGGTGGCTGTCGCCTGCGCGTTGCGGATCACGAAGCGGTCGCCGGGAACGGCGTGTACGGACGCATCCAGCACCAGCTGTACGAGGGCGGTTTGGCCCGGAACTAGGACGTCGCCTTCCAGCAGGACAATGTGCGCCGTGTGGTGCGATGCGCCGAGGTGCACGTGCAGCGGCGACCATGGCTTGAGCGTGACGCCGCAGTCGGGCGTCAGCGTGAGCGAGACGTCGACGCGCTCGGAACATTCGGCCAGCGCCGGGGAGACGATCCAGCTTCCGCGTTCAATGTCTTCACGCGCGGCGCCTGCCAGATTCAGCGCGAGCCGCTGGCCGGCCTTGCCTGCGTCGGCGGCCTGGTTCTGCGCATGGATGCTGCGCACTCGGACTTGCTGGCCTCCGGGTGCGAGCTGCAAGGTATCGCCGATGTTCACGCGGCCGGAGAGCGCTGTGCCGGTGACAATCGTGCCCTGCCCGGAGAGCGTGAAGACGCGGTCGACGCCAAGACGGAACAAGCGGTGTTCGTTGCCAACGCGCGCGGGCAGGGCGCTGGCGGACTGCGACAGATGGGCCTTCAGAGTGGCCACGCCTGCGTCGCCGGGCTGGGTGGCGTTGGTGGGGAAGATGGGCGCGCCGGCGAAATCGGTGGTGGAGAGCAGGGCGCGGATATCGTCCTGTACTTGGGCTATGCGGGCTTCGTCGGCGCGGTCGGTCTTGGTCAGCGCGACGGCCCCGTGCCGCACGCCCAGCAGGCGCAGGATGGACAGATGCTCCAGCGTCTGCGGCATGATGCCATCGTCGGCGGCGATGACCAGCAGGGCGAAGTCGATGCCCGTGACGCCGGCGGCCATGGTACGGATGAATTTTTCGTGTCCGGGGACGTCGATGATGCCGAGGATGTCGCCGTTTTCCAGCGGCGTATAGGCATACCCGAGTTCAATGGAGATGCCGCGCTCTTTTTCTTCCTTCAGCCGGTCGGTGTCGACGCCCGTGAGCGCGCGCGTGAGCGTGGTCTTGCCGTGGTCGATGTGGCCAGCGGTGCCGACGATCATAGGCTGGAGAGCTGCTGGATAAAGCGCTGCTGCTGGTTCTCGTCCAGGCAGCGCAAGTCGAGCCATAGTGCGTCCTGCGCGATGCGGCCGATGACGGGCAGGGGCAGTTCGCGCAACCGCTTTTCCAGCGACCCGAGCGCGTTGCTGATGCGGGACGTCGGCGCGGCGCGCACCACCAGGCCGTAGCTGGGCAACTGGTCGACGGGCAGGGCGCCGCTGCCGATCTGGCTCGACGTCGGCTCGGCGCTGGCGATGTAGCTGTCACCCAGTGCTGTTTGCAGCACGGGCAGGATGGCCTCCGCCTGTGCGCGCATGGCGGCTGCGGGACGGGTCAACAGGCGCAGGGTGGTCAGGCGTTCGGGCAGCAGGTCGGGCGCGCGGTACAGGGCCAGCACAGGCTCCAGGGCGGCCAGCGTGAGCTTGCCAACGCGAAGGGCGCGCTTAAGGGGATTGCGCTTGATGCGGGCGATCAGGTCGGCGCGGCCGACGATGACGCCGCATTGCGGGCCGCCCAGCAGCTTGTCGCCGCTGAAGGTGACGAGATCGGCGCCGGCTTCAATGGTTTCGCGTACTGTCGTTTCGTGCGGCAGGCCGTATTGTTCGAGGTCGACCAGCGTGCCGCTACCCAGGTCCACGGCCATCGGCACGTTGTGCGTGCGGGCCAGCGGGACCAACTCGGGCAGCTCCACGCTCTTGGTGAAGCCGGTGATGGCGTAATTACTGCAGTGGACCTTCATCATCAGCGCCGTTTGTGGGCCGATGGCTTCGGCGTAGTCCTTCAAATGCGTGCGGTTGGTGCTGCCCACTTCGCGCAGGGTGGTGCCGGAGCGGGTCATGATGTCGGGGATGCGGAAGGCGCCTCCGATTTCCACCAGTTCTCCGCGCGAGACGATGGCTTCGCGGCCTTGCGACAGGGTGTTCAGCATCAGCAGGACGGCGGCGGCGTTGTTGTTGACGATGGTGGCGGCTTCGGCGCCGGTCAGCTCTAGCAGCAGTTGTTCGACCAGGTTGTCGCGGTCGCCGCGCTTGCCGGTGTCGATGTCCCATTCCAGGTTCATGGGCCAGCGCAACGCGTCGGCGACGGCTTGCACGGCGCTGTCGGGCAGCAGGGCGCGGCCAAGGTTGGTGTGCAGGACGGTGCCGCTCAGGTTGAAGACGGGGCGCAGCAGGGAGGTGTTGGATTGCTTCAGACGCCGGGAGAGTTGCTCCACGAGCTGCGGGATGGTGGTGGCGTGTGGCGCGGCGGGCGGAGCAGCGGACGGCGTGATGGGTGGCGCTACTGGTGGCCCCGGTGGCGCTGCGTCCGCGCCACGGGCCAGCATGTCGGCGCGTAGCTCGGCCAGCAGCAGGCGGGCGGCGGCCAGTGTCTGCACGCGGCCATATTCGGCAATCAGCGGCTGGCAGGCGGCGTCGGACAAGATGAGGTGCACGGCGGGCAGATTGACAGCGCGCGATTCGCCGCCCGCCTGCGGACGTGCAGCGCTGGTATTGACTCGGGCTTCTGCGCGCCCGGTGCCGCCGGCGTCCGCGAGCGAGCGCGCCGAGGCGGCGTCGCGCGATGCCGCTGGGCGCCCGGCGTCGTCGGCGGCGGCAGTATCGGTAGCGGCGGGCTGCTGCTGTTGCTGCTGATCGCTGGCGGTTGGGCGATTCATTCGGCGGTGAACCACAGTAGCGGGTTGCCGCTGGCGCGGGCGTAGCCGGCTTCGCCGACCAGCACGTCCAGCATCAGGCTGGCCAGGTCGTCGGCCAGAGGTTCCACGTTGTAGTCATGCTCCTGGTTGAAGATTTTACGGTAGGTGTGGCAATCGTCGCAGGTTTCCGCGCGCGCAACTTTGCTGGGATCGTTGGCTTTGCCCTCAGCCTCGTCGGCGCCGACGGGCGTCTGGCTATCGGCATCTTCCAGGCTTTGGTAGGCGATTTTGGCGGTGGCTTCGCAGTGCGTGCACTTCACCCTCACCATATGCCACTCGCTGGAGCAGATCGAGCATTGCAGATAGCGGTAGCCCTGCGACTGCCCGCCGATGCGGACCACGCTGGCCACGGGATGCGAGCCGCACACGGGACACAGCGTCCCCGTCACCAGCGGCTGCACGCGCTGCGGATCCAGCCTGCTGGCCTGAATCGTCCACACCACCTGCAGCGCGGCGGCGATGAAGGGCGCGTGCAGGGGATTGATCGCTTCGCGGAATTCGTTCAGCACGGCGTCGGCGTAGCCTTCCAGATGGGCGTCGTCCAGTACGCACAGCTCGTCCAGCACCATGGTCAGCTGCGGCTGGTCGGCGGCCAGGTTGTCCAGCTGCCCCAGCAGGCTGCTGAAGACCTGCTTCCACACATCGGGACGCACGCCGCTGACGGGCAGCGGCGGCATATTGTGCGCCAGCGCCGTGTCGATGGTGTCGGCGTCCGGTAGAGGGATGGCGTAGGGCGCGTCTGCGGACGGCGAGAGCAGGGCCTGCGTCAGCGAGGCCTGCGCATCGACCAGCGCCGCCATCAGCAGCAGATAGCCGCGCAGCGTGTCGCCGACGGGGATACCTTTGATTTCGTTATTGGCCAGCTGCCGCAGGCGCGCGGCGCGGTCGGTGAAGACGCTGCGCGGCTCCGGCTGGCGCAGACGTGGGATGGCGTTGTGATCGAGCGCTTCGATCTCGCCGGGTGAAAGCAGGCGTTGTACCAAGTGTCTCCCCCATTTTTGTTTGGATCATTCTAATCCAAAAAACGGGGGAGGCAACACTTAAACACTTAGTCCCGCTTGCGTGCGACTTCCTCGAACCAGCGCCGGTGATGCTTGCGCGCCCAGCCGTAAGTCACCGTCCCGCGCACCATGGCCCCGATCGAGCCCTTGACCCAGAAGCCGGCGTAAATATGCACGATGATGGCGCAGATGATGACGAAGGCGCAGAAGGCGTGCAGCAGCGCCGACAAACGCACCAGGTCGATGGGGAAGTAGGCCGCGAAGTAGGCGCGCCAGATCACGAGGCCCGTCACCAGCAGGGCGCACATGCACAGGATCAGCACGATGAACAGCATCTTCTGTCCCGCGTTGTAGCGGCCTACGGGCGGCAGCTTGTCTTCGCGGTTGGCGGCGACGTCGCCCATCTGTTCCAGCCATTGCTTGTCGCCCGGCTCGAACTTGTTGTGGTGCCAGAAGCGCGACACCAGCACCATGAAGGAGATGAACATCACCAGCCCGATAAAGGGATGGAGGATGCGCGTCCACTGTCCGGCGCCGAGGAAGACGTTCATCCAGGCCATCGCCGGGTGGAACATGGACAGCCCGGACACGGCCAGCAGAATGAAACAGATGGCCGTGATCCAGTGGTTGGTGCGCTCGTCCGCCGTATAGCGTTCGATCAGGGGATTGCCATCCTTGTCGCGTAAGGGTTTCATTTTGGTCCCTCCCGGAGCCGGTTCGCTTCGTGCAGCGCCTCGGCTTCCTCATCCTTGCTGACTTCATTCGGACCGACGCGCGAGTAGTGGAACCAGCTGACCAGGGCGGTGGCGGCGAGGCCGGCCAGGGCCAGCGGCTTGGTCAGTCCCTTCCACAGCCCGACCATTGGGCTGATGCTGGGATTGGACTTCAGGCCGTGGTAGAGCTCCGGCTGGTCCGCATGGTGCAGCACATACATCACATGCGTGCCGCCCACGCCGGCAGGATCGTACAGGCCCGCCTGGGCGAAGCCGCGCGACTTCAGGTCTGTGATGCGTTCCTCGGCGTGCGCCTTCATGTCCTCTTTGGTGCCGAAGACGATGGCGCCAGTGGGGCAGGTCTTGACGCAGGCCGGTTCCTGGCCCACGGCCACGCGGTCCGAGCACAGCGTGCATTTGTAGACCCGGTCGTCCTTCTTCGAGATGCGCGGAATGTCGAAGGGGCAGCCGGCGATGCAGTAGCCGCAGCCGATGCAGTTCTCCTGGTGGAAGTCGACGATGCCGTTCGTGTATTGCACGATGGCGCCCGGCGAAGGGCAGGCTTTCAAACAGCCCGGATCTTCGCAGTGCATGCAGCCGTCCTTGCGGATCAGCCATTCCAGGTTGCCGTCGCTGGTTTCGTGTTCGGAGAAGCGCATCACCGTCCACGATTCCGGCGTCAGGTTGGCCGGGTTGTCGTACACGCCGACGTTCTCGCCCACTTCGTCGCGCAGGTCGTTCCACTCCATGCAGGCGGTCTGGCAAGCCTTGCAGCCGATGCACTTGGAGACGTCGATCAGCTTGGCGACCGTGCCGGTGACGGGCGTGCGGCCGACGGGCGGCTGCACCGTGGTGGCCGACAGGCGCTTGATATCCAATGATTGCAGTGCCATGTCTTCCTCCCTATGCCTTTTCCACTTTCACCAGGAACGACTTGAATTCCGGTGTCTGCGAATTGCCGTCGCCGACCGACGGCGTCAGCGTGTTGACCAGGTAGCCCGGCTTCGTCAAACCCTTGAAGCCGAAGTTCAGCGGCAGTCCGACCTGGTGCGTCTTCTTGCCGTTGATGGTGAGCGCCTTGATGCGCTTGGTGACCACGGCCTTGGCGAAGATGTGGCCCCGCTTGGAACTGACCTTGACCCGGCCGCCGGTGGAGATGCCGATTTCGCCCGCCAGTTCCTCGCCGATTTCCACGAACTGCTCCGGCTGCACGATGGCGTTGAGGCGCGCGTGCTTGGTCCAGAAATGGAAGTGCTCCGTGAGTCGGTAGCTGGTCGCCACATGGGGGAATTCCGCCGCCTTGCCCAGTTTCGCCCGGTCGTTGGGGAACATGCGTCCGGCCGGGTTGCTGGTGGCTTTGGGATTGTCCGGATGGAGCGGGTTGTGGCCGATGGGCGTTTCAAACGGCTCGTAGTGCTCCGGCATGGGGCCTTCCGCCATGGCAGCGCGGCAGAAGAAGCGCGCCGCGCCCTCGGGCAGCATGATGAAGGGGTTCATGCCGTTTTCCGGCGGCTCGTCGGCCTTGAAGTCGGGGACGTCGGCGCCGGCCCAGCTGGCGCCGTTCCACCACACCAGCTTGCGCGTCGGGTCCCAGGGCTTGCCGCTCGGGTCGGAGGACGCGCGGTTGTAAAGGATGCGGCGGTTGGCCGGCCAGGCCCAGGCCCAGTTCAGGGTCATGCCGATGCCGGTCGGGTCGCTGTTGTCGCGCCGTCCCATCTGGTTGCCGGCGGCCGTCCACGCACCGGCGAAGATCCAGCAGCCGCAGGCCGTGGTGCCGTCGTCGCGCAGCTGGGCGAAGCCGGCCAGCTGTTCGCCTTTCTTCAGAATGACCTTGGTCGGATCCTTGGGATCGGTCAGCTCCTTCAGCGCCTTGCCGTTGTATTCCATCGCCAGCTCTTCCGGTGAGGGGAATTCGGGCTTGGCGTAGGGCCAGGTCAGGTTGACGATGGGATCGGGGAATTTACCGCCATCCTTCTGGTAGGCCTTCTTCATGCGCAGGAAGATGCCGGACATGATCTCCAGGTCGCTGCGCGATTCGCCGGGACCGTCCGCGCCTTGCCAGTGCCATTGCAGCACGCGCGAGGAGCTGACCAGCGAGCCCCTTTCCTCGGCAAAGCAGGTGGTGGGCAGGCGGAACACCTCGGTCTGGATCTTGGTCGGATCGACTTCGTGGAACTCGCCGAAGGGACGCCAGAACTCCGCCGTCTCGATGGCCAGCGGATCCATCACCACCAGGAACTTGAGCTTGGACAGGGCTTCCGTGATCTTCTGCTTGTCCGGCGCCGAAGCGAGGATGTTGAAGCCCTGGCAGATGTAGCCGTTCATTTTCCCCTGATGCATCAGCTCGAAGGCTTGCAGCATGTCGTAGGGCTTGTCCAGCTTGGGCAGGTAGTGGAAGGCGTAGTGGTTCTCCTCCGTCGCCGCGTCGCCCCACCAGGACTTCATCAGGCTGACGATGAACTTCTTGGCGTTGCTGTAGTAGCTCCACTGGTTGGGCCGCAGCGGCTTGAGGGCGCGCTTGGCGACGTAGGCGTCCCAGTCCTGTTCCGCCTCGCCGGGCAGGGTCAGGTAACCGGGCAGGGCGTCCGTCAGCAGGCCCAGGTCGGTCAGGCCCTGGATGTTGGAGTGGCCGCGCAGGGCGTTCATGCCGCCGCCCGCGATGCCGATATTCCCCAGCAGGAGCTGCACCAGAGCGCCCGTGCGCAGGGTCTGCGCGCCGGTCGAGTGCTGGGTCCAGCCCAGGGCGTAGAGGATGGTGGCGGCGCGTCCCGGCACGGCGGTGGAGGCCAGCGTCTCCGCCACCTTCTGGAACTTGGCGGGCGGGACGCCGCAGATTTTCTCCACCATCTCCGGCGTGTAGCGCGAGTAGTGCTTCTTCACGATCTGGTACACGCAGCGCGGATTTTCCATGGTCGGATCGACCTTGGCGAAGCCGTCGGCGCCGATGTCGTAATTCCAGCTGGTCTTGTCGGTGTACTTGCCCGCCGCCTCGTCGTAGCCGGAATAGAGGCCGTTGTTGAAGGCGAAGTCCTCGCGCACGAGGAAGGTCATGTCCGTGTAGTTGCGGACGTAGTCGTGCTGGATCTTGTCGCTCGTGAGCAGGTAGTTGATGATCGCGCCAAGGAAGACGATGTCCGTGCCGGTGCGCGTGGGGACGTAGTAGTCGGCCACGGAGGCGGTACGGGTGAAGCGCGGATCGACCACCATCAGCTTGGCGCCGCGGTGCGCCTTCGCTTCAGTGACCCATTTGAATCCGCATGGGTGGGCTTCGGCGGCATTGCCGCCCATGACCAGGATCACGTCCGCATTGCGGATATCGACCCAGTGATTCGTCATCGCACCACGTCCGAATGTCGAGGCAAGACCTGCCACCGTCGGACCGTGTCATACGCGCGCTTGATTATCGAAGGCCAGCATGCCGGTGGCACGCATGGTCTTATGGGTCAGGTATCCCACTTCATTGGTGGCGGCCGAGGCGCACAGCATGCCCATCGAGGTCCAGCGGTTGACGGTCTTGCCGTCCTCCGTCTTCTCGATGAAATTGGCGTCGCGGTCGGCCTTCATCAATTTGGCGATGCGGTCCAGGGCCTCGTCCCACGACATGCGCTTCCACTCCGTGCCGCCGGGCGCGCGGTATTCCGGCACCAGCAGGCGGTTGGGCGAGTGGATGAAGTCGATCAGGCTGGCGCCCTTGGGACACAGGGTGCCGCGGTTGACCGGGTGGTCGGGATCGCCCTCGATGTGGATGATGGAGGCGGTGGCGTTCTTGGCGCCGTCGCCCAGTCCATACATCAGAATGCCGCAGCCAACGGAGCAATAGGGGCAGGTGTTACGGGTTTCGGTGCTGCGCGCCAGCTTGTATTGCCGGACTTCGGCCAGGGCCGTGCCGGGCGCAAGGCCCAGCAGCGCGATACTCGAACCCGCGATGGTCGCGCCAGTCACCTTCAGGAACTGACGCCGGGACATCTGGTTCATGGGGAGGCCTCTCATAAAGATGAAAAGACTCCATGAGTGTAGCACTACGGAAGTTTATGCAATTGAATTGTCGTGCATCAAATGTTGTATTTGCGCCATCGCAACATAAATTACCCGGGGCCGGGCAGCAGGCTTTCGATCGCCGCCAGCGAGGGCGGGGTGGCGCCGGGTGACTGGCAGGCCGCCGCGCCGGCCGCCACGGCGAATTGCAGGTGGCGCAGCGGCTCGCGGCCGGGGTGGCGCAGCATGCTGAAGGCGAGGGCGGCGATGCTGGCGTCGCCGGCGCCCACGGTGTCGGCCACGGCGACGCGGGGCGCGGGCTGGCGCCAGACGTGGCTTCCAATGTGCAGCGAGGCGCCCGCCTCGCCCCGGGTGTAGAGGATGGTGGCGGACGGGTTCCAGCCGCGCAGGGTGGCGAAGGCGGCGGCCGTGTCCTGTGTGCGGAACAGGCCCGCCAGGTCTTCTTCCGAGACCTTGATGACGTCGGCCAGTTCCGTCATCTGGCGCAGGGTGGCGTCGTAGCACTGGTCCATCAGCACGCGGTGATTGGGGTCGTAGCTGATCTTCACGCCGTGCTGCTTGAGGGAGCGGGCCAGTGCCAGCAGCTTGTCCGCCAGCGGCTGGCGCGCCAGGCTGATGCCGCCGAAGTGCGCCCACTGGCAGTGGGCCTGCCAGCCTTGCGGTAGCAGGCTCGCGTCGAAGTGCAGGTCGGCGCTGTCGTCGCCGACGAAGAAATAGGCTGGCGGCTCCGTGCGGTGGACGATGGCCAGCAGCGGAGATTTGTCCACCTGCTGCAGGAAGCGCAGGTCGAGGCGGGCGGCGGCGCTGGCCTGGTACAGGGCGTCGCCGAAGACGTCGCGGCTGACGGCGCCGGCGAAGGCGGAGGGCACGTCCAGCCGCGCCATCGCGCGCGCCACGTTCCAGGTGGAGCCGCCCGTCTGGCTCAGCCAGCGTTGCAGGGCGGCGTCCTGCACGATCATGTCGGTCAGCGCTTCTCCGGCGGCGACGAAAAGGGGGAAGCCGCTCATTTCAGGATGTTGAGCACTTCGTAGCAGGCGCCCATGGTGTGGTAGTCGGTTTTCCCGGCAGGGGATTTTTCGTCAGTCAGCTTGCTGTTGTCGGCGCCGAGGATGCGGTACCAGGCGCCGTGCTGGTGGTCGACGAAGTGCTGCCAGCTGTAGGCCCAGATTTTGTCGTACCAGTCCCAGTAGCGCTGCTCGCCCGTGCGCGCGCCGAGCAGTGCGGCGGCGGCCAGGCTTTCGGCCTGCACCCAGAAGTATTTGAGCTCGTCGCAGATGCCGCCGTCGGGCGCGAAGCCGTAGTGGATGCCGCCGTGCCGCTGGTCCCAGGCTTTGTCCAGCGCCGCGTCGAACAGGCGCTTGGCGCGCGGCAGCAGCCACTCGGTGCCTCCGGACAGATGCTTGCCGTGACGCTCCAGTAGCAGCAGGAGCTTGGCCCATTCCGTCAGATGGCCCGGCTGGTAGCCCCATGGACGGAAGATATTGGACTTGTCGTGGCGGTTGTATTCCGTGTCGACCGACCAGTTGGCGTGGTAGTGCTCCCAGATCAGGTTGTTGTACAGGGCGGCCTGGCGCAGGGTGATGTTGCGGGCAAGCGTTTCGGCGCGCAGCAGGAAGATGCGTTCGCCCGTCGCTTCGAAGGCGGCGATCAGCGCTTCACAGGCGTGCATGTTGGCGTTCTGGCCGCGATAGGGCGAGAGCTCGGACCAGTCGGCGCTGGCCTCGTCGGCGTACAGGCCGTGCTGGGCGTCCCAGAAGCGGTGCTCCATCAGGTCGAAGGTCTCGTCTATCCATGCGCGGGCATGCGTTTCGCCGGCCATCAAGGCGTGGCTGTAGGCCAGCAGGACGAAGGCCAGGCCGTAGCAGTGGTTGGTGGCGTCGGTGACGGTGCGCTGGCCGTTTTGCCAGTCGAGCTGCCAGGCGTAGCCGCCGGTGGCTGGGTCGCGATGCGCGTCGCGCACGAAGGCCAGCGCGTGGCGCATGCGCTGCTGGTCTTGCGGGTCGCCGAACTGGCGCCAGGCCATGGCGTAGTTGAAGACGAAGCGCGTGCTGCTCACCAGATGGCGGGTGCGGGCGTCGTAGATGCTGCCGTCGTCCTTGTAGAAGTGATAGATCCCGCCGCTGGGATCGACGCAGCGCGCATCGTAGAAGCGCTTGGTGTGCAGGATGTGGTCGAGCAGGGTGCTGCGGGAGTGGAAGTCCGGTGCCATCTTTTCATTGCCCGAAATGATTTGGCGAAAAGTGTAGCGCATTTCCTTCCGCCCGGCGAGGTGGATCAAACATGGGCCTGCTGTCTTCGTTAAGCTCGGAAGTCCGAGGGGAGGAGACATGACGAGACGGCGAAGACAACTTGGCGGGGGTAAAGAAAAAACGCGATGGTTCAGGTCGTCGCGGCTAAAGCTGCTGGGTCGGTATGTTGGTGATCAGCTTGTTGGGGTAATTCTGTTCATCGCGCTTGTGGTGGTCGACGGATTCGCGTCCTGGCTTGTGGCGTTGTTGCCTCTGGTAAGTGACGACGTGGTCTTCCTAAAATTTGCTGAGTTTATGCACCTGCTTCTCATGGCGGCTGATGGCTTTTTATTCGTTTGGGCGGTGCTATACTTGCTTGTCCGCGCCATCAAGGAGGGCAAAGATGAATGACAACTGGAAAGAAGGTTGGCATGAGTTTCGTGAGGGATTCATTGAAGGCCTGAAGGAATGGCGGTATGTGGTCCATGTCTACTTCTTGCCCATAACTTTCCTTTGGCGCCAGAGCATTCGTGGGCTGCGATTTGTCGCCAACAAGCTGCGCTTAGCCAGCCAGTAAAGGTGCGAGTTCTGGTGCGAGCAGGACCATCAGGATGCCGCTGAAGATCATGGTCAGGCTGGCGACAGCGCCTTCTTCCGCGCCGATGCTGCGGGCGGCGTTCAGGCCGAAGCCGTGGGCTGCCGCACCAAACGGCGCACCTCGCGCAATGCGCATGCGGATCGGCAGGCGCTTCAGAATTGCTTCTCCCATCAGCAGGCCGAACAGGCCGGTGATCATTACAAACAATCCCGTCAATTGAGCAGAACCGCCCAGGTGGCGCGTCGCTTCCAGCGCGAACGGTGTCGACACCGAACGTGCCAGCAGGCTGTGCGCGCTGTTGTCGTCGAGGCCGAGCACTCGGCCCAGCACCACGCTGCTGACCAACGAGGCGACGATGCCGGCGCAGCAGCCCAGCGTCAGCGCCAGCCAGTGCTTGCGGATCAGCGCGCGCGACTGGTAGATCGGCAGCGCGAATGCCACCGTGGCAGGGCCGAGCAGCCAGGGCAGCCAGCGGGCGTCGGTCATGTACTGGTCATAGCTGGTGGAAGACAGTTCAAGCACTGCGATCAGAATCAGCGAGGTGCCTAATGCTGGCGTCAGCAGGCGATGGCGATAGCGCTGCTGCAGGCTGCGATTGGCGTAGTACAGCCCGACCGTCAGCAAGAGGAAGAGCAGGGCTTTCATGCGTGGGATCCCGTTCGCGCGGCGCGCAGGGTCCGCAGCGCGCGCAGGCGGCGTCCGCGTTCGATGCGGCAGGCCCATTCAACGATGAAGGCCACCGCCAGCAGCACGCTCAAAAAGCCCAACCCAATCGCCAGCATCAGGCGCAGGCCTTCGCTGTGCAGCAGGCCGGTGAACTGCACCACCGACACCACCAGCGGAATAAAGAACAGCAGCATATGCGACAGCAGCCAATCCGCGCCACGCGCGATCACATCCGGCGGCAGCGCGCCGCTCAGCATCAGCACCACCATCAGCAGCAGACCCACCACGCCGCCGGAGAAGGGCAGGTGCAGCCATGCCGCTGCGCGGTCGGCTGCGAACCAGATCGCGGCCAGCATCGCGACTTGCAGCGCAGTGCGTGGGGTGTGAGAGGTGAGCAAGGTATCCATGCAGACCATTCTAGGCTCCGAAGAATGAAAGATAAAATGAATTAAAATCATGAAAATCATTCTAAATCGGAATACATCATGGACCTGCGCGCCTTGCGCTACTTCGTCGCCGTGGTCGAGCAGCAGGGCTTCAGCCGCGCCGCCGACAGTCTGCACGTGACCCAGCCCACCGTCAGCAAGATGATCCGCCAGTTGGAAGACTCGCTCGGCCTGATCCTGCTGGAGCGCACCGGCAAGCGCTTCACGGTCACTGACGCGGGCCGCATCGTGCTGCAGCGGGGCCGGGCCATGCTGGCCATGCAGCAGGAAATGGGCGTGGAGCTGGCCGACCTGCAGCAGCTGGAGCGCGGCGATCTGCGCATCGGCGTGACCCAGCACGCGCACGCGGTGCTGGCGACCGCGCTGGCCGCGTACCACAAGCGCTACCCGAATATCGAGCTGAAGCTGTTTGAAGGCGGCTCGCACACCATCGCCTCCGACTTGCGCAACGGTGTGCTGGAGATGGGCACGGCGCTGGAATATCCCGGCAATGCCGCGCTGGAGACCGAGTTCGACGCGCACCCGCTGGTGGTATCGCCTCTATGCCTGCTGGCGCCGCGCCATGGTCCCTGGCAGGGCCGCAAGCAGGTGGCGCTGCGCGAGCTGGCCGATTGCGCCTTCATCTTCTATGGCGAAGGCTTTGCCCTGAATGACATGGTGGCGGAGGCCTGCCAGCGCGCGGGCTTCACGCCGCGTATCAGCGGCCGCAGCGGACAGTGGGAGTTTGTCGCCTCGCTGGTGCGGCTGGGCGTGGGCATCACGCTGCTGCCCAAGATCTTCTGCGATACGCTGCCGCCCAGCCAGTTCGCCGTGGCGGTGCTGAAGGAGCCGGCCATGGACTGGCGCCTGATGATGGCCTGGCGCCGTGGCAGCCACCTGTCCTTCGCCGCGCGCGCCTGGCTGGAGCTGCTGCGCAAGCCAGTGCGCTGACGTTGCAGCGCGGCTATTTGTCGCTCAGGCGGCGATTTTTGCAGTTCGTCGCAATCCGCGTGTGCCTTGCGGGGAGGATCGATATAGTTCAACCATACCGAAACGAATCACCAGCCCCAAGGAGAACATCATGAACATCGCTAAACACATGGAAGCCATCTTCGTCGCCGCCGCCGTCCTGCTGGGCTTCTCGGCATACGCCACCGCCGCACAGCCGGTGATCCAGGTGCGCGCCGCCGCCGTCAGCGTGGCTGCCGACACCGCGAAAATGCCTGTCGTTGTTGTCTCTCACAAGCGCCTGGCCAAGTAAGCATTGCTGGCGTTACCGGCCGCTGCTACATTAGGCGCTGGCCGAGAAGAACAACATCGAGGAATCCGATATGAAGAAATTTTTCCAGTTTGTGCTGTTGCTGGTCGCCTCTCTCTGCGCGCAGATGGCGCGCGCGGGCGATGACTACAGCATGGAATCGCGTCCCATCGACGCCCGCGTCGTGCGCATCAAGCTTGACGGGGTCATCGACCTCAAGCTGCGCCAGGGCGATACGCCGTCGCTGGTGATCCGCTCGGACAGGCGCTTCGCCGGCAAGGTCAACGCGGTGCAGACGGGCGATACCCTGCATCTGGACACGGAAGGCCGCGGCTTCAAACTGAACCACAACTCGGTGCGCGCCGAGCTGACCCTGCCCATGCTGCGTGAGGTGGTGTCGGAAGGCGTGGGCATGACGGAGATCGCCGGCTTCAGCGGCGACGAGCTGGAACTGACCCTGGACGGCGCCGGTTCCATGAAGGTGGCGGGCGACTACAAGAAGCTGAAGGCCAATCTGGGCGGCGTCGGCAGCATGCATCTGTGGCTGAGCGAGAACGACAGCGTGGACTTGGACCTGCATGGCGCCGGCTTCATCAACCTGGGCGGGCACAGCAAGCTGCTGCGCGCTTCGCTGGGCGGTCTGGGCAGCCTGAACGCGCAGCAGTTCCAGGCTGACGCCGTGAACCTGGAGTTGAGCGGACTGGGCAACGCCACCGTCACCGCCAAGACCAGCGCCACGCTGAATCTGAGCGGACTCGGTTCCGTCACCGTCTACGGCAAGCCGCAGAACCGCGACGTCAGCGTCGACGGCCTTGGCAAAGTGAGCTGGAAATGAAAAATTTCCTGATCGCGATCGTCCTCGCGCTGGGCGTGCAGAACGCCGCGCTGGCGGGCTTCGCCGAAGGGGCGACCGCCTACAACAACAAGAACTACGCCGTGGCCTACCGCGAAATCCTGCCGCTGGCCAAGGCCGGCAATGCGGACGCGGAGCATCTGCTGGGCCTGATGTACTACATGGGCCGCGGTGTGCCGCAGGATTACAAGCAGGCTTTCGAATGGCACCGCAAGGCGGCCCAGCAGGGCAAGGCCGACGCGCAATACGTGGTCGGCGCCATGTACTACACGGGCAACGCCGTGATCCAGGACCACAAGCAGGCCATCAACTGGTTCCGCAAGGCGGCCGAGCAGGGACACGCCGACGCGCAGCAGGTGCTGGGCCTGATGTACCGCTATCACATCGGCGGCATGCCGCAGGATAACGTGATCGCCTATATGCTGTGGAATCTGTCGGCTGCGGGCGGGTCCATGCAGGCGGCCGAGCAGCGCGCGGCCGTGGTCAAGTACATGAGCCAGGAGCAGATCGAGGAAGGGCAGGCGCTGTCCGCCGGATGGAAGCCGAACACGCCACTGCCCAGCAAGTCGCGCACGGGCGGCGGCTAGCGCGGGTCCGCCCGTGGCGCGCATGCAGGCCTTTTTCAGCTGACGTATACTCGCCCTTTCTGCTGAAAAGGGCAACGTCATGCGAGCAATTGAGATTACCAAACCCGGCAGCCCGGACGTGCTGCATCTGTACGAGCGCCCCATGCCCACGGTGCGCGCAGGCGAGGTGCTGATCAAGGTCCACGCGGCCGGCATCAACCGCCCCGACGTGTTCCAGCGCCTGGGCAATTACGCGCCGCCGCCCGGCGCGTCCGACATTCCCGGCCTGGAAGTGGCGGGCGAAATCGTCGACGGCGACCTGTCCGGCACCGGCTTCCACAAGGGCGATATGGTGTGCGCCCTGGTGCAGGGCGGCGGCTATGCGGAATACTGCGTGGCGCCGGCCCTGCAGTGCCTGCCCGTGCCGAAAGGCTTGTCGATGGTGGAGGCGGCCTCGCTGCCGGAAAACTTCTTCACCGTCTGGAGCAATGTGTTCGACCGCGCCCACCTGGTGGCGGGCGAGACCCTGCTGGTGCAGGGCGGCACCTCCGGCATCGGCGTGACGGCGATCCAGCTGGCGACGGCCATGGGCCATCGCGTGTTCGCCACGGCGGGCAGCGAGGACAAGGCGCGCGCCTGCGAAAAGCTGGGCGCCGAACGCGGCATCAACTACAAGACGGAAGACTTCGCCGAAGTGGTCAAGTCGCTGACCAATGACCGCGGCGTGGACGTCATCCTCGACATGGTGGGCGGCGACTATCTGCCGCGCGAGATCGGTTGCCTGGCCGACGACGGCCGCATCGCCATCATCGCCACCCTGGGCGGCGGCAAGTCCACGGTGGACGTGGGCCAGGTGCTGCGCCGCCGGCTGACCATCACCGGTTCCACCCTGCGTCCCCGCTCCGTCGCTTTCAAGGGCGCCATCGCGGCCCATCTGCGCCAGCGCGTGTGGCCCATGATCGAGGCGGGCAAGGTCAAGCCCGTGATCTACGAAACTTTCCCCCTGGAGCAGGCGTCCAAGGCGCATGCGCTGATGGAAAGCAGCCAGCATGTCGGGAAAATAATGTTGCAAATCGTCTAAGCTTCAGTTTGACCCGCTATTCGGCCTCGCGTTAAAATAGCGGGTTATTGAATTTTAGGCCACTATGCGACGCAAACTCGTCATCGGTAATTGGAAAATGAACGGCTCCCGCGCCGGCAACACTGCGCTGTTGTCCGGTATCGTGGCCGGTTTGGCGGCGAACGATGCGCCGCGCGCGGAATGCGCCGTGTGCGTGCCTGCTCCCTATCTGGCCCAGTGCGCGGCCGAACTGCAGGGTACGCCCGTGAGCTGGGGTGGACAGGATATCTCGGTCTACGCCGCCGGCGCCTATACGGGCGAAGTGTCGGGTTCGATGCTGGCCGACTTCGGCAGCCACTACGTGCTGGCGGGCCACTCGGAGCGCCGCGCCTACCACCAGGAAAGCAATGAGCTGGTGGCGCGCAAGGCTGTCGCCGCCCTGGCCGCCGGCCTGACCCCCGTGGTCTGCGTGGGCGAGACGCTGGAGCAGCGCGAGGCGGGGCAGACGGTGGCCGTGGTGATGGGCCAGCTGAACGCCGTGCTGAGTTCGCTGTCCTTGGAAGACCTGGACAAGATCGTGCTGGCCTACGAGCCCGTATGGGCCATCGGCACCGGCAAGACGGCCACGCCGCAGATCGCGCAAGAGGTGCATGCCCTCCTGCGCGAGCGCGTGGCGCAGAAGAGCGCTGCGGCCGCGGCGGCCATGCCCATCCTGTACGGTGGCAGCATGAAGCCGGACAATGCGAAGGAATTGATGGCCCAGCCCGATATCGACGGCGGCCTGATCGGCGGGGCCGCCCTGAAGGCGCCCGATTTTCTCGGTATCATCTACGCCGTTTAAAGCGCCGCTGAGTCATTTTTGCAAAGAAGTATCTGTATTACCAAAGTAAGACCCTATTTAAACTGAGAATGGAATAACATGAACACCTTGTTCAATCTGATCGTCGTAGTGCAGGTTCTGTCCGCATTGGCCATTATCGGCCTCGTGTTGCTGCAGCATGGTAAGGGCGCCGATATGGGCGCGGCGTTTGGTTCGGGTGCCTCGGGCAGCCTGTTTGGCGCCACCGGCTCCTCCAACTTCATGTCGAAGTCGACCGCGGTGGCCGCGGCGATCTTCTTCAGCGCCACCCTGGCCCTGGTGTATGTCGGTAGCCAGCACGGCGGCACTGTCAGCGGCGGCGTGATGGACAAGGCTCTGCCAGTTGCTCCGGCGCCTGCGGCTCCGGCCACCGGCGCGGCGGCGATTCCGGGCGCTCCGGCGGCCGCTCCTGCTGCTTCGGCGCCGGCTGCTCCGGTGCCGGCCGCGAGCGGCGCGGCAGCCGGGACGCCGGACCGGTCGATTCCGAAGTAAATCGGCATTTTTTGCCTCTGCTATTGCTGAGTTATTTTTTAGTCAAGCTAGAAAAACAATTCACAGTGTGTAGATACAAAGATTTATCGTTTTTCTTCTTGTTTTGCCGCAATACGCATTAACAAGTGCGGTAAAACACAGTAGAATAGCGGCCTTAATGCCGACGTGGTGAAATTGGTAGACACGCTATCTTGAGGGGGTAGTGGCGCAAGCTGTACGAGTTCGAGTCTCGTCGTCGGCACCAAAAGAATAATTAAACATTTGAGGCCAGCAAGGTAGTACTGACCGAGCTGGCTTTTTTACGAGGATGTGTCGTTTGATCCTTTGAGTTTGTGGTTCGAGGGATCGAACGTTAAGAGCACCGCAGAGCACCGCAGTGTGTCCTTTAACCGACCGTTCAACATAAGCTCAATCAAATCGTGAACCTCGAAAACTATCTCCCCGTCCTTCTCTTCATCCTCGTCGGTCTCGGCGTAGGTATCGCGCCCCAGGTGCTGGGCCACATCCTCGGGCCGAACAAGCCCGATGCTGCTAAACTCTCCCCTTATGAATGCGGCTTCGAAGCCTTCGAAGACGCGCGCATGAAGTTCGACGTGCGTTACTACCTCGTCGCAATCCTCTTTATTTTGTTCGATCTGGAAACGGCATTCTTCTTCCCATGGGGCGTCTCCATGCGTGAACTGGGCTGGGCCGGTTTCGTGACGATGATGGTGTTCATCGCCGAATTCGTGGTCGGTTTTTGGTATATCTGGAAGAAAGGTGCCCTTGATTGGGAATAAGCCATGGCTATTGAAGGCGTATTAAACGAAGGTTTCATCACCACCTCGGCCGACAAGCTGATCAACTGGGCGCGCACGGGTTCCATGTTCCCGATGACGTTCGGTCTGGCCTGCTGCGCGGTCGAAATGATGCACGTGGGCGCAGCCCGTTACGACCTGGACCGCTTCGGCATCGTGTTCCGTCCTTCGCCGCGTCAGTCCGACGTGATGATCGTGGCCGGCACGCTGTGCAACAAGATGGCGCCCGCACTGCGCAAGGTGTACGACCAGATGGCCGAACCGCGCTGGGTGATCTCGATGGGTTCCTGCGCCAACGGCGGCGGCTACTATCACTACTCCTACTCCGTGGTGCGCGGCTGCGACCGCATCGTGCCGGTGGACGTCTATGTTCCCGGCTGCCCACCGACCGCTGAAGCGCTGCTGTACGGCATCCTGCAGCTGCAGAACAAGATCAAGCGCACTGACACGATCGCTCGTACCTAAAGGCGCTGCACACTATGACTACTCATCTGGAAAAACTGCAAACCGCCCTCGGCACCGCCCTGGGCGAGCGCGTTAAGACCATCGTCGCGCTGGGCGAGATCACGCTGGAAGTGAAGGGCGCCGACTACTACGGCGTCATGCAGACGCTGCGCGACGATCCGACCCTGGGCTTCGATCAGGCGATCGACCTGTGCGGCGTGGACTACATGACCTATGGCGACGGCGCCTGGGACGGCGCCCGTTTCGCCGTCGTCGTGCACCTGCTGTCGGTGAAGTACAACTGGCGCGTGCGCGTGCGCGCGTTCTGCGCGGACGACGACATGCCGCTGCTGCCGTCGGTGATGCCGCTGTGGCGCGCCGTGAACTGGTACGAGCGCGAAGCGTTCGACATGTACGGCATCCTGTTCGAAGGCCACAACGACCTGCGCCGCATCCTGACTGACTACGGCTTCATCGGCCACCCGTTCCGCAAGGACTTCCCGGTGTCGGGCTATGTCGAAATGCGCTACGACCCCGAGCAGAAGCGCGTGATCTACCAGCCGGTCACCATCGAGCCGCGTGAAAACG
>Ga0213872_10000749_pt1 | contig 24010 bp, 27 predicted proteins | sample VelepicomBERX_R2_FD_160071 | JGI IMG/M metagenome (GOLD analysis project Ga0213872, IMG submission 160071) | Rhizosphere microbial communities from Vellozia epidendroides in rupestrian grasslands, the National Park of Serra do Cipo, Brazil - RX_R2 | ecosystem: Host-associated > Plants > Roots >...
GCGAGGGTACGAAGTAGTCGATCGAGTAGTGAACGTCCTTGGTCCCCATCTTTTCGGGGTCGACCAGTAGCCGCTCTTCCCCCTTCAAACCCTTGCGCACGTAAAGCTTGCTGTTGTCGTCGCTGGGCGCACGTTTGAAGTAGAAATAGTATTCACCCGCAGTGCCGACCTGATAAACCACCGTACTGGCGCTGGAGAGGGCCTCAATGCGCTTTTGCAGGGCATTCTTGCCCGGCAGGTTGGTCAGCACCTGACGCGTGTAGTCGTTCTGGCCTTTCATCCACGATTGGAACTCAGGGTCCTTCTCGTTTTCCATCCACTGATAAGGGTCGACAACCGCCGTACCCCAATAGGTATTGGTTACCGGCTTGATGGGTGCGACGGGGGGTGTATCGGCCAGTACTGACGAGGCCGCGCCGGTCAGCGCGACAGTCAGTAGGCCAGAGATTACTGCGGGTTGCAGCATGGGTGGACGCCTCCTTGGGTGTTATGACCGCCCAGTGTATGCGCCCAAGGCACCATACCGTGGGTATGGTGCCTTGCCAGCCGGGTGATGCAGGGAAATTACGACAATCGTTCACGCCGCCAAGAGACGATAGCGGCCAATCTCCGCGTTCAAGCGCTCGACGATATGGTTGAGCTCGGCGGCTGACTTTGCGGTATCGATCGCCGCGCAGCTGTTGTTCTCAGTCATCTGTGCAACGGCCTCGACCTGATTGGCGATCACGGTACTGGCCACACTCTGCTCGGAAATCGCGTTGGTGATCTGCCCGACAAGGTCCACCGCAACGTTCGACGAATTGCGGATGTCGCGAATCGACGCCTCGGCGCGACTGGAGCGGTCAACGGCCGTGCGCGCGACTTCAACGGCACTCATCATCTGTTCATTTGCGTCAATGCTGGTCTGCTTCATACGCTGGATGATGGCACTGATTTCAACCGTCGACGCCGCAGTGCGTTCCGCCAGCTTGCGCACTTCATCCGCCACCACGGCAAAGCCGCGGCCCGCTTCGCCGGCGCGTGCAGCTTCGATGGCCGCATTGAGCGCCAAGAGATTGGTTTGCTCGGCCACATCCTTGATCACGGCGACCACCATATCGACCTGATGGCTACTGTCGTGTACCTCGTCGACCTTGGCGGCAACGGTCTCGATGGTCCGCTGCACTTCGCGCACATCGGTCGTCGCCTGGTCGATGATGGCCTGCCCAACGCTCGCCAACTCGCCCGAGCGGGCCGAAACGGTGGCCGCTTCCTTGGCCTGGTCGGCCACCTGTCCAATGCTGACGGTGACCTGCTCCACCGCCGAAGCCATATTGCTCGCCGCATCGCTCTGCCGCTGCGAGCTGTCGGCCACCGCATTTGCCGTACCCGACATGGTGCGCGCCATGCTCGATACATCCTGGGTGGCCGAAAGGATGGTTTGCATGCTCTTCTCGACTGTCTCGATCAGATGATTCACGGCGTTCACCGTGTCGCCGATCTCATCATGCGATTTCGAGTAGGAGCGATGCGTGAAATCCAGCGTCTCGGCGATATCGCGCACCAGTCGGCGCAGGGCAATGATCGGCCCGGTGACACTCTGGTACAGCCATACGCCGACTGCCAGCACGGCCAGCAGAATCGCCACGCTCACTGTAATCAGAATCGTCTTCGAGGTGCCGATCGTGCTGTAGGCAAGCTGCTTGGATTCGGTTGCCAGCTTGTCGTTGTATTGCATCCAGGCATCGAGCCCGGGATCGAGCTTCGCGCCCACCGGCGCGCTCTCGGCCTGCTGAATGCGCCGCGCCTCTTCGATGTCGCCCGACTGCGCCACCTTTACCGATTTCTGCACGATCTCGAACCACCGCTTAAAGACTGCCTGGTTGGTATCAACAAACTCACGGTCGCGCGCATCGGCGACAAGCGTGTCACGGTATTCGGTAAATCGCTGGTTCACCTCATCGGCCAGTGACAGCAGGCGCTTCTCCTGTTGCTCATGCGGCGCGGCCCAGAACAAGCGCTGGTTGTATACGAGGCGGGCCCGGCCGATAGCGACCTCGATACTGCCGATGGTCCGGTCGCTGACCAGCGTGCGTTCCGCCAGATTGGTCACCGTGCCGCCCAGTCGCCCAAATGCGGCAAACGATGCGATGGATAACAACAACAAGCCAAGCGCCGCCAAGGCCAGCAGCGCCACGATACGCGCCTTGATCGTCATGGGAATGCTCCTTCTCCACATCAATTGAAGCCAAGCCAAACCAGCTCGTCGCAATATGCAGACAATGGTCACCCAAGACCGGGCACACCAAGCAGGATACGAAAGGAGAACGGTATGCGGGCACAGCGCCAGGGCGCATCACGCGTAGGCGTGAGGCAAGCCGAGCCGGCGTCGCTGCAGAGACCTCCTCCCCGCGATCCCATCACGCATTGCGGCGGGGAAACATGCGTTGCTTCTATGGCAACTGCTGTAATGGTTATAGACGTTTCCGCAATATTTGACGCGCCGATCTTGTCGCGCTCAATATTTATTTCTCATCCGGTTGACGGCCTGCGTAGCGCGCGTACCGCGACCAGTCATGACTTTGTCTCGCGAGGGCCGCATCATGCGTTTATCCGTTCGTCGGCTGCAGGCTTGCCTGCTCTTGATCCTCAGTACCGCGAGCCTCAGCGCCACGACGCCCGTGCTTGATGCACAGATTCTCACAGTACTGGGCACCATCCGCCCGGCCGACATTCAGGCCTATGACGAGAAGCTCGTTTCGTTCGGCACCCGCAATACGCTGTCGGATACCGAATCCAACACACGCGGAATCGGCGCGGCGCGGCGTTGGATCAAGCAGGAACTCGAACGATGCGCGGCCAAGAGCGATGGCCGCATGCAAGTCGCTTTCGATGCCTATACCGAGCCCGCCGGGCGGCTACTCAAGCAGCCTGTCGAGGTCGTCAATGTGGTTGCCACGCTGCAAGGTACCGCTACGCCTGAGCGTGTGCTGGTGGTCAGCGGGCACTACGACTCACGCGCAACCGACGTCATGAATGGCCAGATCGACGCGCCCGGCGCCGACGACGACGCGTCGGGCACTGCCGCCATGATGGCGATGGCCTGTGCATTCGCTCCGTATCGCTGGCCCGCGACGATCGTATTCATGGCGGTCGCGGGCGAAGAACAGGGCCTGTGGGGCGCCACACATTGGGCGGACACGGCGGCCCAGGCCCACCGCAATATCATCGGCATGATCACCAACGATATCATCGGCACACCTGTGGGTGACCAGGGCCAACGCGATGATCAACAGGTACGGCTGTTTGCGGACGGCTTATCGCCGCTCCTGCAGATGATCGTGGCCGCGCGGAAGAATCAGGCGCCCGCAGGCGAGGCCGCGCAGACGGCGATCGCTGCCATTGCCCAATCAGGCGGCGGGGAGGACACGCCCACCAGCCAACTCGGCCGCTACTTGAAGGAGGCGGGCGAGCGTTATGTGCCAGGCTTTACCGTGAAGCTGATCGGCCGACGCGACCGGTTCTTGCGTGGGGGCGATCATCTGCCGTTTCTGGAGCGTGGTTACGCGGCGGTCCGTTTCTCCGAGCCCTACGAGAACTTTGCACACCAGCACCAGGACATCCGCGTGGTCGACGGCACGCAGTATGGCGATCTGAGCGCCTTTATCGATGTGCCGTATATCACGCGAGTCACCCAGGTGAACGCTGCCGGTCTCGCAAGCCTTGCGCTCGCGCCAGCGGCACCGCACGAAGTCGGTATTGAAGTCACCGAGTTGACCAACGATTCGACGCTACGCTGGCAGGCGCCGGAAGACGACGATGTCGCGGGCTATCGGATCTACTGGCGGGAAGCAGGTGCCACCACCTGGCAACATGCGGAAGACGTGGGCAATGTCACCCGCTACACCCTGAAAGGCATCTCCAAAGACAACTTCGTGTTTGGCGTGAGCACGCTCAGCAAGACGGGTCAGGCCAGCCTAGCGGTATTCCCCAAACCAGTGCGTTAGCGGCCTACAACCACCCTTTTTCGCGGGCGAGGCGAGCGGCTTCGACACGGGTACTGGCGTTGAGCTTGCTCATCGCTTGCGAGAGATAGTTACGCACCGTACCTTCCGAAAGGCAAACCTCGCGGGCGATATCGGCCGAATTCATACCGTCGCCTGCCAGCCGCAGTACGCGGCGCTCGCGGTCGGTCAGCGGGTCGCGCTCGGCCCAGGCATCCACCGCCAGGTTCGGGTCGATCACCCTACCTCCTGCGTGTACCTTGCGAATGGCGACTGCCAGCGTTTCAGACGGTGCGTCCTTCATCAGATAGCCGCAGACACCTGCATCCAATGCACGGCGCAGGTAGCCGGTGCGTGCAAAGGTGGTCAGGATGATGACGCGCGTCGCGAGCGACCGGTCACGAATCTCGCCCGCCAGCTCCAGCCCTGTCAGCCCGGGCATCTCGATATCGGTCAACAAGAGATCGGGCTTCAGCATTTTCACCTGCTCCAGCGCGTCACGGCCATTCGCTGCGCGGCCAACGATTTCCAGGTCATCCTCCAGCGACAGGAGGGCTGCAAGCGCCCCCAACATCATGGTCTGGTCTTCGGCCAATACGATGCGGATGCTCATTGGGGGCTCATTTCCAAGGCGGGTCGCAGCGGGAGGCTGAATACCAACCGGGTGCCAGACGGCGTGGCCGATTCGATCTTCAGGCTTCCGCCCAAGTGCTCGATCCGCTCGCGCATGCCGCGCAGGCCGAAACCGTCACGCGACGACCGCATGCCGACACCGTCATCATCGACCGTGCACAGCACCTCGGTGCCGGTTTGCCGCATGCCAACGCGGCATGCGCTGGCCCGCGCATGTCGCACGATATTGGTCACCGCCTCGCGGAACGCCAATGCCAGTGCATTTTCGACCGAAGGCAGTAGGTCAAAAGGCTCAACGTCGGCCTTGAGCACCACCCCCGCCGCTGCGAGCGCCGAGCTGGCCTGCTCCAGCTCATGCGTAAAGCCCGCCGTCCGATAACCAGCAATTGCCTCGCGCACCTGCAGCAACGCCGCGCGCGCCGTGCGCTCCACATCGGTCATTTCGCGAACCGCTGCATTGGGGTCGCGGGTGACAAGCTTGCGTGCCAGCTCGCTCTTGGTCACCACAACCGACAGCGTATGCCCCAGCACATCGTGCAAATCGCGCGCCACACGCTCCCGTTCGGCGATCTTGGCCAAGTGCGCCAGCTCTTCTTGCTGCTGTTGCTTACGCTGCCGCGTCCGCTCGGTCACGGACTGGTAGAGCGCAAAACCCGATACAGTCGGCACCAGCAGCACAATTTGGATGGGAATCGCGATATTGAGCTTCAGCAGCAAGGACACGACCACCCCGACCGCAACATTGAAGGCGATCAAGGCGACACCCGTCATGGCAGACTCGAAACCTGCCGCCATGCAGGCGCTATAGATCAGGAAACAGGTGGCCCCGACGTTCAGGGGCAGCATGAAGAGGCCCAGCAGGGTAATCAGAACCGAGTTACGAAATAAGGCACCGCCCTGCAGCCAAAAACATCGGAAATAGAGGCCGAGAAACATCAGCAGCACGACACCACCCAGTAGCAGGGTTGGACGGCTGTGGTCATAAAAGAAGCCCCAGAAGTAGAACCCGAGATAGACCAGCCAGAAATAGGGGGCCTTGCCAAGAATCGGGTCGTTGGGTAGCAGCTTCAGGCGCATGGAACATATCCTTGGACGACGGCGCGGTGTACGGCGGAGCCCGATCGAGCCCCATGCCGCACATCATGCCCAGCGACGTCATGTTTGTCGAAAATAGCCCCGAGCCAGCGGCAACACTGTCGTCGCCGGCCCTCAGATTGGCTGAATGTCAGTGTGCGGCGGCCAGTAGATTCTTGGCCCAGCCAGATTCTGGCGCCACGTTCAGCGCCTGCTGCCAGCTTGCCTTGGCTGCGGCCTCTTCACCGGCCTGCGAATGCGCTATGCCGATCCAGATATAGGCATCATCCAAGCCCCAGTTGGTTGGCGTGAATTCATTCACCGGCAGTTGGCTCACGACCGCGTTGAACGCCGCAATCGCATCCTCCCGGCTGCCGCCGAACAGGGGCGGGGTGAAGAGCTTGCCGATGCCCTTCGACAACAAGACGCGCGGATTGGTCGGCGCCAGCTTCTCAGCCTGCTGAATCGCCGCACCCGACTTGGGGCCAAGCAACATCCCCTTGACGGGGTGCAGACCGATTTCCATGCCATAGACCGAGGAGAGCAAGGCAAGTGCCTCGGCGCGGTTGGGGGGCTGTGTTGCTGTCAGCGCCTCCAGCGTTTGCTGAGCACGCGCCAATGCGGCATCGGCGCTATCAAGATCGGGCTTGGCTTGATGCGAGGCCTGCCCAGCTAACCGGTAATCGGCAACAGCGGCCGCGAGCTGCATATCCGGGTCGTTCGTCTGCGCGGCACTGCGATGCAGATCGGCGCTGACCGCATTCAATTCCGCAATATCGCCATGCCAACGGGCCGTTTGAATGCGTTGGTAGTAGGCATCCATATTCCCAGCAAGCGCAGCGAGCGGCGCCAACATCAGGGTTGCAAACAGGGTCGTCATCTTCATGCTGATTACTCCTCGGTGCGTATAGGTGGTCGGCGACAATCGCCGTCATCAAGTTGCCGAGCCATTCTCTCGAAGCGCCCGTCCGACCATCAGTCGCAAACGTCAGGAGTTGGGAGTGACAAGTGTCACGGCGTGGACCGCCGGCGCATAAGCGCTTGACGTCTATCTTTGTTTGGTCTTTAATTTCTGTAACAACAGAAATTTCAGAATTAAGGCATGTCATGAATCTCAGCCCCACCATGCAAAAATACATCCTCCACTGGGGCGAAATGGGCACGCGCTGGGGCGTGAACCGGACGGTGGCGCAAATCCACGCCCTACTCTTCCTCAGCAACCGACCGCTGCATGCCGAGGAGATCTCGGAAACGCTCGGCGTTGCGCGATCGAATGTCAGCACCAGCATCAAGGAGCTGCAAAGCTGGGGGCTCTTGCGAACGGTGCATCAGCTCGGTGACCGGCGCGATCACTTCCTTGCGCATTCGGATGTATGGGACATCTTTCGCGTGATCGTCGAGGAGCGGAAGCGGCGTGAAATCGACCCGACGCTGACCGTGCTACGCGAATGCGCGCTCGAAGCCGATGAAGATGCAATGCTGGAAGCCGCTACCCGGGCAAAGATGGACCAGGTGCTGGGCTTTTTGGAAATCCTGTCGAGTGCCTACGACGACTTCAAGCATCTGCCGCCTACGACCTTGCAGCGTTTTCTGAAGGCGGGCGGCAAAGTGGCACGCTTTTTCGGCGGCGATGAACGCGATGATTTCGGTGTCGGCGACGCGCGCTTCGACGGCAAACCACGTCAGCCCTGACCCGCGATCATCCACCCTTTCTCGATGCCACTCAGGAAGCCATCATGACCACCCCGCTACTGACCCTGCTCTACGACGGCAATTGCCCCGTTTGCATCAGCGAAATGACGCGCCTCGCCCAGCGAGATACCGCAAAGCGCTTAGGTTTCATCAATATTGCGGCACCGGGTTTCGACCCCGCGCGTTACGGCACCACGCTCGCGGCACTCAACGCCGAGCTGCACGCCGTGACGCCAGAAGGCGAACTGCTGATCGGCATCGATTGCATGATTCCGCTCTACCAGGCTGTCGGTCTCGGCTGGCGCGTATGGCCAATGACGCTGCGCTTCAGCCAGCCCTTCTGGCGCATAGCCTACCGTTGGTTCGCACGCCATCGGTATACCATCAGCCGCATGTTTGGCGTTCGTTGCCCAGATGGCGTGTGCGATATACGCCGCGCTTAGTTTTGCCCATGAGTTTCTGTTCATACAGAAATTATTGATCAAACCAAGATACGCTCTGCAAGGAAAGCGCACAATGAACATCCTGATCACCGGCGCCAGCGGCCTGGTCGGCAGTGCATTGACGGCCCGTCTGTCGCATGCCGGGCACCATGTTACTGCCGTATGCCGTCGCCCTATCGAGTGTCAGGCAGCGGGTATTCAGTGGCTCGCGGGTGATATGGCACACTTATCTGATGCGGCCGATTGGTATGCGATGCTTGACGGCATCGATGTGGTCGTTAACGCCGTCGGCATCTTCCGCCAGCACGGCACCCAAACCTTTGCCAACCTCCATACCGATGCGCCCCGTGCACTTTTTGAAGCGTGTGTCACCTGCGGCGTGACGCGCGTGGTACAGGTCTCCGCGCTTGGTGCTTCGCCCACTGCCGTGACCGAATACTGGCGCAGCAAGGGTGCCGCCGACGCCAGCCTGCAAACGCAGCCGCTCGATTGGGTGATCGTACAGCCATCGCTGGTCTACGCCGATGAAGGCGTGAGCAGCAAGCTGTTCCGCTCGCTCGCTGCACTACCATTCCTTGTCGCCCCCGCACAGGCAGGGCCGGTACAGCCCATTCATCTCGACGATCTGACTGAGCTGCTGTTCAATGTTTGTACTACCGACGCGGCGAATCATCTAATCATCAAAGCGGTTGGGCCGCGTGCATTGGCGTGGTCGGATTATCTGGCGGCTTTACGGGAGGGAATGGGTATGCCGCGGACTGCACACCTTTGCGTGCCGCGCGCATTGATGGCGGGTTTAGCTCATCTGGCCGGTAAGCTGCCCGGCAGTCTGCTGAACCCCGCCAGCCTGTATATGCTGGCGGCCGGCAGCGTTGCCGACGCCGGTCCGATCATCGCATTGGTGGGCCCCATGCGCGAACCGAAAAATTTTGCACATCCCACCCTGCGCGCCGATGCGGTATTGGCGGCCTGGCACCCCCTAATCCGTACCGCGCTGGTGCTCCTGTGGTTGGGCACGGCCCTTGTTTCGGTGCTCAGCCCGCAAACCAGTATGGCGTTGCTGGCCGAGGCGAAGGTACCGGCTGACTGGATGCCCGTCGCACTTTACGCCGGTATCGCACTGGATACGGCACTCGGTTTAGCCACGCTATTACGCCCACGACGCCGGCTGTGGCGGGCGCAATGGATGCTCGTCATGGCTTACACCGGCATCATCACCGCCGTCATGCCGGCCTGGTGGCTACACCCCTTCGGCCCAGTGCTGAAAAACCTACCCATCCTGGTCTTTCTGGGGCTGCTCGATCAACTTGAAACCGACCCACCGCAAACGCGATAGGTACACCTATGGACTACTTGACCTTGAAATGGCTGCACATCCTGTCGGCCACCCTGATGTTCGGTACGGGTTTTGGCACTGCGTTCTACATGTTCGTCGCGAATCGCAGCGGTAATGTGCAGGCGATCGCCGTCGTTACACGTTGGGTGGCGCGAGCCGATTGGTGGTTTACCACACCAGCAGTAATCTTCCAGCCGATCTCGGCATTCTGGATGATCCATCTGGCCGGCTTTCCCATGCAGTCGCGCTGGATCGTCTGGTCGCTGGGGCTATACGCATTGGCGGGGGCCTGTTGGTTGCCGGTCGTATGGCTGCAGCTACGCATGCGTGATATGGCGCAGGCGGCATCCCGAGGGAACGCCGCCCTTCCTGATCGCTACTGGCGCTATGAGCGGATCTGGACCGCGCTCGGCTTCCCCGCCTTCTCGGCGCTGATCGTCGTGTACTGGCTGATGGTGCACAAGCCAATGTAAGCATCAGACGGCGCAGCACCCGACCGATGATTCACAGGAGAACACGATGGACCCGCATTTGCTCAACGACGCATTGATGTTGCTGGCGCTGCAAGGCGTGATGGGCGCCTTCGATACGATCTATCACCATGAACTAGGTGTCGCCCTACCCGCCCGGCGTGGCGCGCAGACCGAACTTCGCCTGCATGCGCTTCGTGCGCTGCTCTACGGTGTGCTATTTGCCTTCATGGCCTGGCTACGGCCGCACGGCATATGGGTCGCCCTGCCGGCTGTCGTCATCGTGGTCGAGATCGGCCTGACGCTGCGTGATTTCGTGATCGAAGACCGCACTCGTCTACTGCCCGCGTCGGAGCGGGTGACGCATACTCTGCTGGCGGTCAACGGTGGCGCGCTCTTTGCACTCTATGGCCTGCAATTGCTTGCCTGGAGCGGTCAAGCATCTGGGCTCACCATGGCATCTGCAACGCCGCTGGTTTGGGTCCTGACTGCCATGGCGGTCGGCGTTGCGGCATCGGGTATACGTGATGCCTTTGCCGCACATCGGCTCTCCAATCTGGATGCAGCGTTCAACCCTTTCATCGGGCAGCCCTTCCAACGCGTGTTGGTGACTGGCGGCACCGGCTTTATCGGCGAAGCCCTCGTAAACGCCCTGATCGAAGCCGGCCAGGCAGTCACGGTGCTCGCCCGCTCGCCACGGCACGCGGCGATGCAGTTCAACGGCCGGGCGCGTGTGGTCAGTCGCCTGGAAGACCTGCATGTAGACGAGGCGTTCGATGTTGTGGTCAATCTCGCAGGTGCGCCGGTTGTCGGGCCTCGCTGGTCGGCTGCCCGCAAGGCCGTATTGCTGAAGAGCCGCGTCGGTACCACGGAGGCCCTCGGCGCGTGGTGCGCGCGCAGCAGGCACGCACCCGCTCTTTGGGTCCAGGCGTCTGCAATCGGCTACTACGGTGTACGCCCGCACAGCGAGCGCCTGACCGAACAAAGTCCGCCGGATGGCAGTTTCATGTCGACGCTCTGTGCTGATTGGGAAGCCGCCGCCAAGTCCGCCTTACCCGCCGACACCCGGCAGGTGGTACTACGCCTCGGCGTAGTATTCGGCCCAGGTGGCGCCCTACCGCAGTTGCTGCGCCCCTACTATTTCGGTCTGGGCGGGCGCTTAGGAGACGGTCGACAAAGCTTCAGCTGGGTGCATCGCGATGATGTACTGGCCATGATCGCCCGCGCGATGCACGACCCGCAGATGGCGGGTATCTACAACGCGACGGCGCCCGAATGCCCGACCCAGGCGGAATTCGCGTGTTGCGCGAGCCGGGTATTGCGGCGCCCGCTGCTTTGTACTGTACCGGCGGCCCCTGTACGCCTGTTGTTGGGTGAAATGGCGCAATTGTTCTTTGATGGTCAGCATGTTGTCCCAACCCGACTCCTTGAGTCGCAATTCACTTACCGTTTCCCCACCCTCGAATCTGCGCTGAGGCAAGAAGCATGAGCACCGACTCGCTCTATGCCCGCGTACTGGGCAAGCATTTCGCCCAGCTACCCACGGTACTCCGCATCTTCCATGGTGTACCTGGCCTGCATTGGCAGGGGCGAGCCACCGTAGTGGGCTCGACCAACCTACTGTTGCGTGCGATGGCGGGGCTTGCCGGCTTACCCAAGCCAGGAGTGTGCGTAGCGGTTTCGGTACACGTGGCCCGTACCGTACGGGGCGAGTCCTGGTTGCGGGACTTTGCTGGTCGACCCATGATGTCGACCCAGCACCCCTTTGGCGCCGCCATCATGGAAACGATCGGCCTGCTGCGGGTCCATCTCAGCAGCCGCGTCGCCAACGGCGTGTTGTATCAGCACGCACTTGTTGGCCGGCTGATCGGCATACCGCTCCCACGCTGGCTAGGCTTCTCGGTCTATGCGCGCGAATGGGCAGAGGGTGAGCGGCTGCATTTCAGTGTGGCGTGCTTCCTCTTCGGTCGCCCTCTCCTGCGTTATACGGGCAATCTGGCTTGCTTGATCCCGTTCGCCAACGACGTCTAAGGGCATTGCCGTACTTTGTGCTGATTCCCAGTTTGGCTTGGCTATAGTGGATCAAGAGGCGTGGCTGACGGTGGCCCGCCACGCCGACTAAATGCCTAGGTACGCCCATTCATGACAAGGACGAAGTCCACCGCGCCGCGCAAACTACATCGCGCACTGGCACTGGAATTCTACGAACGTCTTCGACGCTCGACCTTGTTCGGCATCCTGTCCATTCTCATTGTCGTGATGTTTCATCTGGCTACGGTGTCACCTGTATTGCTCTGGAGCTGGGTGGCCGGCTTCACCGCCTTGATGGCATTGCGCACCTGGCGCGCGCACCGCATGGTGCGGCTCAAACCAACATCGATTGAGCAGCAGTTGCGCGTCGACGGTTTGCTGACGCTGGTCAGTGCGTTGTTCTGGGGCACCGCACTGCTGTTGTTCGGCAGCGGCCAAGTCGATACCTTGTTCTTCATCCGCCTCATCATCATTGCGGCAGCGGGGGCCTTCGTGTTGGCCTCGCTGTCTGTCTACCTTTGGCTGTACGTCGGATATATCGCCGTCATCTGGCTGCATCTCGCCTATGTATCGATGCAATTGCACGATTCGACACTCAAATTCGGCATCCTGCTTGGCATGTTGGTTTATTTCGTGATGCTCACCGGTAACGGTTGGCATCTGGGCCGATTGGCGCGCAAACAGGTGATCGGTGAACAAAAGGCGCAATCGCTGGCCGCACTGCTGGCAAGCAAGTTGGCGCACGAGCGCGAGCTATTGGCAACGCAACGCCAGCTCACGAGCCAGTTGCAGCGTGCCAACAATGAGCTGGAACACTTGGCCTATCACGATGTGCTGACCGGGCTGATGAATCGCCGCGCGTCATTGATCGTGCTGGATAAAGATGTGACGCGCTCCAACCGCTACGGGCATGCGCTGACCATCGGCATCATGGATATCGACCACTTCAAGCGCATCAACGATCAGTGGGGCCACACGGTGGGCGACGCCGTGTTGCATCAGGCAGCCAGGCGATTGTGCATGGCCTTGCGGGGCACCGACCTGATGGGGCGGATTGGCGGGGAAGAGTTTCTGCTGATTTTCGACAGCACGGGCTTGCGAGGCGCACGCGATGTAGCGGAACGCCTGCGCGGCATCATGGCGGATATGCCGTTCATGATCGGCGATGAGGCGATTACCGTGACGATTTCCATGGGCCTCGCCTGCCACCGCAGCGAAGAAAGCGTGGAATCGCTCATTGCGCGCGCGGACGACGCACTCTACGAGGCGAAGTCCGCCGGGCGAAACCAGATATGTACCGCGTCATGAATGGTCGACGCGGTACTTGGCGACATTAACCGATCACGAGTACGCCGTCGGCCTCAACCAGTGCGCCCTTGGGCAGAGCAGCAGCCTGGATCGCAGCACGGGCCGGGAACGGCGATTCAAAGTATTGGCCCATGATCTCGTTCAGCTTGGCGAAATTACCGAGGTCAACCACGAATACGCCAAGCTTGACGATGTCTTTCAAATCGCCACCGGCAGCCTGGCATACGGCACGCAGGTTCTTGAATACCTGGTGCGCTTGGGCTTCGAAACCGTCGACCATGTCGCCCGATACCGGGTCGAGGCCGATCTGGCCCGAGAGGTAAACCGTGTTGCCAACCTTCACAGCCTGCGAGTAGGTGCCGACAGCCTTGGGGGCGTGGTCGCTATGGATGATTTGCTTGCTCATGGTGATGTCTCCTTGGGTCATGAATTGATTCGGGTCTGTTATTGATCGGCTGGCAGAAAAATCTGCAGCAGCTGGTTTTGGTAACGCCGGCCACGCTCGGTCGGGGCGATGCGGCGGAAATCGCGCGTGATCAGGCCCAGGCTTTCCGCTTCGTTGAGCTGGGTTTCGATCACGTTGATTGCAAGGCCGGTCCGCTCAGTAAACAAGGCGGTTTCAAAGCCCTCGGCCAGCCGCAGTGCGTTCAGCATGAATTCGAACGGTAGATCAGCGCGCGACACCACTTCATCGACCTGCTTGGCATTGCCGGCAGCGATTTCCTTCAGATAGGCCGCCGGCTGCTTGAAGCGCGCCTCACGTACGATGCGGTCGTGAAAGCTCAACTTGCCATGCGCGCCTGCCCCAATACCCAGGTAATCGCCGAACTGCCAGTAGTTCACATTGTGGCGGGCACGGTGGCCGGGCCGTGCGTAGGCGGATGTCTCATAGTGCTCGAAGCCCGCCAGGGCGAGGCGCGACTCGATGCGTTCCTGCATTTCTGCCGCCAGGTCGTCGTCGGGCAATTCTGGCGGATAGCGGTAGAAATAGGTATTGGGCTCAAGCGTCAGGTGATAGCAGCTAAGGTGCGTGGGCGAAAAGCTCAGGGCAGTTTCAACGTCGGCCAGGGCTTCTTCAATCGTTTGCCCGGGCAGCGCAAACATCAGGTCCAGATTGAAGGTGTCAAATACCTCGCCCGCCAGCGCCGCAGCACGTTTGGCTTCGTCGGCATCATGGATACGACCGATGGCCTTCAGGTGGACGGGGTTGAAACTCTGGATGCCCACCGACAGGCGATTGATGCCGGCCGCACGGTAGCCACGAAACTTGTCGGCCTCTACCGTGCCGGGATTGGCTTCAAGGGTAATCTCGGCATTGGGCAACAGCTTGAGCCGCGCACGGATGCCCGCGAGCAGCGTATCCATCGCCTCCGGCGAGAACATGCTGGGTGTGCCGCCGCCCATGAAGATCGTATGAACGGGCCGCCCCCAGATCAGCGGTAGCGCATGTTCGAGATCCGTCAACAGCGCGGCGATATAGCCAGCCTCGTCGAAGCCGCCTTTGGCCTCATGCGAATTGAAGTCGCAATAAGGGCACTTGCGCACGCACCAGGGAAAATGGATATAGAGCGATAGGGGCGGCAAGGCATCGAGATGCCATTTGCTCAGAGAAAGGGTTTGGATCGATTCGGCCATCAGTTGCCGCCCGTCTTGCGACCGGCATAAGGGTTGACCAGCTCATCGACCATCCGGTGCAGGGCGTCACGCATCTGCGTCTCGGCCACTTCCATCAGGATGCCGTCTTCAAAGGCATCCTGTGTCATCTGGCGAATCTCGTCGAGATTCTCTTGCATGACCTTCACCTTCTCGGTGCAGCTCACCACGCTGCCATCGTCCTTCAGCCATTTGGGCCAGGCGTCGCTCATAGCGCATCCTCTTGCAGTTTGGTCATCAGCACGGCCAGGGCGCGGCCACGGTGGCTGATGGGGTTCTTTTCTTCGGGGCTGAGTTCAGCCACGGTCTTACCAAGGCTTGGTACCCAAAAATAGGGGTCGTAGCCAAACCCGCCGTCGCCGCGTGGGGCCGCGATCACTTCGCCTTCAAAACGGCCTTCGGCGATCAAAGGACGCGGGTCATCGGCATGGCGTACCAGCACCAGCACGGCATAATAAAAGGCACGGCGGTCAGCATGGTTGGCCAGCGCGGCCACCAGCTTCTCATTGTTTCGCGCATCTGACTTCGGCTCACCGGCATAGCGGGCCGAGTACACACCAGGTGCGCCACCCAATGCCGGCACGCAAATGCCCGAGTCATCGGCAAGCGCCGGCAAGCCGGTCACCTTTGCGGCATGGCGCGCCTTGGCGAGCGCATTCTCGACAAAGGTCGCGTGCGGCTCTTCAGCCTCGGACACACCGAGTTGCCCTTGCGGAATCAGCTCAATCGACAGCGTGGAAAATAGGCGCTGGAATTCGCGAAGTTTGCCGGCGTTATTACTGGCGAGCACAAGTTGTTTCATGGTCATCATGTGGGATCAATTGGGGGCGGAGAGCAGAGGACGCAAGGTCTCGGCGAAACGCTCGGGGTCGGGTACGCCAAAACAGAGGCGGCGGCCGTCCTGACAGGTCAGCAGTACGCCTCGATTCAATGCCGGCGTAAAGTTGCCTCCGTTCAGTTCAATTCCACTCACCGTGCGCACGTGGCGCGTGGGTCGGTCGGGCAGCGCTGCGACCTCGGCCGATATGATCTCGCCAAGCGCAATGCTCCTGACCGGCTCATGGTGTATCACCCCCCAGCGCCAATGCAGGTGCGTCGTCGAGGTCCAGATACGGAAGCCCATGCGCGGCGCAAGCCACCACAGCAGCACCACCGCGATGACGCCGTAGCTTGAGGAGAACCATGCTGGCACAGCCAGCTGGCGCAGCAACAGCATGCCGAGACCCAGCGCCAATACCGCCGCAAATGCGGGTGACCAGACCACCCATTGCCGCACGGGGCGGGATGTAGATACAGCTGTCATCTTGGGCCCTTGTTAACCATTATTTCCGTTTTGTCAGTGTCAGCGTGGAACCGTTGCCTTCGATCACAAAGTTTTTCAACACACTCGATCCAATCTCCGCCTCTGCGGGGTCGTCGCGCCAGTTCACAACCACGTCGACGCCATAGAGCGGCACGCCTTCGACCTTCAGCTCATCCACCGTGACGACGGCGCCGGATTCCCTACCTTTCGGCTGATCCATCACCCCCGGTGGTGGGGTCTTATCGACGCGGATGCCCAGCAGCTTGGCATCTTTGGCTGACAGCGTCAGATAGGGCAGACCCGGCATCACCGTCCCCCGCACACGGCCAAGCGGCGTACTCAACCAGGTGTGGAATTGATGGTCCTGCGCGACGGTCAGTGACGCGACCTGCATGTCCTTGCCGACTGGCGCGGGCGCGAAGGCTGCTTGCCCCATGGCGAGCGATGATCGCTTGCCATCGGTCTCGATCTCGACAGAGGTCCCGTTGACCGAGATCAGGCGAATCCCGTGGCTGGTCTCGCCAACCGCCACGGTAAACAGGCTCCCCCCCACCGAAAATGAGGCGCGGTTATTCATGGTCGCCATCAAGACAGGTGCTGCGGCTAGCGCATGCACGCACACGATACTGAATGCCATGATGGCGAGTCTGTGTTGCCATTTCATGCAGAACCCCCTTCGATTGACGCCTTGATCCGGTCTTCGCTTGCGCGCCACGCCCACTCTTTACTCTTCCCGCTTGATCAGCATCAGCGAGTCGCCGCCCGTCATGATATGAAACTGCTTCTTGATGCTGGTGCCAAGTACCGGACTCGGCGGAAAGTCGGCACGACAGACTGCGACGTCCACATTGTGGAGCGTCATGTTTTCCAGCTGCAGGGTGGGCACCGTGACCAGCTTGGCTTCGTCGGGCCCGGTCGGGGTATTCACATAGACCGTGAGGGCTTCATGCGTCACAGCAATACCCAGTTTGGCGGCATGGGTGGCGGACATCATGAAATACTGGCTACGCGTATCGACAAAGGCAGGTAACGTGCCGCTCGCGGTACTGATCGTGACCGGATAACGGAATCCGTTCAGATCGAGGTTGCTGAGCACAATCCGAGGTGCCTTGCTGGCAATCAGCGAGGCCGGGTCGCGCTGCAGCGCGTAGGCTTCCTGCCCCAACTTCAGCGTCGTACGCCTGCCATCAGCCTCGATCACGGCCGAGTCCGCAGCCAGTGAGATCAAATGGATGCCATGGCTGGTCTCTCCGACCTGAAGCGTAAACAAGGCGCCACCCATGGAGAACGACGCACGAGTCCCCATGGAGGCGAGCAGCACCGGCGTAGCCCACGCGATGGGGACGGCCAGCGCGACGATCAGCGCCCAGCCCACCCTTCGCCTGTAACCTGCCCAGCCTTGCCCCGTGGCCCCCATGCGATTCCCTTGTCAGTAGCGCTTGATCAGCGTCATCGTGTCACCGTCGCGCTGCATCGAAAACTGCTTTAGCACACTCATCCCAATCAAGGGCATGGTCGGGAAATCGCCCCGGCTGACGACGGCATCAATGTTGTACAGCGTCACCCCTTCAAGCTTGACCATTGGCACGGAGACTTTCATCGCCATATCGACCCCTTTGGCCGTATTCAGGTAGATCGGCACCGCATCGGCGCCAACTTTGATCCCCAATCTTTCAGCGTGCCGGGCCGACAGGGCCAGGTAAGTCGCGCCCGTATCGACCAGCCCCTGAATCGAGCCACCGCTGGTACTGACATTGGCCAGGAAATGCCCGTTGCTACCGCTGAAAAGCGAAACCTTACGCGCATCGCCGACCGTTGCCGACGACGTATCTACGGGGGCCGCAGCATAGAAATCCTGCCCCAACCGAACAGTCGAGCGCTTGCCACCGGTTTCGATCACGGCAGAGTCGGGCAACGCCTCGATCAGCTTGATACCGTGGCTGCTTTCGCCAACCAGGATCGTCACAGGCTTGCCGTCGAAGGAAAACGACGCACGCGAGCCCATGGTGGCCAACAGTACCGGCGCGGCCTGCACAGCCTGCAGGCAGATCGCCAGCGCCAGGGCCACGCGTGCGCTCATCACGCGGTCACCCCTTCGACCAAAGCCAGGGCCGTTTCGATCAAATCAGGCCCGGCACCATTGAGCACCTTGCTATCGGACAACATACGGCGCCAGTTGCGTGCGCCATGGCAGCCTTGGTAAAGGCCCAGTATGTGGCGAACAATATGTTTGGCCTGCGTGCGGCCGCTGGCCATGCGCTCAGCGATATACGGCATCATCGCGCGCGCAACATCGGCACGGCTGCGCACAGGCGCTGCATCGCCGTAATAGCGGGCGTCAACCGTCGCAAATTGGTAGGGGTCGTGATAAGCCATACGGCCGATCATCACGCCGTCGACATGCGGTAGTTGCTCGTCAACCGTCTCCCAGGTCGAGAGGCCGCCGTTGATAATGATGTCGAGATGCGGGAATTCGCGCTTCAGCCGGTGCACGTAGTCGTACTTCAGCGGCGGAATTTCACGGTTCTCCTTGGGCGACAAGCCTTTCAGGATCGCGTTGCGGGCGTGCACCACGAACACGTCGCAACCCGCCTCGGCCACCTCGCCAACGAAATCGCGCAGGTATTCGTAGTGTTCGACTTCGTCGATGCCGATGCGGTGCTTCACCGTTACCGGAATGCTGACCACGTCGCGCATGGCTTTCACACAGTCCGACACCAAACCCGGCTCTTCCATCAAGCAGGCGCCAAACGCGCCCGACTGCACGCGCTCGCTTGGGCAACCCACGTTCAGGTTGACCTCGTCGTAGCCCCAGTCTTCGGCAATGCGCGCGCATTGGGCGAGATCGGTCGGGTCTGAGCCACCCAGTTGCAGGGCGACCGGATGCTCGCAATCGGCGAAGTCGAGGAATCGCGCCCGTTCGCCGTACAGGATGGCACCCGTTGTCACCATCTCGGTGTAGAGGAAGGTATGCCGGCTGATCTGGCGCAGGAAGTAGCGGTAATGCCGGTCGGTCCAATCCAGCATCGGTGCCAGGCAAATACGACGCACATTCGGCGCATCGTTCGCGGCGGCGGCTTGCATCATCGCTTACTCCGCCAACGCACGGCGCTGATGCGCCACCAGTTCGTCGATACCGTTTTGAGCCAGGCCGATCAAGGCATTCATCTGCTCGCGAGTAAACGGCGTGCCTTCAGCCGTGCCTTGCAGCTCGACAAAGCCGCCGGCGCCCGTCATCACGACATTCATGTCGGTATCGCAGCCGCTGTCTTCTGGATAATCGAGGTCAAGCACCGGCAGGCCCTCGACGATGCCGACCGAAACGGCGGCAACATGGTCGCGAATCGGGCTGGCGCTCAATTTACCGTCGGCGATGAGCTTGGCGATTGCATCCGACAGCGCAACGAAGGCGCCGGTGATGCTGGCGCAACGGGTGCCCCCGTCGGCCTGGATGACGTCGCAGTCGATGGAAATCTGCCGCTCGCCCAATGCCTTCAGATCGACTACCGCGCGCAGACTGCGGCCGATCAGGCGCTGGATCTCCTGCGTGCGGCCCGATTGCTTGCCCGAGGCGGCTTCGCGCTTGCTGCGGGTATGGGTGGCGCGCGGCAGCATGCCATATTCGGCCGTCACCCAGCCCTCGCCCTTGCCTTTGAGGAAAGGCGGCACACTCTCTTCGACGCTGGCCGTACAGATGACTTTGGTGTCACCCATCTCGATCAGCACCGAGCCTTCGGCGTGTCGGGTGTAGTGGCGGGTGATACGAACAGTACGGAGCTGTGCAGCAGAGCGGCCAGAGGGGCGCATGGAAAAACCTCGTTTCAGATCAAGGCCGAATTATACCTCAGCCCGACCTGACACCGCGGTCACGATGCGCCCGACCTGCCTTATTTCAGTGACTTCTTGATAGCCGCCTGGATTTCGAGGATGGCGGCTTCAATATCCTGCTCCGACACATCGCGACTACCCTTGAGCGCCTCGTCGGAACCGAGGTTATCGAGCCTCGTGGTGATCTCGCCCTCGCCCAGCCGCTCGGTCGATTGCGCAGCCGTCGGAGGATATTCGTCCTCATCGTGCCAATTGATGCACACGCCAGTCAGGTTGTCGCCATGCACGCCTGCACGCGCCTCGGCCCGATCCAGCAGCTGTGGCAAGGAATAAAGCGCTGGGTAGCCAGACAGCAGATGCTCAAGCTCGGACTGCGCCACGCTGCCCCAGAGGCCGTCGGTACACAGCAGCACGGTGTCGCCATCAAGCAGCGGCAACTTGCCGCCGATCTCCACATCGGGCGGGAACATCGACCCCAGGCAGTTGTAGATCTTGTTCTTTTCCGGGTGCGTTTCGGCCTCGGCTTCGGTCAGGCGGCCGAGCTCGACCATCTGCATCACCTTGGAATGGTCGCGCGTGCGCACCATCACCTGGCCGTTGCGTACCACGTAAAGGCGCGAATCGCCCACGTGCGCCCAGTAGAGGATGCCGTCTTGCACGATCGCGGCAACCACGGTCGTGCGCGGTGTTTCCAAGAGACTGTGGTTCGCGGCGTAGTTCAGGATGGCGTCATGGCACTTGTTGAAACCATCGCTGAGGAATTGGTGCGGATTCTGGATCGTCGGCTTGGCCTTGCGCTGGAACAGCTCCGCCAAGAGCTCCACCGTGATCTGTGCGGCGACTTCACCATGCAGGTGACCGCCCATGCCGTCGGCCACGACCATCAACAAGGCGTCGCGGCTGTATGAGTAACACATGCGGTCCTGGTTGTACTGTCGGGCTCCGCGTCGTGTTTCTTGAAAGATGGTGAACTTCATCTTTCTCTCCTGTTATCTTTTGCTCGGTCTCGAATACGGCATTTACTTTTCCTGGGCTCGTCCGCCCAGGCGAATCTCGATTTTGCCGAGCTTCGTCACTCTATCCCTGATGCCCGCCAAGACCCCCCCGGGTCGACGGTCAGGTTCGCTGGTCGCGATATCGACCAGCTGCTTTTGTACTTCCCGAACGCTTTGTGGGCGCCCGAGCGGGTCCAGCACCAGACACCAGTCCACCAACTCCAGAAGGCGGGCCGAATAACGGCCGGCCCACATCTTCTTGACCGACTGGTACTTGTCTTCACGCGTGCGCTGGTCGGCCGCCTGTGGGGCGAGGCCGCTCATACACGCAAAAATCGTTGCCCCTACGCTATAGAGGTCGCTCCAAGGCCCGAGCTTCTCACGGTCGACATAGTGTTCGGGCGAGGCGAAGCCTGGCGTATACATCGGCGTGAATTTGCTGATCGAGTCCCCCAGCGCTTCGCGCGCAGAGCCAAAATCGAGCAGCACGGGCGAGCCGTCGCGCCGAATGTAGATATTCGCGGGCTTGATATCGAGATGCAGCATCTTCTGCAGATGCACTTCGCGCAGGCCGTTCAGCAAATGCACGAAGACGTAGAGAATCATGTTCTCTTTCACGCCGCCTTCGGTCAGCTGGATTTCCTTTTGCAGGGTGCGGCCACGCTCATACTCCATGACCATGTACACCGTCTCGTTGGCCCGGAAGAAATTGACCACGCGCACCACATTGGGGTGGCGGATCTGCGCCAGCGTCTTGCCTTCTTCAAAAAAGCACTTCATGCCATGGCGGAACAAGGCCAGGTTGTCCGCCGACGTCGCCAGCACCCGATCGCCCTCACTGCGCAGGGCCAAGCCGTTGGGCAAATATTCCTTGATGGCTACCGGATGGTCGTTCTCGTCATGCGCGAGATAGACGATGGAGAACCCACCCGCCGACAACTGCTTGACGATGGTGTAGTTCAGTAACTGGTAGCCGCGCGCAAGCGGCATATTGCTGGGTGGTGGCATCGGGACGTCGATGGGGCTGTGGTAGTATTTTATCCTGAGAGCGGACCGTACTATACCGCCCAGCATCAGATATATATCACCGAATTGTGGTTTTGCCCCGGCCCAAAGTAAAGCGGCCAACTCACTGGAGCACCGAATGATCCTCAGCATGACCGGTTACGCCATCGCAACGCGCGAGCTTGCAGGTGGTTTGCTCAGCGTGGAACTGCGCGCCGTCAACCACCGTTTTCTCGACCTGAGCCTTCGTCTGCCTGAGGAACTGCGCCCCATCGAGAACCTGGTGCGCGAAAAACTGGCCGGCCGCGTCTCACGCGGTAAGCTCGATTGCCGCGTCGGCTTTTCGGCGCGCGCCGAAGCTCAGCCAAAATTGCAACTGAATAGCGATCTGTTGCGCCAACTCGTCACTTTGTCCGAGCAAGCACGCCAATTCGCCCCTGCCGCCGGCGACCTGAAGATGGGTGAGCTGCTGCGCTGGCCCGGCGTTTTGGTGACCGACTCGGTGACGCCGGAAGAGATGCAGCAGACCGCACTCGAGCTGCTCGACCGCGCACTGACCGACTTTACCGAGACGCGCGGCCGCGAGGGTGCCAAGCTCGCCACCTCGTTGATCGAGCGCGCCGACACGATGGAACGCATCGTGGCCGAAGTGCAGCCTCGCTTGCCCGCCATTGTGGCGGCCTACGATGACAAATTGAAGCAACGCCTTGTCGATGCCCTCGGTAGCGTCGATGACGACCGGGTCCGCCAGGAAGTCGCGCTCTTCGCTCAGAAAATCGACATCGCAGAAGAAATCACCCGGCTCAACACACACCTCGTCGAGCTGCGCCGCATCCTCAAGCAAGGCGGCGCCGTCGGCAAGCGGCTCGACTTCCTGATGCAGGAACTGCATCGCGAGGCGAATACCCTGGGCTCGAAGTCGGTCGCCGTGGAATCAAGCCAGGCTTCGCTGGAATTGAAGGTGCTGATCGAACAGATGCGCGAGCAGGTTCAGAACATCGAATAAGCGCGCTTGGTGTCGATTGTGTTACGCTGCCGGGAAGTGGATGAATCTCCAGGGAATAGCATGAACAAGGGTAATCTTTATGTCGTGACCGCGCCTTCCGGGGCGGGGAAAACGACCTTGGTCCTCGCCTTGCTTGCGGCCGAGCCGCAGGTACAGCTGTCGATCTCGTACACCACACGCGCCCCGCGCGAGGGCGAGGTGGATGGCAAGGACTATCATTTCACCTCCCGTGAGACCTTTCTGCAGATGGTCGAGCATGGGGATTTCCTCGAGCACGCCGAAGTGCACGGCAATCTGTACGGCACCTCGCAGAAGTGGATCAGCGAAGCGATCGGCTCCGGCCGCGACATCTTGCTTGAAATCGACTGGCAAGGTGCGCAGCAGGTCCGCAAGCTCTTCCCTGAAGCCATCGGCATCTTCATTCTGCCGCCGTCATCGGCGGTGCTGGAGCAGCGCCTGCGTAACCGTGGCAAGGACAGCGAAGAAGCCATCACCCGCCGGATGGCAAACGCACGTGAAGAGATCGGCCATGTGGACGAATTCGACTACGTGATCGTCAACGAACACATCGACCTCGCCGTGCGCGATATCGTGGGCATTGTGCGCGCCGAGCGCTGCCGCCTGGCGCCGCAAAGCGCGCGCCACGGCGACCTGATCGCCAGCCTGAAAGGTTGATTGAACGAATCCGGCGCATGCGGCACTGCCGCTCGCGCCTTTTGGATGGGCGTCACCGCCCCGAATTGCAAGACTGAGGTATTACCATGGCCCGTATCACCGTAGAAGATTGTCTCGATCGTATCCCGAACCGTTTTGACCTGACGCTCGCCGCCGCCTACCGTGCCCGCCAGCTGGCAAACGGCTCCTCGCCGTTGGTCGAAAGCCCAGGCCGCGATAAGCCCACCGTGCTGGCGCTGCGCGAACTGGCTGCAGGCAAGGTCGGTATCGAACTCCTGACGCGTATTCGCACTTAAGGCGTTTCGACAAGACAAAAAGCGGGCTCCGGCCCGCTTTTTGTGCCTTCTGGCGGCCGATTTTTGGGCAGGATCACGCCTGATTCAGCCTGCATCGACGCCAAACAAGCTGAACGATCGGCCGGATCGACGGGTGCTGCACGCCCGATTGCATGCATGCTCTTTACATTGACGGCCGATCTGATTAGATAATCGGCAAAGCGCGGCTGAACCCGGCCGCAGCGTGACACCCGGCATACAGCACACCATGATCGAGATCGACGATCTTCCCGTCCCCGA
>Ga0213872_10000750_pt1 | contig 23990 bp, 27 predicted proteins | sample VelepicomBERX_R2_FD_160071 | JGI IMG/M metagenome (GOLD analysis project Ga0213872, IMG submission 160071) | Rhizosphere microbial communities from Vellozia epidendroides in rupestrian grasslands, the National Park of Serra do Cipo, Brazil - RX_R2 | ecosystem: Host-associated > Plants > Roots >...
GGCCGTTCGGGCGGCGTGATCGCGATAGCCTCCCTGCTGCTGGTGCTGGCGCTGCGTTTCTTCTTCTATCGCCGTCAGCGGCGATAGATGACCTTACCGTCGAAGATGGTCATATCGACCTTGGTCTTCTCGATGGAAGCGGGAGCGATGGCGAAGATGTCGTCGGACAGCACCACAAGATCGGCCAGCTTGCCGGGGGCGATCGAGCCTTTCACCGCCTCCTGATGCTCGGCGTAGGCTGCGCCGACCGTATAGGCGTGCACGGCCTGCGCCACGCTGATCTTCTGCTCGGGCACCCAGCCATTGGGATTCTTGCCGTCGAGCGTGGCGCGCGTGGCGGCGGCGTAGATGCCCATCAGCGGGTCCAAGGGCGCCACCGGCCAATCGGAACCGAACGCCAGGGTGGCTCCGGCATCCAAGAGCGATTTCCAGCCATAGCTCGATTTGATGCGCTCCGGCCCCAGCGCTTTGACCGCCCAGCGCCCGTCATCGATGGCGTGATAGGGCTGCATCGAGGCGATCACCCCCAATTGGGCGAAGCGGGGATAATCGGCTGGATCGATATGCTGGACATGCTCGATGCGCGGGCGCCGGTCGGCCGGGCCATCCTCTTTTTCGAGGCGCGCATAGAGATCGAGGATGGTCCGGATGGCCTTGTCGCCGATGGCGTGGATGGTGAGCTGCAGCCCGGCCTTATCGGCGCCCCGCATCGACTGATAGAACTTCTCGATATCGAGCAGGTCGGCGCTGGCCAGACCGCTCGTGCCGGGATTGTCGGTGAAGGGCGCCAGCATCCAGGCGGTCCCCGATCCCAGTGCGCCATCGGCGAAGGCCTTGATATTGCCGATGCGCAGATGCGGGCTGCCGAACGGCGCCGTCACCCCCGTATCCGCCAATGTCTTCCAGTCGCGTACGGGCAAAGACTGATAGATCCGCACGCTCAGCTTGCCGGCCCGGTCCAGCTCGGCGAATTCGCGCAGCTCGTCGGGCTGGGTGTGGTCGTCCGGCGTCTGGGCGAGGTTCTGCACGCTGGTCACGCCGTGCGAAGCCGCCTCTTTCATGGCCGCCTCCATCGCCAGATCCTGCTCTTCCGGCAGCAGCGGCGGCATGACCGCCTCGACCAGGGCGGTAGCTGAATCCTTCAGCATGCCGGTCGGGTTGCCGTCCTTGTCGCGCACGATCTCGCCGCCTGGCGGATCCTTGGTGTTCCTGTCGATCCCGGCCAGCTTCAAGGCCAGCGCATTGGCCAGCGCCATATGCAGATCCAGCCGCCACAGCAGTGCCGGATGGTCGCCCGAAACTTCGTCGATCAATTGATGGGTCGGCAGCTCGACCGGAGTCCAGCGCTGATGATCCCAATTGCCATTCCTGAGCCAGGCGCCCTTGGGCAGGGTCTTGGCGAAGGCGGCGACCCGGTCGCGGAACTCCTTCTGGCTGTTGGCGTCGCCCAGGGGCACGCTGATCAGGGTGCCGCCGCCTTGCACGAAATGCACATGCGCGTCGTTGAAGCCGGGCAGCACGCGCTTGCCCTTGAGATCGATGACTTCGGTCCTGGGGCCGGCCAGCTTCTTGATGGCCGCGTTGTCGCCGACGGCGAGTATGGCGGTCCCGTCCAAGGCGACGGCTTGCGCTTCAGGCTGGGCCGGGTTCTCGGTCCAGATCTTGCCGTTGGCGAGGATCAGGGTGGCTTCGCCGGCGGAAGCGGCAGAGCTGAACAGGAGGAGTGTGGAGAAAAGCCAGGAACGCTTCATGGACCCCCCAAGGATATTGTCAGCTTCGTTGGTAACTCAGGAAAATCGGCGTGCGCCCCTCGCGCAAGGCCTTGGCGTTGTAGCGCGTCTCCGGCCAATCCTCGGGCCGCCGTGTCGGATCGGCGCCGGTGACATCCTCGAAATCGGCGCGCGCTGCCATCACTTCGCGGGCATGGGCCTTGTAGGTCTCATCATCGGTCGCCACGCGCAGGATCGCGCCCTTCCGCATGAGGCGGACCAAAAGATCGAGATTGGAATTGTTGATGAAACGCCGGTCGGCATGGCGCGACTTGGGCCATGGATCGGGGAACAGCACGAAGACTCGCGACAGGCAGTTATCGGCCAGCGACATCAGGAAGGGGCGCACGTCTTCGGGATAGATGCGGATATTGGTGAGCCCGCCCCGCTCGATATGGCCGAGCAGGCTGGCGATGCCGTTCAAGAAAACCTCGGCGCCGATCAGGCCCACATCGGGATTATGCTCGGCCTGCCAGGCGGCATGCTCGCCGCCGCCGAAGCCGACTTCGAGCCAATATTCTTTCTTGGGTTCGGAAAACAGGCCCGCCGGATCGAGCTTCCCGCTGCCTTCCGAAGGCAGCGGGATCGCGAGTTTCGGCAAAAGCTCATCGACCAGATTCTGTCCGGTCGCCCGCAATTTCTTTCCCTTGCGGCGACCGAAGAACCGGATGATCTCAGGCAAAAGCCGACTTCAAGCTGTCGACCAGATCCAGCTTCTCCCAAGAGAAGCCGCCATCGGCTTCCGGCTCGCGGCCGAAATGGCCGTAGGCGGCGGTGCGGGCATAGATCGGCTTGTTGAGACCGAGATGGGTGCGGATGCCGCGGGGCGACAGATCGACCAGCTGCTGCAACACGTCGGACAGCTTGTCCTCATCGACCCTGCCGGTGCCGAAAGTATCGACATAGACCGACAAAGGCTTCGAGACGCCGATCGCGTAGGAAAGCTGGATCACGCACTTTTCCGCCAGACCGGCGCCGACCACATTCTTGGCGAGATAGCGCGAGACGTAGGCGGCCGAACGATCGACCTTGGTCGGATCCTTGCCCGAGAAGGCGCCGCCGCCATGCGGAGCCGCGCCGCCATAAGTATCGACGATGATCTTGCGGCCCGTCAGGCCGCAATCGCCGTCGGGCCCGCCGATCACGAAGCGGCCGGTGGGGTTCACATAGAAGGTCTCTTCCGGGCACATCCAGCCCTTGGGCAGGACGTTCAGCACATGCGGGCGGACGATTTCGCGCACGCTATCCTGGTCGAGCTTTTCGCCATGCTGGGTCGAGACCACCACCGAGGTGGCCCGCACCGGCTTGCCGTCGACATATTGCAGGGTGACCTGGCTCTTGGCGTCGGGGCCCAGGAGCGGCTCGGCGCCGGAATGGCGGGCCTCGGCCAGCGATTTCAGAATGGCGTGGGCGTAATAGATCGGCGCCGGCATCAGAACGGGGGTTTCGTTGCAGGCATAGCCGAACATGATGCCCTGGTCGCCCGCGCCCTCATCCTTGTTGCCGGCCGAATCGACGCCCTGGGCGATGTCGGCGGACTGGGAATGGACATGGACCTCGACCTTGGCGTTCTTCCAGGAGAAGCCGTCCTGGTCGTAGCCGATATCCTTCACGGCGGCGCGCGCCACCTCTTCCATCAGCGCAGGGGTGACCGAAGCGGGGCCGCGAACCTCACCGGCGAGAACGATGCGGTTGGTGGTGGCCAGTGTTTCGACCGCGACACGCGAATAGGGATCGGCGCTCAGAAAAGCATCGACCACGGCATCGGAGATACGATCGCACACCTTGTCGGGATGGCCTTCCGACACGGATTCACTGGTGAAGAGATAGCTGGACCTGGACAAATCGACTCTCCTGCCGTTTGCGGCCCGATGCCGCCGCGGAATAGACGTAGTTAACGTCTTTCCGGGCACTCTTCAAGAGTGCCCGGAAAGAACGCCCTTCCCAGGAGAGGGATTAGCGGGAAACTTCGCCGTCGGTGACGCTGGCCAGCGACTTGGCCAGTTCGAACAGACGCTTCCTGACCGTCGGGTCGGAGATCTTGTAATAGGCCCGGACCAGCTCGAGGGTCTCGCGCTTGGTCATCGGGTCATTCTCGACTTCTTCGACCGCCTCTTCGACCAAGCCGGCGACCATCATGCGCGGGCTCTGCTGGGCGGCGTTCTCGGACATTTCGTCGAAGAAGAACGACACCGGCACATCAAGCACGCGGGACAGGTCGAACAAACGCGAGGCGCCAATGCGGTTGGCGCCGCGTTCATATTTCTGCACCTGCTGGAAGGTGAGGCCAATGGCCTCGCCCAGCTTTTCCTGGCTCATGCCGAGCAGGGTGCGGCGCAGACGGACGCGGGCGCCCACATGGGCGTCGATCGGATTGGGCTTGCCCGAAGGAGTGCGGCCACGGCCGCTCCGGCGGAGAGGAGACACGGTTTTCACCACGGCAACTTTGTTGGCGGCACCAGCCATAAGCTATTCTCGCACTGATAGAGTCTTACGGTTTTCACGCTGCTGCTCAGCGGACTGAACCGATTTAGAAGAGATTACGCATAGTGAGGTACCTCACGTCAATAACTCTTGGTATTTTTTTTACCCGTCACCACAATCGCTAGGTGGCTCGGCGGTTCCTCAAGAAATTCCCCACCAGTCCCAAAGCCAGTGATAGGGCTACCATCGCGGCGAAAATCGGCGAACCCATGCGCGAATAAAGCGTCGGCGGCAAAGGCTGTGGCAAATCCGTGTCCACAACCCCCACGGCATTGAGACCGAGCTTGGCGATTACCCGCCCATAAGGATCGATGGCCGCGGAAATTCCGTTATTGGCATTGCGGATCAGCGGCAGGCCTTCTTCGATCGCCCGCATGCGCGCCGCGGCGAAATGCTGATAGGGACCGGACGAGATCCCGAACCAGCCGTCATTGGTGACGTTCAGCATCCAATCGGGACGATGCGCCTCGTCGACCACGCCGCCGGGAAACACCGCCTCGTAGCAGATCAATCCCCCGACCGGCGGCAGGCCGGGAAGATCGAGTGTCTGCGGTCCGGGGCCGGGGATGAAATCCACCGACCCGGGAGTGAGCTTGCGGATCGGCAGCCAGGTCGGCACATATTCGCCGAACGGCACCAGATGCGCCTTGTCATAGGTGCCGACCACGGCGCCGCTCTGATCGATGGCCCTGAGGCTGTTCCAGATCCGGGCGACCCGGTCCCCCTCGAAGGTGCCGCGCACCGATCCGACCAGCATCAGCCCGCCGGCGGGCACGGCACCGGCCAGGGCGTGCAGCGCCTCGGGGTCGTCCTCGAGGAAGGAGGGGGCGGCTGATTCCGGCCAGACAATATGGGTGGGCGCGATTTCGGCCGGCGTTTCGGTCAGCGCCATCTGTTTCCGGAAATTCAGCACCCGCATCTCCGGACGCCATTTCAGCGTCTGCGGAATGCTGGCCTGCACCAGCCGCAGGCGGATGGCGGGCTGGACCGGCTGCGGCCCGGCGGGAACACGCGCAGCACCCCAGATGGCGATGGCGGCGAACAGGGCGATCCCGGCGGCCGTGGCGGCGACGCCCTCGCGGCGCGCGCGGAAGAAAAGGCTGGGAGCCGAAGCGAGGAAACAGGTCAAGAGGCTGAGCCCGAACGTGCCGATCACCGAGACGATCTGCAGGACCGGGTCGATGGCGGCCCAGGCGGAACCGAGCGGATTCCAGGGAAAGCCGGTCAGCACTATGCCACGCAGCCATTCCCCGGCGGCCCAGGCGGCCGAGAAGACCAGCAGTCGCGGCCAGCCGGGCGCCGTAAGCCGGGCGGCGGCGGCGGCGAGCCCGAGATAGATCGACAAGAAGGCTCCCAGCCCGCCGATAGCGAACGGAATCATCCAGCCGAACCGCCAGGGATCGACCAGGAAGGAACAGGCGATCCAATAGAGCCCGACGCCGAAATGGCCGAGCCCGAACCACCAGGCGCAGGCGAAGGCTCCCTTCCAGCCGTTGCTCCGGTCGATGGCCCGCAGCAGAAAGGGGAAGCATAGCCACAGAATGAAGACGAGGCTGGTGGGCGGAAAGGCGAGTGCGGAGATCGCTCCGAGCGCCATCAGCCCGGCGCGTCCTCTCCATTTAGCCGAGATCACGAAGGGCTATCCTTGGCTTCCGGCAGGTTCCTCAAGCGCAGGCGCTTGATGCGGCGGGGGTCGGCCTCGGCCACTTCGAATTCCAGGCCCGAGGGATGGCCGATCAGTTCGCCGCGCGACGGCACGCGGCCGGCCAGGAAAAAGACCAGCCCGCCCAGCGTGTCGATATCCTCGCGGTCCTCCTCGTCGAGCAGGCGCCCGACCCGGGCCTCCAGTTCTTCCAGCGGCATGCGGGCATCGGCCTCGATCACCCCGTCGGGATATTCGACAAAATCGGGTTCGATATCGCGATCATGCTCGTCCTCGATCTCGCCGACGATCTGTTCGACCAGATTCTCGATGGTGACCAGCCCGTCTATGCCGCCATATTCATCGACCACAAGGGCCATATGAGTGCGCTTGAGGCGCATCTCCAGCAGAAGGTCGAGCACGCGGATCGAAGGCGAAACATAAAGCACCCGGCGCATGATGCGCTGGAGCGAGAAAGGCTTGCCGCTGGCTTGAAGGAGCAGCACGTCCTTGATGTGGACCAGGCCGATGGCGTCGTCGAGATTTTCCCGATAGACCGGATAGCGCGAATGGCCGGTGTCCTGCACCAGGGTGATGATCTCCTGCAGCGAGGCGCGGACATCGATGGCGTTGATGTCGGCGCGCGGCACCATCACGTCATAGGCGGTCTGGTCCCGGAGCCGGAGAATATTGCCGAGCAGGCTGCGCTCGTGATCGTCGATCGGCTGTTCGGCTTCTTCGCGCTGCTCGATCAGATCTTCCAGCGTGTCCCGAACCGAATCCGGCGGGGACCGGCGTTTCAGGCCGCGCAGCCAGCCGCGCAGGCCGTCAAAGAACGTGTCGTCGTTGGCCCCGCCCTCGCGGGGCAGCCTACTGACGCCGCCTTCATTCATTCCGGGGCATCCTTGTAGGGGTCGGGAACGCCCAACGCCGCCAGGATCGACCGCTCCAGAGACTCCATCTCCTCCGCCTCGTCATCCGCGATATGGTCATAGCCTAGCAGATGCAGCACGCCATGTACCACAAGGTGTGAGAGATGATCGGCGAAGCTTTTGCCCTCGTCGCGCGCTTCGCGCTCGGTGGTCTGATAGGCGATGATCACGTCGCCCAGCAGAATCGGCCCGTCCGGCGGGATCGGGCTGCCCTCGTCGAGCGCCGCGAATGACAGGACATTGGTTGGCTTGTCCTGCTGGCGGTATTCGGCATTGAGTTCCTGCACCTGAGAATCGTCGGTCAGCAGGATGCTGACTTCCAGGCGGTCGGATGGCAGATCGACATCGGCCGCCGCAGCGCCCAGCGCGATCGCGGCGACATGGCGGCAGCGCTCCTCGACCCCGGAAACCGCATCATTCCAGGCGTCATGCGCGACTTCGACAAAAATCTCCGTCATGGCTTCTTCTTGTCGTGGGCGTCATAGGCGCGGACGATGCGCGCCACCAGTTCATGGCGCACAACGTCGCGGTCGGTGAAGGTCACCTTCCCGATGCCCTCGACCCCGTCGAGGATATGCAGCGCATCCTTCAGGCCGCTCGGCATGCCCGATGGCAGGTCGACCTGCGACAGATCGCCGGTAATCACCATGCGGGAATGTTCGCCGAGGCGAGTGAGGAACATCTTCATCTGCATCGGCGTGGTGTTCTGCGCCTCGTCGAGAATGACGAAGGCATGAGCGAGTGTGCGGCCGCGCATGAAGGCAAGCGGCGCCACCTCGATATCGCCCGTTCCCAGCCGCTTCACCACCTGATCACCCGGCAGCATGTCGTGGAGCGCGTCATAGAGCGGGCGGAGATAGGGATCGACCTTGTCCTTCATGTCGCCGGGCAGGAAGCCCAGGCGCTCGCCGGCCTCGACGGCGGGACGGGACAGGACGATGCGGTCGACTTCGCCCTTCAGCATCATCGAAACGGCCTGCGCCACGGCCAGATAGGTCTTGCCGGTGCCGGCCGGGCCGAGGCCGAACACCAGCTGGTGCTGTTCCATGGCCCGCATGTAGATGGCCTGGGTCGGGGTGCGCGCCTGGATATGTTTCTTGCGGGTGACCAGCATCGGCACCGGCGTATCGTGCTGCTCCTGCTCGAAGCGCAAAGCGGCATCGATGTCGGCGGGCCCGATCTCGTGGCCGCCGGAAAGGCGGTCATAGAGGCGGTCCAGGGTCGAGAGCGCCATCTCGACATGTTCCTGCTCGCCGGCGACCAGCACCTGATTGCCGCGCGAGGCGAGCTTCACTCCCAGTTTCCGTTCGATCTGCTGCAAATGGGCGTCGGCCGGGCCGAACAGCATGTGCAGCAGGGAGTTATCCGCGAAATCCTTGGTGGATTGGAAGGTCACGCGCAGGCTCGCTCCTCGCTTAAGATCGCGCCCAGCGAATTGCTGTGGGCGGCGGTGATGGTCAATTTCTGCGTGCTGTTCAGCATCGAGGCGGGCGCCGTGACGAACACCGACTGCATATAAGGCGACCGCCCGATCAGCTGGCCTTCATGGCGGCCCGGCCGGTCGAGAATGACATCGAAGGTCCGGCCCACGCAGCCTTCATTGAAACGGGCCGATTGGGTCTGCAGCAGAGCCTGCAACTGGGCCAGACGCTCTTCTTTCAGCGCCTCCGGCACTTGCCTCTCCATGCCCGAAGCCGGGGTGCCGGGACGCGGGCTGTATTTGAAGGAATAGGCCTGGGCGAAACCGACATCCTCGACCAGCTTGAGCGTAGCGGCGAAATCCTCGTCGCTCTCGCCGGGGAAGCCGACGATGAAATCGGAGGACAGGGCGATGTCGGGGCGGGCGGCCCTGAGCCTGTCGATGATGCGGCGATAGAAGTCGGCATCATGCTGGCGGTTCATGGCGGCCAGGATGCGATCCGAGCCCGATTGCACCGGCAGATGCAAAAAAGGCATGACCTGCGGCACGTCGCGATGGGCGGCGAACAACTCGTCATTCATGTCGCGGGGATGCGAAGTGGTGTAGCGCAGGCGCTCCACACCCGGGATTTCGGCCAGACGGCGCATCAGCGCGCCCAGGCTCACCCCGTCGCCATGATAGGCGTTGACGTTCTGGCCCAGCAGAGTGATCTCGCGGACACCCTGACGGGCCAGCTCCTCGGCTTCGGCGAGGATGGCGGCGGGCGAGCGGGAATATTCGGCGCCGCGCGTATAAGGCACGACGCAGAAGGTACAGAATTTGTCGCAGCCTTCCTGCACGGAGAGGAACGCCGTCAGGCCATGCGCCTGCGGGGCCGGCAGATGGTCGAATTTCGGCTCCAGCGGGAAGTCGGTGTCGAGCACGGCGCCGCCGGCGCGGCTGGCGCGGGCGACCATCTCGGGCAGGCGGTGATAGGTCTGCGGCCCCAGCACGATATCGACATAAGGAGCGCGGCGAATGATCTCTTCACCCTCGGCCTGCGCGACGCAGCCGGCCACCGCCAGCACAGTCTCCAGCCCCTGCTTGGCCCGCTCCTGCTTGAGATCGCGCAGGCGCCCCAGTTCGGAAAAGGTCTTTTCCGAGGCGTGCTCGCGGATATGGCAGGTATTGACGATCACCATGTCGGCATCGTCGGGCGTGTCGGAGGGCTGGTAGCCGAGAGGCGCCAGGACGTCCGTCATGCGAGCGGAGTCATAGACGTTCATCTGGCAACCATAGGTCCGAATAAAGAGTTTCTTCGCCAAAAGAGGGCGTCCTTAAATCCAAAAATTTTCGCCGATAAACAGCATCGGCGAGGCAAGAGTCAAGTTAAGCTAAGGCTTCGGCCGCACGGCCGGCATTGCCGAGCGCGACGCCGCGGCGCACCGCCGCGAAGCAATGATCCGCCAAGGCCTTCCTGGAAGGCAAGGCTTCCATCGTCACCGGCGGGTGGAACACCACCGTCACCTTGGCCTTTCCAAGGCCGAGCGCCAGCCAGATATGATCCGCCAGCTCCATATCGCCATACCAGGCGAAATAGGAGCGCCAATTGCGCCCCATCGGCAAGCCGTCAAGTCCGTTATAGGAGAGCGAGATCGGCTGAACCGGCAAGGTCGAGCCACCCGCTTCCGCCACCGAAAACAGGGCGCTCTTGAAAGGCAGCACCGTACGGCCGTCGCTCGATGTGCCTTCCGGGAACAGGATCAGGGATTGGGCGTCGCCATCGAGCTTGGCCTTCATCTCGTCGCGCTGGGTCCGGGAGTGACGCGCCCGGCGCTCGACATAGACGGTGCCGGCCAGGGTGGCCAGGTAGCCGATGCCCGGCCAGCCCCCGACCTCCTTCTTGGCGACAAAGGCGGCCTCCAGAAGGCTGCCCAGCACCATGATGTCGAAATAGGAGCAATGATTGGCGACATAGAGCGTCGGCGTGACCTTGCAGGGCGTCCCGATCACCTCGACCTGGAAACCGCTGATCGTGACCAGCCCGCGATAGATCACGCGGCGCAGAATGAAGGCGCAGGTGCGGGGGCGGCCCATCTTCTTGAAGAGGGAGAAAACCGCCATCCAGAACAGAATCCACGTCACCAGCCCGAAGGCGCGCAAGGCGGCGGTCAGCGGGCTATGAACGTCCTTCACCGAATCTCTTTTCGCTCAGAAATTACGAGGCGCGGTGCGGTCGTAATGACGGAAATATTTATCCGTGATCAGGTCGGTCTGCACCATGACGCAGATATCCGTCGTATTGAATTGCTGATCGATCACAGCTCCGTCGCCGACGAAACCGCCCACACGCAGATAGCCTTTGATCAGCGGCGGCAAGGCGGCCAGCGCCCGCTTCACGTCGATCTGATCCTGGGGCATCAGATTCATGTCGACATAGCGCTCGGGCAGAGCACGGGGCCGGATGGAAGCCGGCGCCAGGTGATGGTGATAGAGATAGGAAAGCGGCAGAGCCAGCGCGGAAGGATCGGTCCCGGGCAGGCTGGCGCAGCCGAACATCAGATCGATATTGTGGGCGAACACATAGCCGGCGAGACCCCGCCACAAGAGCTGCATGACCATCTTGGTGCGCCAGCCGGCATCCACGCAGGAGCGGCCCAGCTCCAGCACCTTGCCGGGCAGGGCGGCGATCTTGGCGATGTCATACTCCGCCGAGGAATAGAACCCCTTGAAGGTCGGCCTGTCGCAACGATGCAGACGGTAGGTGGCGACCACGCCCATCTCATGCTCCACGGCGCGGTTATTGATCACCAGCAGATGGTCGCAGCGTTCGTCGAATTCGTCGAAATCACGGTTCTGCGCCACCATCTCCGGCGTCGGCTTGGCGCCCATCTCCTCATAGAAGACGCGATAGCGCAGGCGCTGCGCCGCTTCGATCTCGGCCTCGTTCTTGGCAAGGCGGACTTCAAGCCACGAGGCTCCCGCCTCTTCGATCTCGCTTACACCGGAATTCATGGTTCCTCTTCCCGTCGTCAAGAGTCTCGACGCGCTCGTATCCCGATCGCGAAGTTCGTATGGCCAGGATCGAACGCCTTACGAACTTCGCGATCGATCAGGATACGAGCTTCACCATAAATGCTGTGTGGCTTGAAGATTTTTGAGTTCCTAAAATCGCTCGTATCAAAGTTGTAGGAACTCAAAAATCGCCACACAGCCCTTACTCGGCCTTGTCGTTGGCAGTCAGCGGAACGGCGTAGAGTTCAAGCCGATGTCCCACCAGCTTGTAGCCGAACTTGCGCGCCACCTCGCGCTGCAGGGCTTCGATTTCCGGATTCTGGAACTCGATGACCCGTCCCGACTGCATATCGATCAGATGGTCGTGATGATCGGCCGCGGCTTCCTCATAACGAGCCCGGCCATCGCCGAAATCGTGCCGTTCGAGAATATTGGCCTCTTCGAACAGACGGACCGTCCGATAGATGGTGGCGATAGAAATATTGGGATCGATGGCGACCGCCCGGCGGTGCAATTCTTCCACGTCGGGGTGATCGACAGAGTCCGACAGAACACGGGCGATCACCCGGCGCTGTTCGGTCATCTTCATGCCTTTGTCGATGCACCGCTGTTCAATGCGCGAAGCCATGAGCGGGTTTTATCCGAAAATTCCGGTCGGTTGCAACGACAAAGCTATCGAGGAAAACAACGCCCCGGAGCCCGCAAATCACGGGCTCCGCCTGTTTTTCAGACGGCCGAGGTACGGCGGCGCTTGCGCGGCTTGGTGCCGAGACCAATCTTCTTGGCAAGCGAGGAACGATGCTGGGCATAGTTCGGCGCCACCATCGGATAATCGGCTGGCAGGCCCCAACGGTCGCGATATTCTTCCGGGGTCATATTGTAGGCGGTTTTAAGGTGACGCTTCAGCATCTTCAGCTTCTTGCCGTCCTCGAGGCAGATGATGTAGTCCGGGGTGACCGACTTCTTGACCGGCACGGCCGGCTGCGGGCGTTCCAGAGCGACCGGAACGGTACCGACGGAGGCCAGCGTGCGATAGACCTCTTGAATGAGCTGAGGCAGATCACCGACTGCAGTGTTATTATTGGCAACATGGGCGGCCACGATTTCGGTGGTCAGTGCCAAAAGATCACTTTGATTCAATTGGTCGGTCATAGAAGGAAAACCCTAAGGAGAAGCATCAATATGCTTATATAGTTTGTTTCCCCTTCCCTCGCAATATCGAAAGCTAAGAAATCAGCTACTCCCAGGACCCCCAGAGCAAGATGACGGATTATTTCATCGACATAACAAGTGATTTCTGCCCGTTAACCTTCGTAAAAACCAAGTTGATGATTGAGAAAATGGGGGCCGGAGATCGGTTGGAGGTGCGCCTCAAGGGGGACGAACCCTTGAAGAACGTTTCCCGTTCTGTGGTTGAACTTGGTCATCGCCTGCTGTCTGTTGCTTCCGAAACTGGCGAAGAGTCTGGTTTTCACCGCCTTCTGATCGAGAAGGTTTGATTAGACTGTCTTAGCCAAAAGCAGCGCATCGCCGCCATTGGCGTAGTAACGCGGACGCCGTCCGACTTGGATAAATCCCATGCCAGTATAAAGTTCCAGTCCTGCCGCGTTACTTGATGCAACCTCTAAAAATAATTTTACGACCGCTTTCGTCTTGGCGTTGCCGATGACCGCGTCGAGCAGCAGCCTGGCCACTCCCCGCCGCCGATAGGGCGGCAGCACCAGGATGGTAAGAATTTCCGCCTCATCGGCGGCGATCCGCGCCAGCACGAAACCCAATGGCACTTCTTCCTCGGCGGCCAGCCAGCCGAAGGTTCCGGGTAGCGCCAGCAATTCCGCCATGGCCTTCTCGGACCAGGGTTCGGCGAAACAAATATGGTGCATGCCGGCGATCAGGCCGGCATGGGCCACCGAGAGCGGAGTGAGAGTCATTTGTGCCCCTCAAGCGCCGGGCGGACGCTGATGCGTCCTTGGCTTACGCGCCAAGCCATTCCAGTTCTGTGACACTGGCTGTCGGCAGCGCGGGCCTGCAGTCGCAGGCCTGGAGATTCGTTGCTCATGAGGGTAGCGCCACGTCGGGCGGCCTGAGATAAAGCGGCTGGGCGGGCAGCGCCGTCCCTTCGGCATAACGCCGCGCCGCCAGCTCGGCCAAGGACGCGGCATCGGGCAGCAGCGGCAGAATTTCGAGATCGTCCCGGAGACCGCGGAATTGTTCGGCGGCGTCGCCCGCCACCAGCAGCGGGCCGCTCCGCCAAGCCAGCGCCTCCTCGGGAGGCAGCGCCCTCATCTCGCCATCCGCTTGGACGAACAGATCGTCTCGCTTGCTGTCGATGGCGATCAGCAACCCTCTTTCGCGATAAAGTTCAGGCGGCACCATCGCCGTCAGCAGATCGGCCGTGGTTACGCCGGCGATCGGGATGGAGCGGGCCAGCGAAAGCGCGCGGGCAGCCGCCAATCCGATCCGCAGGCCCGTGAAACTGCCGGGCCCGACAGTGACTCCGATCAGCTGGACCTCTCGCCAATCGAGGCCGGACTCATCCATGGCTTCGCCGATGAGGGGAACCATCGCCTCGGCCTGGCCGCGTCCGGATGCTCTTTTCGCGGCCAGCAGCGCATCTCCCTTGCGCAGCGCCGCCGAACAGACGCTGGTGGAGCAGTCGATGGCCAAGATGGTCAAGGGTTTGTCAGTCATGGCGGGCGGACTATAATGGCGCTCCTGCTCAGTCACCAAAGAGAAAAGCCGAATGGCCCTGTTGCCCATCACCGCCGCCAGCCACGACGTCGAAATCGATCTCAGATACGCCACTTCCGACAATTTCACCGGACAGCCGGTCTATTCCCGGGCAGCCTGCTGGCTGCATCCGGACGCGCTGGCCTGCCTCGAGACCGCCATCGGCTTGGCCAAGGAGCAGGGGCTGCGCTTTCGCATCTTCGACGCCTTCCGTCCGCAGGAGGCGCAGCGCAAGCTTTGGGCCCATACGCCGGACCCTGAATTCCTCGCCGATCCGGCGCGCGGGTCGGCCCATTCGCGCGGGGTCGCGGTCGATCTGACGCTGATCGGGCCGGATGGCAAGGATCTCGACATGGGAACCGACTTTGACGCCTTCACGCCTTTGTCCCATCACGGCAGTAAGGGCGTGTCGAAAGAGGCGCAGGCCAACCGGTTCCTGCTGCTGGGGCTGATGAGCGCCGCCGGCTGGGACTTCTATCGCAATGAGTGGTGGCACTATCAGCTGTTCCAGGCCCGCGCCCGTTACCCGCTGATCAGCGACACCGCGCTGCCCGAACCGATGATGGGGCCCAGCCGATGACCCAGCCCCATGGACGGATGGCCCATCGGGACCGCTATATCGACATCAAGGCCTACCTCAAGACGGAAACTCCGGTGATCATCGATGGCGGCGCCAATGATGGCGGCACCATCGAACGGCTGCTGAAAGACTATCAGGCCCCGGTCATCCACGCTTTCGAACCTATTCCCGACCTTGTGGCCCATCTCGAGAAGCGTTTCCAGGGCGATCCCCGCGTCGTCGTCTATGGCATGGCGCTCGGTGCCGAGGCCAGGATGGTCCGCTTCAATGTGCTGAATAAACTGGTCGCCTCGTCGATCCTGACGCCGAGCGCGCTCAAGAAGAACTATCAGGGCGACAATGTCGCGGTCCGCCAAGTGCTGGAGGTGCCGCAGGTCCGCCTCGACGACGTCATGGGCATGCGCGAGATCGACCTGTTGAAGCTCGATCTGCAAGGTTATGAGATGGAAGCGCTGAAAGGCGGCCTCTCGATGCTCGAACGGACCAGGATTATCACCACCGAGGTCGAATTCGTCCCGCTCTATGACGACCAGCCCCTGTTCGCCGATATCGACCCCTTCATCCGCGCCCAGGGATTCAGGCTGCTCAATCTCTATGATCTGTGGAGCCACCCGGACGGCCAGCTGACCTCGGGCGACGCCACCTATCTCAATACCAGATATTTTTAAACATAAACCTTCCGCCCGGCGGTCAACCCGCTGACCGTTTTCACGATCCCTTCGGCATCGATGCCGAAATGGCGATAGAGATCGGCCACCGTGCCGGTCTGGCCGAAATGCTCGACGCCCAAGGGCACCGTGCGATGGCCGGCCACGCCGCCCATCCAGGCCAGGGTGGCGGGATGGCCGTCGATCACCGTCACCAGCGTGCAGTGGGACGGCACCCCTTCCAGCAGCGCTTCGGCATGGCCGCGCGCATTGACGACGCCGCGCCTGCGTGCCCGCTGGGCGGCGGTCCAGCCGGCATTCAGCCTGTCCGCCGAGGTTACCGCCAGCACGCCGATATCGCGCCGTCCTTCTCCCAGGCGCCCCGCCGCCTCGATCACCTCGGGCGCGACACAGCCCTGATAGACCAGAACGACTTCGGCATTGGGACCGGGTTTCCTGAGCCAATAGGCGCCGTCGATCACCCCTTGGCGGAAGGCGTCGTCCAATCGCCGGGTCGGCTGTTCCAGCGGACGCGTGGTGAGGCGCAGGTAAACCGATCCGCCGGTCTCGTCGCGCAGCCAGGTGCGTTCGTCGAGCACCGCCTCGCCATCCTTCTGCAGATAGTCGAACGACCAATCCATGATCACCGACAGCTCGTCGACGAAGGCCGGCTCGAAGCTGGCCAGACCATCCTGACTCATGCCGATCAGAGGCGCGCCGATCGATTGATGCGCTCCGCCCTCGGGAGCCAGGGTGACGCCCGACGGTGTGCCGACGATGATGAAGCGGGCATCCTGATAGCAGGCATAATTGAGCGCATCGAGGCCGCGCGCCACGAAGGGGTCGTAGACCGTGCCGATCGGCAGCACCCGCTCGCCGAACAGGGAATGCGACAGGCCGGCGGCGCCCAGAAGCAGAAACAGATTCATCTCGGCGATGCCGAGTTCAATATGCTGGCCCGAAGGGCTGAAGGCCCATTTCTGCGCCGACGGCACCCGCTCGTCGCGGAACATGTCGGCGAGGCTGTCGCGCGCGAACAGCCCGCGGCGATTGACCCAGGGGCCGAGATTGGTCGAGACCGTGACATCGGGCGCGGTGGTGACGATGCGCTCGGCCAGCTTGTCCTGCGACTGGGCCAGCTGATCGAGGATCTTGCCGAAACCCTGTTGGGTCGAGAGCACCCGGTCGTCGATGCGGACCGGCCCCGGCGAGGCGATCTTCTCGGCAAAATAGCGCCGCTTGCCTTTGGCGAAGAAGGGCACATCGGCCAGGAACTCCTTCAGCCCGGATGAGTCGCCGACCGCCGAGAAGGGTTCCCATTCCTGCCCTTGGGCAACGCCCATGCGGGCCTGGAACTCGGCCATCTGCTGCGGCGTCATCAAGCCGGAATGATTGTCCTTGTGGCCGGCCAGCGGCGTTCCCCAACCCTTGACGGTGTAGGCCAGGAACACGCTCGGCCTGTCATGGTTGATGGCGTCGAACGCATCGGTCAGGCTTTCCAGGCAGTGGCCGCCGAGATTGCCCATTAGCGCGGCGAGGTCCTCGTCCGAGCGCTTATTGATCAGCGCCGAGACCTCGCCCTGATCGCCGATCTCGTCGAGCAACCGCTTGCGCCAGGCGGCGCCGCCCTGGAAGGTCAGGGCCGAATAGAGCTGGTTCGGGCAATTATCGATCCAGCCGCGCAATGCCTCTCCGCCCGGTTCGGCGAAAGCGGCGCGCTGCAGCGATCCATATTTCAGGGTGACCACGTCCCAGCCGAAGGCCTTGAACACGTCTTCCAGTCGCCGCCACAGACCTTCGCGCACCACCCCGTCCAGACTCTGGCGGTTATAGTCGATGATCCACCAGCAATTCCTGAGATTGTGCTTCCAGCCTTCCTGCAGGCATTCATAGATATTGCCCTCATCCAGCTCGGCGTCGCCGATCAGGGCGATCATCCTTCCGTCCTCACGCTTTTTCGCCCAAGGCTTGGCGGCAAGGTAATCCTGCATCAGCGAGGCGAAGGCGGTGATGGCCACGCCCAACCCCACCGAGCCGGTGGAAAAATCGACATCGTCGATATCCTTGGTGCGGCTGGGATAGGATTGCGCCCCGCCGAAGCCACGGAAATTCTCCAGCTTCGCGCGGGTCTGATTGCCCATGAGGTACTGGATGGCGTGAAACACCGGCGAGGCGTGCGGCTTGACCGCTACCCGGTCCTCTGGTTTCAGCGCGTGGAAATAGAGCGCCGTCATGATCGACACCATCGAGGCCGAGGAAGCCTGATGTCCGCCCACCTTGACCTCGCCCTTGGGGCGCAAATGGTTGGCGTTGTGAATCATCCAACAGGCGTGCCAGAGAATCTGCTTCTCCAGCGCCCGCAGCATCGTCGCGCGCGTCGACAAGGGTTTTCCCCCTAGTGTTCCGTTTCCGAAGTTCGCCCCGTCTGCCCAGAGGCTGATCGAACTTCGGAAACGATCAGAACACTAGGTATCATAATAAGCTCGTGGCGCTTGAAGATTTTGAGGTTCCGAACACCGATGTGGCAAAGACATCGGAACCTCAAAATCGCGCCACGAAAGGATTACGTGTTGCTGGCGACGATAGCCGCGATGCGGCGGGTGTTCAACCGCGCGAAGTCGAAGGATTCGAGCTCATTGTCGCGCATGATGCTGTGCAGGCCGCGCACATAGTCGTCGCCCCGCTCGGAATAGCGGTGCAGGGTCTGCGCCAGCTCCCAGCCGTCGATCTCACCCTTGACCGAGCGCATATGCGAGCGAAGAACACGGAACTCTTTATAGGCTCTATGGGTATTGAGATTGTGCATGTAGGAGGACACGGCCTGCTGCAGGCTGGCGAAGCTCTGATAGTCCCAGTCGCCTGAAGCCGACTGGCCGAACTGGCCGAACAGGGAATTCTGCGAGCGGGCAATGCGGGAGGTGCCCCATCCGCTTTCCTCGATGGCCTGGGCCAGGGCGAGCGACGGCGGCACCACGTCGACCTTGCGCAAAAGCGAATCGACGTCCGCGTCGGGCTGGTCGTAGCTGTCGGCGAGCTGCAGCACCCATTGGACGTCGGCGGCGCTCATCTGTTCGCCGGAGGCCAGTTGCGACTTGATCGCCAGCAGATGCTGACGATCGGCGCCGATCTGCTCGTTCGCGGTCAGGATGGCGGGCAGCATGATGCGCAGAAACAGATTCTTGCGCTGGTCCATGGCGTCCAGGCGCTCGAGATCGGGCGGCAGGGCCGAAACCATCAGTCGCGGCACCGAGATATAGCCCTTCTGCACCGCGTCGAGATCAAAACCGATGCGGTCGAGCGCGGCGAACATCAGCTGCGCATCCTTGGTCTCGGCGGTCTTGATCGGCACGATCACCGGCGGCAGATCGCCATTGGCGACCGTGGCCGGCATATGACCCTTGGCCAGCTGGGCGGGCGCGAGAACGCCCCCCACCACGAGGAACAGCCCCAGCACCAAGCACCCGAGCAATATCAGAAGGCCCCCGTCTTGCGGCGAGGTACGTCGAAGATGTTGCATATTGGTGTTCGATCCTACGCTATTGATAGTGTTTTTCCCCGGCGAGCGTGTCCTAATTGGACCCGACCATACGCACAGGAATCCAGCCCGCACAACTGACAAAATTGTGGCCGGTGGGTAGTAGATTGATTTTTATTAAAAAAAAGTTTCAGTCCACCGCTTCGACGGACTGAACTTCCGGCACGTAATAGCGCAGGAGATTCTCGATTCCGTGTTTCAGGGTCGCCGTCGAGCTGGGGCAGCCCGAGCAAGCTCCCTGCATATGGAGATAGACCACGCCCTCCTTGAAGGCGCGGAACACGATGTCGCCGCCGTCATTGGCGACGGACGGACGGACGCGCGTATCCAGGAGCTCTTTGATCTGCACGATCAATTCGGCATTCTCGTCGCCCTCATGGTCGGTGTGCCCGCTGGCAGCCGGATCGGCGTCGGCCTGATGGGCGCCGGACGTGTAGAAATCCATGATTGCGGCCAGCGCCAAAGGCTTCACCACCGCCCAATCGGCGCCCGCATCCTTGGTCAGCGAGATGAAATCGGCGCCGAAAAAGGCGCGCGTCACCCCGTCCACCGCAAACAAAGCCGATGCCAGCTTTGAGCTGCTTGCCGCTTCGGGCGAGGAGAAATCCGCCACGGCCCCTTTGGCCACCGGCTCGCCCGGCAGGAACTTCAGGGTGTTGGGATTAGGGGTCGGTTCGGTCTGAATGAACATGGGTGCCTCAATAAAGCGGAACAACTCTACACGCGACAAAACGCCCCATCCCGCTTGGAGGAGCATCGCGACGACCCCGAGGGTGCGGGATAAGCTATCCCGCCGAGCCGTGATGCCGATCATCGGTATCACGGTCCGATCGTGCGGCTTAAATGGGCTTATCCACAGGCTGCGTCAAGTATTGCCTTCCGGGCGGCGGATCAGCATGTAGAACAGCAGCCCCATGAACAGGAAGGAGACCGGCGCGGTGTCGAGGCCGGCGGGGGCGAACCATCCGGTGACATAGCCGAAGTTGGCCAGCCACGGCAACAGCGCGGACAGGGTCAGGCCGACATGCTGTCGGCGATTGGCGCCCGAAGAGCGCCGGATTCCGCCGATCATTATCAAGAGGGAGGCCACCATCAGGGCGTAAGTGTAGGTGACATTGACCCAATACCAGCCGCCATGAGCATAGGTAAGAGGCGCGCCCAGCTCATCGCCGAGCGGCGCCGCTCCGGTATAGAAAAGATGATGGTAATCGTTGGTGAGGCCGATCATCAGCGCCAGCGCCACCATCCCCCCCTGCCCCAGCAGCCACAGGCGCGGGATCGAGCGGGATTCGCCTCTTACGAATTGCCAGGAGAACAGCGCCCAGAAACCGGGCGTGAGAAGGATCGCCACCCAGGTCAGTTCGGCCACCCGCATCTTGCCGGGAATCGAGATTTCCAGATATTCGAAGGCCACGCCGGCGGTCCACAGGCTGGCCGAGACCAGCATGGCGACAAAGGCGCCGCGCCCGGGAAAAGGTGGCAGACCCTGCGCCATCATGGCGACGATGCCCGTGCACAGCGTCGAGACCAGCAGCAGCATCGCCGGCAAATTGGCGAACAGGTCACTCATACCGCATTTGCGCCTCTTTGCATCGCGCTTCAAGTCAGCGCGTCGATCAACCGATCGGTCAGATTTCCCGGAACGATGGTCAGCGGAATTCTCAGCTTGCCGATCGAGCGGCCGGTCAAGGAAGAAATCAGTGGCCCAGGTCCGTCGGCGCCGGTGCCGGCGGCCAGCACCAAGACCGAGATGGCGGGCTCTTGATCGATCAGCGCCAGAAGCTCGTCGCGCGGATCGCCGAAGCGCACGAAGATGGCCGCCAATTCCCCCGACATCTGCTGCACTTCGCCGCCCAGGCGCTGCAGCAGCTCCTCGGCCTCGGCGCGGGCTTCGTCCTTCATCAGGCGCCCGATCGCGGCGAAATGCTGGAATTCCACCGAGCTGATGACCCGCAAAAGCGCCACCCGGCCTCCGGTCTTGCGGGCGCGGAGGCAGGCATAGCGGAGCGCGGCGCGCATTTCCTCGGTATCGTCCACCACCACCAGAAAGGTCCGCTCGCTGCGCGGACGGTCGTCCAGTTCCGATGCCAAGGTCAGCTCCTTCGGAAAGCGAGGGCCGCCAGCCATCCCGCCAGCATCGCCAGCGCCACGGCGCCCAGGCCATAGAGTGCCGAATGGTGGATCGCGATGTCAAAGAGTCCGGCGCCGACCCCCGATTTGGAGATGATCAGCGGGGTGGTCTGGGCGCTGACGATCTCGCCATCCTTCACCAGATAGACCTCGGCCGTATAGAGGCCGGTCGGCACATTGGCAGGAAAGGTCATTTCCGTGCGGAACAGGCGCCCGCCCAAGAGATTGATATTGCCCGACTGGTCGCCATAGAGGCCGCGCTGCTTCTTGATGCGCACCAGGGCCTGACGATAATCCTCGTCGGTCTTTTGCTCGTCCTTGCGGCGGATCTGCAGGCTCAGATGCTCGATGCCCAGCGCGTGGCGGTCGAGCATGGCCGGCCGGGCGATCTGGTCCAAAGGCCGGGTCGAGGCCAGCTGATAATAGGCCGGGGCGCCGGAAATGGCGGCTTGATAGCGGTTGATCCACAGACCCAGGAACCGGTCGCGGCGGCGGATCAGCTCGTTCTGGCTGGGGCCCCTGATCACGACGACCACGTCGCCTTCGCCCTCCACCGCGCCGAACAGCAGCAGATTGGCCCCCGTGAAGCCCGAGGTGATGGCGACGACATGGCTGGAAAGATCGACCACCAGCGGGTCGCCGCCGTAACGCGGCGCCGCCTGGGCGGGCGACAAGAAAAAGAAGGCGGCGAGCGTCAGCAGAGCCCGCCGCATGATCTTACTGAGCCCGCAGGAAGCCGACGATCTCCTGGACCTCGGCCATGATCGGACCGGTGATTGCCCGTGCCCGGTGCGCGCCGTCCGACAGGATGGCGTCGAGATGGGTGGTATCCGCCAGAAGACGCTTCATCTCGGTCGAGATCGGCGCCAGGACGGTGACGGCCAGCTCGGTCAGCTCCTTCTTGAAGTCCGAGAAGGTCTTGCCGGCGAAGCGGGCGATCGCCTCGTCCCTGGTCTGATCCGACAGAGCGGCGTAGATGCCCAGGAGATTGGCCGCCTCGGGCCGGCCTTCGAGGCCCGCGGCGTTGTCCGGCAGCGCATCGGGATCGCTCTTCGCCTTGCGGAACTTGAGCGCGATGGCGTCGGCGTCGTCAGTCAGATTGATGCGCGAATAGTCGCTCTCTTCCGACTTGCTCATCTTTTTCGCGCCGTCGCGCAAGCTCATCACGCGGGCACCCGGCCCTTGAATCACCGGCTCCGGCAAGGGGAAGAAATCGACGCCGAAATCATTGTTGAACTTCTGCGCCGTGTCGCGCGCCAGCTCGATATGCTGCTTCTGGTCCTCGCCGACCGGCACATGGGTCGCCTTGTAGGCCAGGATGTCGGCGCTCATCAGGTTGGGATAGGCGTAGAGGCCGACCGACGCGTTCTCGCGGTCCTTGCCGGCCTTGTCCTTGAACTGGGTCATGCGGTTCAGCCAGCCGAGGCGGGCGACGCAATTGAAGATCCAGGCCAGCTCGGCGTGATTGGGGTTCTGGCTCTGCACGAAGAGGATATTCTTCTTGGGATCGATCCCGGAAGCCAGCATGGCGGCGGCCAGCTCGCGGGTGCTTCGGCGCAGGGCTGCGGGCTCCTGCCAGACGGTGATGGCATGAAGATCGACCATGCAGAAGATGCACTCATACTCGTGCTGCATCCGCACCCAGTTGCGCACCGCCCCCAAATAGTTACCGAGATGAAGATTGCCGGTGGGCTGAATGCCCGAGAAAATGCGGTTCATGGGATCCTCATTAGCGTGGCGATTTGGAAGTTCCTACAGCGTATGCACTAACGACTTTAGGAACTTCCAAATCTTCAAGCCACGCTATGTGTTAAAGGGGCCTGGTGCCCTGATCGATCTGGAAGTTCGTAAAGCGGATTGCACAAACGACACGAACTTCCAGATCGGGACACCAGAATGACGCTCCGAGGTAACGCAAGGGCAGAGGCGGGTCAATATGAAGAGTAGGCGGATCCTCTTTCTCGGCTTCCTTCTCGCCGCTCCGGCCGCTTATGGCGCGATCGTCAAAGCCGGCCCCGACTCCGAGATCGCCCAGACCCTGCAGGCTCTGGAAACGCATGCCAATGGCCTGGGTTCCGATCTTCTGGAAGACACGCCGGCCACCCGGCAATTGCTCGAGGAACTGAGCGCGCAGGAACAGGATCTCGTTGTCGCGACCGTGAAATCCAATAACGATAACAGCGAGATACACCCGACCTTCGAGCGCTTTTCCTACATCAATTTCACCCGCCTGACCTTCACCGTCGAACGGGTCGGGAAAGAGGATTTCATCGCCTCGACCGATGGCGACGTGCTGCTGCTCTCGCATCGGAAAATCATCTGGTCGGCCAAGGCCGAGGCGCCCAAATTCGCCGTTCGATATCCCTTTTTCAAAGCCTGGGAAAACGACGCCAAATTCGCTACCTGCAAGGAACATGGCTGGGGCGAATGCGGGCGGATCGGGGTGAGCTTCGGTCTGCTGCCGGACAGCAAGGAGGGCCATCACCGTTTCATCCTCGACGGCATTTACCGGCGCGACAAGCTGGCCGTGCTGGAGCATCAATTCAGCATTTGGGAATGGGACGGCTCGGCGGTGAAGCCGCTGCTCGGCAGCATGGTCACTGCCGGCCAGGAGGATGAGCTGTTCACCTTCGGGGAAAATCTGGTCCGGGTGCCGATCCTCCTCCAACGACCCGTGGAGGCAGTCGGGCTGGCATCGACCAGCTGGGTGATCCGGGTGACGCCGAACGGCGTCAAGGATCTCGGCACCGGCGTCATCCCGCCCGAAGGTGTGAAACAGCAGCCCTAAGCCGGCTTACGCCGCAGCATCGCCTTGAATTCGCCGAGGGTCATCGCCTTGAACAGAAGCACGGCCAGACCGTACACGCCGCCGCCGATGGCGATCAGCAGCGCGACCTGCGGCAGGCGCCAGCGCACCCATTGTTCCAGCAGGATATCGGCCCGCCACAGAGCGGCGCTCATCACCAGGCAGGCGGCGAGGATCCGCAGCAGGCGCGATTTCAGCCGCGCATCCACGGTGAAATGGTCGAGTTTTTTGAGGCGCCACACCAGAATCGCGAAATTGATCCAAGCCGACACGCCCGTCGCCAAGGCCATGCCGACCTGCTGCAGGGATGCATCAGCAGCA
>Ga0213872_10000751_pt1 | contig 23989 bp, 21 predicted proteins | sample VelepicomBERX_R2_FD_160071 | JGI IMG/M metagenome (GOLD analysis project Ga0213872, IMG submission 160071) | Rhizosphere microbial communities from Vellozia epidendroides in rupestrian grasslands, the National Park of Serra do Cipo, Brazil - RX_R2 | ecosystem: Host-associated > Plants > Roots >...
TTGCAGCATGGCCTCGACCTCGGCGGCCAGCGCCAGCGCCTGTTGTACATCCCACTGAGGCAATACCCCCGCATGCACGACCAGGTGGTCCTGTTCGAAGATGGCCAGGGGGCGATGCCGCAGCCAGTGGATCAGCTCCTCGCGATCGGGGGCGTTGAGGATGTCGTCGAGCGTGTCGTCGCGGTGCGCCGGGCGGATGCCGCAGGCCACCGCCAGCAGGTGCAGGTCGTGGTTGCCCAGCACGGTGCGGGCCTGGTCACCCAGGGCCATGACGCTGCGCAAGGTTTGCAGCGATTGGGGGCCGCGGTTGATGAGGTCGCCGGCGAAGATCAGCCGAAAAGACGGGTTATTTGCACCCACCAGATGGTGCAGTCGTTGCCATTCGTTGCCGCAACCTTGCAGATCGCCACATACAAGGGTGGCACGAGGATGCAGGCCACTTTCATTCATCAGCAAAGCAATGGGTGATTTGCGGGGACATGAGCTTCAAATTGCCGTATTAAGTTATTCATGAAACGCGGCTATTGTTCGCACTTGCGCTACGGATTGTGTGGAATTGTCTTGAAGTTCAAGAGATTCGTTGAAACAACAAATGGCACCGGCTAAAATGTTACTCTCGTTTAAGGGGGGGCGAGATAAATTATTACCGTAAAAAACGTATTTTTACTGCACCACCTTGAATATTAACTATTAAACAACATTTGGTGGGTGGGGGCGGTAGTGGGCGGCTTGTTGTTCCGCAACTGTCAGGGCGAATTCACTGCCTTCGTGGATTTGCTAAAAAGATGGGCTCTGGTACTTCCTTATGCTGGGCTCAATCTTTGGGTTTGGTTGTTGCTCCTCCGCAAGCTACCGGCAGCCATTTCAAATTAAATACCCATCTAAGAATTAGCTAATGCCCTCTAAGACGCCAATAGCCTTTTTTTCCTACAACCGTCCCGGTCATACGGAGCGAGGTCTCGCCGCGTTATCGCATTGCATGCGGCTTGCCGAATGCGAAATCAACCTCTATTTGGATGCGCCGCGCGTGCCAGAGCATGCTCCAGCAGTGGATGCCACTGGTAGGGTGTTGGAGAAATGGGCTGGCCAACTAGGTGCAACGTTGATTCGCCGACCAGCCAACCTCGGCCTAGCACGTTCTATCGGCTCGGTAGTTAGTGCTTTGTGTGAGAGTCATGGTCGTGTGATTGTGATTGAAGACGATCTCATTGTGCATTCTCGTTTCGTCGATTACATGCTTCAGGCATTGGACCATTACGAGCACAACCCGGAAGTGATGCAAGTCGCCGGATGTACCCTGAGCGGGCCAAATCTTGCAAGTGGGGATGTTTTCTTGTTGCCAGTCACTTCCACCTGGGGATGGGCAACCTGGAAGCGATCCTGGGAGCGGTTCTCGTGGAATCTGGACGATCTCCAAGCCGCACGGTCCGATGCGCAATGGCTTGATGTGTTCAATCTTGGCGGTGTTTGCGATTTTTCGTCCATGCTCAATGACCGGCTGGCTGGCAAGAATGACTCCTGGGGCATTCTCTGGTGGTATGCAGTGTCGCGAGCCCGTGGATTGGTCGCGTATCCCTCGCAGACTCTGGTCTGGAATGACGGTTTTGATGGTTCCGGGGTTCATTGCGGCGAAAGCGGTTTCTTCGGGGCGTTACCAGAGGATTTCGATGTTGTCCTCCCCGATGCCTTTTCGTTCCCGGAGGGGTTGCATTCTCAGCGCGCCCATCTGGAAATATTAAAGAACTTCTTCAAGGAAAAAACCGGTGCGTCGGTGCTCCCGCAGCCGTCCCAAGCTCTGATGCTCAGGCTTTGGTCTCGCCTGAAGAATGGCTTGAAGGATATACATGTTCGCTAGATTCAAGCAAAAATTACTAAGAAAACTTCATGCGGAGCTGAACGCTGCAGTCCAACAGGCCGGTGCAGCGAATTGCTATGTGCTGGGCGAAGGTGCACGCTTGCTGGAAGAAGGGGAAGTCAATAATTTTTCCGGCGATCCCGGGCATGTGAGCATCGGTGCAAACTCTTATGTGAGAGGGCGCCTGCTCACCTATGGCCATGGTGGCCGCATTTCGATTGGTCAATGGAGTTACATCGGGGTACGTACGGAAATCTGGTCGATGGAGTCCATTGAGATTGGTGACCGTGTATTGATCGCTCACGATGTCAATATTCATGACGGCACCGCGCATTCCGTCGACGCCGCCGAGCGCCATCAACATTTCAAGGACATCATCCAGCACGGTCATCCTACAACCAAAGAGGCTCTGCCTGGCGTCTTATCTGCTCCGGTAGTCATCGAGGATGATGTGTGGATAAGCTTCGGTGTTACCATACTTAAGGGAGTAAGAATCGGCAGAGGAAGCGTCATTGCTGCTGGTTCGGTCGTGACGCAAGACGTGCCTCCTGGCATGTTGTACAAATCTCAGATATCACCAGTTGTAACTCCCATTCCCACTCGTTGACCTACAAATTTCCAGCGCGGAACCAAATCGGTTCCCGAGGCTCGTTAGTAAATCCTATAAGAAAGGGTAACCGTGTTTTCTCTGCAGCAATTAGTGCGTAAGCTCATTGAGCCTGTATCGACCCAGCTGGATGCCATCGTTTCTCGCTCGATCACAGCCAATCGCCAGCAGATTGATGATTTGCTAATCTTGCAGGGGCGCGCTCTGGCCTTGGCCAATGCCGAAAGAGCGCATCACGCTCCACTGGCTCGCTTGCAGGACGCTGAATTCAAGGTGTTTTCGCAATTCGGTGAGGATGGCATTCTCCAGTACCTCGTTCGCGAAACCGGCATCGAGCGTGACGAGCAGTCGTTCGTGGAGTTCGGTGTGCAGAACTACAATGAATCCAATACCCGTTTTCTGCTGACGAACGATCACTGGCGGGGCATGATTATTGATGGCAGTTCCGAGTACATGAACTATGTACGAGCCCAGGATTTGTATTGGCGGCACGACCTTACAGCTGTCGATGCCTGGATTGACAGGGACAACATCAATCAGCTTATCGGCGATGCAGGCTTTAGCGGCGATATTGGTATTCTCAGTGTGGATATTGATGGTAATGACTACTGGGTATGGGAACGCATTGATGTGGTCAATCCTGTCATCGTGGTTGCGGAATGGAATAGCGTATTCGGGCCTGATCATGCGATTTCTGTTCCATATTCTCCGGCCTTCCAGCGCCATGAGGCGCACTATTCTTGTCTTTACTGGGGGGCGTCTATTACGGCATTTGCACAGCTCGCCGAACGCAAGGGTTATGCATTAGTGGGTTCGAACACTGTCGGTAACAACATATTTTTTGTCCGTAAAGATCGCCTTGGTCGTTTGACGCCACAAACGCCGAAGCAGGCCTATGTTGAGTCCCGCTTCCGTGATTCTAGGGACAAGGATGGCCGCCTGAATTTCCTGGGGGGCGCTCGTCGTCGACTCGAGATACTAGACCTGCCGGTCATTGAAGTAACGTCTGGCAAGCAAACAACTATCCGAGCCTTGGATCAGCAGTCTTCCAAAAACTGACCTTTCGAGTTAAAGCTTATGAGTCTGATGAGTTGGGAAGCATCCGTACAATGGTTGCGCAATCAGTCGTCCCAGCAGGAACTGGTGCGTGCTTGCTATTTTGATGATCCTCTGGAGCAGGCGGCGGAACGCTTCTGGCGTAGCGGCGAGTGGAAGGCGATTTCGGCTTTGTTGCCTGCCCAGAAGGGAGCAGCTTTGGACCTCGGGGCTGGGCGCGGGATCAGCAGTTATGCATTGGCCCGTGACGGCTGGAAGGTGACCTCGCTGGAGCCGGATCCGAGTGATCTGGTGGGGGCTGGCGCTATCCGTTCGCTGGCATCGGCCAGCGGCTATGACCTTAACATTGTCAGCGAATTTTCTGAAAAGCTACCTTTCGAGGATAACAGCTTTGACGTCGTCAATTGCCGCCAGGTATTGCATCATGCCCGAGATCTGCCGCAGACATGCCGTGAAATTTTCCGCGTGCTGAAGCCAGGTGGCACGATGATCGCGACACGTGAACATGTTTTGAGCAAGAAGGAAGATCTGCAGCGCTTCCTCGATAGTCATGCTCTCCACAAATTCTACGGCGGTGAAAATGCCTTTCTACTTGAGGAATACCTTGGAGCGATGACGAACGCAGGATTGCATGTGCGCAAGGCTCTGGCGCCGCTTGATTCGCCTATCAACTACTTCCCGATGACGGAAGAACAGTGTTTCGAATATTGCACGCGCCCGGTCGCAGCTGTGATCGGACGACGCCTAACGCGGATGTTCTTTAGTCGCAGGCATGCGCTGGGGCAGATGTTGCTGGGCATTCTCATAAGGGCGTTGAACAAGCGCGACAATACCCCTGGACGCCTCTATTCCTTCTTGGCTGTCAAGCCCGCTGGCAAGGGACGGGTCTGATGCGCATGGATGCAGAAAAATCCTTAAATGCCTCGAACAATACGATTCGAACCTATGAGGCCGTAAGTCGTGCGGCCGGGCCGCTAGGATCTCTTTCTCTGGCTGCAAGCGAACTTCATTGGTCCCGGCACGTCCTTTGGCACCTTTTTGTGCGCGACTTTGTCGCGGGTTTTCGCCAGAAGCTGTTAGGGTACCTCTGGATCGTCATAGCCCCCTTGGTTGCCATTGCCAGCTTTGTGTTCATGCAAATGACGGGGATTTTGAACCCAGGGCATACAGCCATTCCTTATCCGATCTATGTATTTATCGGGACCAGCATCTGGGGTGTTTTCATCAGCGCGCTGACCGTTGTCGCTAATGGTCTTATTGGGAATTCCGATTTGGTCATGAGGACCAATATTCCGAAGATTGGTCTTGCCGTGACGGGGCTTGCGACCTTGTGTTACAACTTGGTGATCAATGTGATCGTGCTGGTCTTGCTGCTAGCTGCTTATCGGATGGCTCCCTCCCCTTGGGCAGTTCTGTATCCATTGACGGTCGTTCCGATTATCTTGCTCGGAAGTGGAATCGGCTTGATTCTGTCAGTGATTGGTGCCGTAGCACGTGACCTGACCGGGATGTTTACTGCCGCATTGAACCTGATGATGTATGTCACCCCCGTCGTATATACCGCCCAGTTTCCTCAGCCCGTCCTAAATGAGATGGTCCGATGGAATCCGCTTACTTATCTGGTTGATACGCCGCGCAGCGTATTTGTTACCGGAAAGATCCCGGATCCAGCGTGCTTCCTCGGCTCTTCGTTGTTCGCTGTGGTGGTTTTATGGGTAGGAATTCATGCCTTCTACCTGATCAAAGATAAGGTGGCTGAGCGTCTATGAGTAATTCGGAAAGAGAATGGGCAATTCGCGTCGAGCAGGTTTCTAAGAAGTTTGGCCTGACGCTGCGCCAGTCCATGAAATATGGATTGCGTGATGTTACCCGCCGTTTGCTCGGCCGGTCCAGCAGCAGCGCAACATTGCGGGATGGCGAGTTCTGGGCCGTAAATGATGTCAGTTTCGAGGTCAAACGTGGCGAGGCATTGGGCATCATGGGTGTCAATGGCTGCGGGAAGACAACGTTGCTACGCATACTCAACGGTATCTATTCCCCCGACGCAGGTCGAGTTCAGATGCGTGGGCGGGTCGGCGCGCTGATCGCGGCCGGCGCGGGTTTCGCACCGATGCTGTCAGGGCGCGAAAACGTCTACGTCAATGGCGCTCTGCTGGGACTGTCGACCAAGGAAATTGACGGCCTGATGGATGAGATCATCGCATTTTCGGAACTCGGGCATTTTATTGATTTGCCGGTCAAGAACTACTCAAGCGGTATGTATGTTCGTCTGGGTTTTGCGATCGCTGCATTGAGTCGGCCGGATGTGCTTCTTATGGATGAGGTGCTCGCTGTGGGCGACCTGAATTTCCAGAAGAAATGTTTTGATCATATTCTCACTCTTAAGCGCAATGGAACCGCCATTATTCTGGTGTCCCATTCGCCGGGAGCGATTTGGTCCGTATGCGACAAGGGACTCTTCATGGACAGGGGGCAGGCCAAGGTTTTTGGGCCCGTCGAAGAGGTGGTTCGTGCTTACGACGATCAGAACTCGAGGAACGCGGTTCAGGCTGATCTTCAATTTGCCAAGGCTGAGCGCGCCCATTCCGGAGAAGTTCAGCACGAGGCTGATGCTTCGCTCAATATCCGTGGTACCGGGGAGGCTGAATGTACGGCCTTCAGGTTGGTCGACCAGGATAGTGGCCAAGAAATCTTCGATGTTCCTTTTGGCAAAGGATTTGCGGTCGAGATGGACGTCACAATTCACAAGCCCATCGAGAATTTCATTTTGCGCGTTGTTGCGGATGCTGCGCACTATAAGAATATCGCCACCATTGACAACTACGAGCAGGGCGTACATCTCGATATGGCGTCTCCAGGTAAGTACCGGTTCAAGATCAACATTCGGGAACAGAATTTTCGTCCAGGAGCCTACATCTTCAATATGGCCATTGCTCAGCGCCATGTAGGCGTGCATTTATTCCTGTGGCTCAAGTGCGCCCATATGGTTGTTCTCAGCCCGCAAGACCGTTTCATCTACTCCGATCCCTTCGCCGTTATGCATTTGAATGCGGAGTTCCTGTACCACCCCATGGAGATCGAAAATGAGCCTTGCCGGTGATTTTTTTGTGAAGGAACACTTTACTTCTCCAGAGGCGTTGGAAGAGAAGTCGGCTTTATTCAAACTGTCCGTTTCTAACGTCGTGTTGGAGATTTCGTCATATTGCAATCGCCATTGCACATATTGTCCTGTCTCCCAAGTTGACCGCTTCACTACAAATCATTTTCTCCCTGAGGATATCTTCAATCGGGTGATTGGGGATCTGGCACGTATTGACTACGATAAGGGTATTTGCCTCAATCTCTACAATGAGCCATCTGCCGATCGTGAGCTCTTGCTGTCTCGGATAAAGTCCATTCGTTCCGCGCTTCCAGGTAGTCGTATTTATTTCAGCACGAACGGTGATTTTCTCAACAGAGACTATTTGAAGGAAATGGTGGATGCCGGGCTGTCGGAGTTGTACATCACACTCCACGCTCCCAAGGGCAAGTCGTATCACGATGCGTATTCCATCAGTCGTATGACCGAAATGGCTGCGCGTCTGGGGAAGGGCGTTAAGGTGACGGCATTTTCTCCGAATCAAACGGTTCAGGGGGAGATATCCCTTTTCGGCATCAAACTGTATGTGTTCTCAACAAACTATGACATTTTCGGGTCTGACCGCGCAGGTTCGGTGCAAAGTCTGACTGCTCAAGCAACGCAGAGAGTGGCCCCGTGCGACCGCCCATTCCATGATTTCACTGTGTCATATGAGGGAACAGTATTTCCTTGTTGTCAGATGTTTGTCGATAACCAGACTCACAAGGAGCGATTTTCGATAGGCAACATAATGGATCATCCAAGTATTTTCGATCTCTATGCCTCCGATCAAATGGCCTCCTGGCGTGCCAGTTTGCTGGAATATGGCCCCAAGGCGAGCCCTTGTGACACGTGTACAGAGGCCAACATTGAAGGAACCGAGGCTCAGCGGTTGGAGCGACGACAGCTCTACAAAAAATTTGTCGGAGACCGTGAGGACGAGCCAGTTGAGCCTGTTGTCAAGCCCAAACGGATATTTCGCATTTTCCAAAGGTTCTAAGCATGGGTTTGCTCCAAGATATTCGACGTATCTCCGCAACAGGCTTACGTAAGATTGCTGATCGGCTTAGTCCAGTAGTGTCCATTTATGAGCAAAATGGTAACAAGCCGTTCTCTGCGAACGGATGGGATCACATTCCTTGCAACCAGTACGACTACACGCCCAAAGGAACCTATGTCTCCGGGCCGGCAAACCGGTTCTTGCTGGTACCCAAGAATCGCTACAAATTGGTTCTCCTCCCTGATCAAAAGATATCGATTGATCAGGGTATCGGTTGGATTACCGAGGATAATTCGGCCGAATCCTATGACCGTCTCTGGGGCAGCGGCGAGGCCATGGATGCCTTTCGCTCCGAGGCCGGTCACGCACGTGGCAAGCTCACCGTTGAGATCGTCGATCACATCGAGACGCGTCTGCCTGAGCAGCTACATGTCGCTGACATCGGCTGCGGCGCAGGAGATCTGCTTCTCGAAATAAAGAATCGTCGTCCCGCCGCCCGCGTGACCGGGCTCGACTTCTCTGGTAAGGCCGTGGAGAGCGCGCAGCTCCAATTTCCCGAGGGAGATTTCAGGCAATTTGTGATTTACCAGAGCTTGCCTTATGCGGACGCGCAATTCGACGTAGTGACCTGCACCGACGTGCTGGAGCATCTCGAATATCCCGAACTGGTCATGGCAGAACTGGTGCGGATCTGTAGCCCCACGGGTTTGGTTGTCGTGGTAGTACCCGATGGTGATGTGGATCAGTTTTTTGGCCACTATTGGTTCTGGAATGAAAGCAGTCTTAAGGAGCTCACAAGCAAGTGGGGGGGGAAGGTCGCGCGTTTGCCAGAGACTAGAGAATTTATCGTTTGCATTGAAATGCCCGGCAGGAAATAACAGTGATACTAAAAAAAATCAAACTTTACTGGCGGCGCCGGCGAGTACGGCAAGTCGAGAAATTGCTCAGGAAAGTTGCACAAGCTGGCACCCAAGTGACGTCAACAAACGTCTTGCATACATTGCTGCCGGCATGGGAAGAGCTGATTTCGCGACAGGCACCGCCGCGAGACGGACGTTTGAGCGAACACGCGCGCAGAACGCTGGTTGACTACGGCCCGGAGGCCTTGCGTGCATTCATACCGAGCCTGGAAAAGAGACCGGCGCCGGTAATGAATACGTGGGTCTACCAAAACGAAGTGATGCAGTGGGACATCTCGTCCGACGAGCTGGTTTTGGATGTCGGGTCCGGCGGCTGGCCTTTCAAGCGTGCCAATCATCTCGCCGATAAGTATCCTGATGAGACCACGCATCGGGTCGAGGAGATGGTGCGCGATGGACGGCCATTCTTCAACGCGGATCTCCAGCAGTTGCCGTTCGAAGATCGGCAGTACGACTTCGTGTTCTGTTCTCACGTGCTCGAGCATCTTGACAACCCAGGGGCAGCAATTCGCGAATTGCAACGGGTCGGGCGTCGTGGCTATATCGAGGTGCCGACGCGATTGTCAGATGTGATGTTTAACTTTACCCGCATTCCTGATCATCATCGTTGGCACGGCTTTGTCCAAGGCAATACACTGATCCTGGCGGAGTGGAATGCGTGGGAGCGGCGTGATCTTGGAAATCATTTCTTCGAGGCGTTGCAGAGCGATTACTTCAATGAGTTTCAGGTGTTTTTTGAGCGGAATCGCGATCTTTTCTTTGCCTCTTACCATTGGTCGGAGCGCATTGATTTTCTCGTGATTGACAAGCACGGTAAGGTTATCGACTCCTCCCAAAATGACAGCTGAACTCAATCGCACAACCTCATGCACGCCCAATTCGGCGGGTGATGTCATGGTGTATGTCGTCATTCCCGTTTTCAATCGCTTGAAGTTCACGCTTCAGTGTATTGCCGATCTCAAGGCGCAATCCTACGCCGCCCTGAAGATCATCGTATCGGACGGCGGTTCGACCGATGGTACCGTTCAAACGGTTCGACAGCAGCATGCCGATGTTGAAGTACTGAGTAGCGGCCGCGAGTTGTGGTGGACCGGTGCGGTTGCCCAGGGGATCGATTATGCTTTGCGCGAGAGTACAGGCCAGTCGGGATTCGTGCTTTTAATGAATAATGACACATTGGTCCCCCCAGACTATGTCGAAGTATTGGTCGACTACTCGCGCCGTTTCGATGCGGCTGTTGGTGCGCTGATCGTTGACAGTAAGGACCCCAGCCATGTGTTGGACGCGGGCGAATATATTGATTGGGAAAACTATAATTTTCCAGTGAAAACCGTCGTCGGATCGGACGAGAAATATTGTAGTGATGTGGATGTTCTGCCTGGGCGCGGAACGCTCGTCCCGATCGAGATGATTCGCCGCTGCGGCAATGTCGATGAGGCGATGTTGCCTCACTATCTGGCCGACTATGAGTTCTTCTATCGTCTCAAATCGATGGGTTGTCGACTGATCGTTTCCTACGAGACGTATGTGATGGCGCATATTGAAGAGACCGGCATCTTGCCTTCACGTGGTGTCTCGACGCTACGTAAGGTATGGGATGAGCTGTTTTCACGGCGGTCGATGAGCAACGTGGTGGATCATTGGCGCTTCATTAGTCGGCATGCGCCGCCAAAATGGCGCTTGACCTTGCTCTTGCGTCAGGTCAGGAGGGTTGTCTTCGACCTGACAATGCGCACACGCCTTCGTGTGCTGGTGTTGCCGTTCTACCGTATCGCTCAGATGGGCATTGGTCAGGCACGAGGACTCATGCTCTTTCTGACGCTTTGGGCCGACCAGGGAAACGACATCCTATGCTATCCCTTCAAGATCCCGAAGCTGATTCGGGCTCCGCTCTACTTTGTCGCCTCCCCAGGCCCCATATCGCTGGCTGACTGCCAGCGTTTTGGCTGCGATCCTGCTAGGTTGGTCGATTGCAACGTTTTGCGAGAGTTGAGTGTTCCAGGATGGTTTGCATTTAATACCTATCAGGTCAAGCGTGTGGGCCAAGGCGATACCCGCTCGCTGCTGACATTCGCGTGTGCCATTTTCCCTAAGATCAAAAATACGCTCGCATTAAAAAAAATAGTGACCGCGCGGGGGCAGCAATGAGTTCGCGCGTCAAGCAATTTACGGTCGGTATCGAGATGATTGATGATCCGGCCTGGATGGGCGGGACTTTGTACCTGCAAAATCTCGCGGTCTGCCTCTCACGTCTCCCGGCGCAGGAGCGGCCTGGAGTGAAATTGCTGGGGCCGTTACCCGTGATCGATAGCTTTTTGAACAAGTGGCCGGAAGTGCGCACAGCTTTGGACGTCGCACGCAGCCCCTTGCAGACCTTGCTGGGACGACTTGGATTGAAGACTCGCAGGTCTGCAGTCGATGTTATCTATCCTGGTTTCGGGGCTCAGGTTCCGGGCGCGCAGGTAATGCGCTGGATTCCCGATTTTCAGCATCGCTACCTGGGGCAACTGTTTTCGCAGGCAGAGATAGACGCCCGTGATGCGTCGATCCAAGCTATTGCAGCAAAGCGGGGTGTCGTTGTGTTCAGCAGTCAAGCAGCTGCGGATGACTTTGCGCTCTTCTATCCGGAACACATCGCAACCCCCAAAATATGGCATTTCTATTCCTTGCTCAATCTGCCCGTCGCCAACGCCGAAAACGATCCGCGCAAGAAGTTCAGGCTGCCGCAGAAATATCTTTACCTACCCAATCAGTTCTGGGTTCACAAAAACCATATTGTTGTACTCAAGGCTCTGGCGACGCTCAAGCGAGAACATGGGCTGATTATTCCGCTGGTTTGCACCGGCGCACAAAATGACCGGCGCAACGAGAAACACTTCGCTAGTCTGCTGGAGTTCATCCGTGGCTCGGGACTGACTGATAGTGTGCATTTTCTTGGGCTACTGGAGCGAGCGGACCAGATCGAGGTATTGCGTTATGCCGCTGCGGTAGTTCAGCCCTCGCTGTTTGAAGGTTGGAGTACGGTAGTTGAAGACGTACGTGCCATCGGCCGCCCGATGTTCCTCTCTGATCTCAAGGTGCATCGGGAGCAAGCCCCTGCGAAAACGCGTTATTTCAATCCCCACATCGAGGATGACTTGATCACTGCTCTGCTTGATAGCTGGAGCGAGCTCAGCCCCGGGCTCGACGGTGACGCCGAAAAATTGGCCCAGGATGGTATTCAGGCGAGGCTTGAGGAGTCGGCGCGCCAGTTTTGTTCGATCGCGCGTGTCGCCCTGGAAATAGCTTCGTGAAATGGGCGATTGATCATGCGTGATGATTCGATTTTACTCGTCATCGAGTTCAAGGAAGACGCCGGTTGGCTGGGTGGAAGCATCTATATCGATAATCTGATCGCTGCGCTATCTCTGCTCCCGGTGTGTGAGCAGCCGCGGGTCCACGTCCGTTTCCTGTCTTCCCCGTGTACGGCGATGGCAAAGCGTCTGCGTGGACATGCTGTTGTGGCGCCGACCTATTCCGGGCGGCTCGCTTCATTGGCCGTGCTTGCGCGCCGAGCCGTGCGTTCCGCCAAGCGTCATATGCCCTTGCTTCGCTATCTGGATACAATGGGACGATGCAGATTGTTCTTTCCCGAGTTTGACACCAGGCAATCATGGCGTCGTCGCTTGTTCTGGATTCCGGACTTTCAGCATCATCATCTTCCCCAGATGTTCTCAGAGGAAGATATCGTCAGGCGCACACAGAATTATCGTGCGATTGCAGATAGCGAGGGGTATCTGCTCCTATCGAGCCGCTCTGCGCTGCAGGATTTCCAGCGTTTCTACCCTGGTGCCAGAGTGGTGCCCCGAGTATGGTCCTTCTGCAGCAGTACCGACATGTCGCGCACAGATGGCGACTGGCATGCGGTACTGCGTCGATTTGATTTGCCCGAAAAGTTCTTGTATGTCGCCAATCAGTTCTGGGAGCACAAAGATCATCGTACCGTCGTTTACGCACTAGGGTTGTTACGTCAACGCGGTTTGCAGATCCCGCTGGTTTGTACTGGCCGTGAGAACGACCATCGAAATCCCGGTTATTTTTCCGAATTGAAACGTCTGGTCGTCGAATTGGGGCTGGAGCAGCAAGTAAACTTCCTGGGCGTTCTCGCGCGAGATGAGCAAGTGCAGCTTTTTCGCTGTGCGGCTGCAATCGTACAGCCTTCGCGATTCGAAGGCTGGAGTACTGTCATCGAAGATGCAAAGGCACTTGGTCGTCCGGTGATTGCTTCAAATCTGGACGTTCACCTCGAGCAGCTCGATGCAACACCGAATTCCCGTTTCTTCGCGGTTAACGATGCGCGAGCGTTAGCAGATGTCATCGAGAAGGCGTGGCCTAAGCTGAAGGCTGGGCCGGAACTACGGGCCGAGGAGTCGGCTTCAGTACAAGCTAGTCAGTGCAGACTGAGCTCTGCACGTCAGTTTATTTCCATCGCTCGTGAGGCGCTCGCCTGAGCTAGAGATCGGATGATGGTAACGATAATCAAGAGGTTATGAGATGTGTGGTATTAGTGGCGTAATTTCACCGGCGGTAATTGGGGAGTCTGATGCAACCGTGGTTGCGGAGATGAATCGCCGCATTCTGCATCGCGGGCCTGATTCGGAAGGGAGGTATCAGGCCGCGAATGCGATTCTGGCCATGCGACGCCTGTCCATTGTCGATCTGGCTGGCGGAAGCCAGCCCATCTTCAGCGAAGACCGTTCGGTGGCGATCGTTTGCAATGGTGAGATCTATAATCATCTTGAACTGCGGCATGAGCTGGAGGCGCTCGGATACCGTTTCTCCTCACATAGTGATGTGGAAACGATCCTGCATGCTTATTGTGAATATGGCATTGATTGCTTGGACAAGCTCCGAGGCATGTTTGCCTTCGCTATTTGGGATTCGAAGCAGTCGAAGCTGATTCTCGCCCGCGATCGAATGGGAGAAAAGCCGCTCTACTATCACCGGGACCAAGAGGGACGCGTCTGGTTTTCCAGTGAAGTGCGCAGCTTGATGGCATCGTTGCATCGACAGCCACAGCTCAGCGCCGCTGCGTTCAACCTGTTCATGACCTTCCAGTACGTGCCTGAGCCGTGTTCGCCTTGCGAAGACATCGCGATTTTCCCTGCCGGTCACTATGCCGAACTGACGCCATCCGCAACCGAAGTCTTACCTCGTCCCTACTGGTCTATGGAGCAAGCACACCTTGTGTCCCACGATCCGGTTCGTACCACCCGCGATAGCCTGGAACAAGCATGCCGTTTGATGATCGCTGCGGATGTGCCGGTTGCGGTGGCACTGTCGGGCGGGATAGATTCCAGTCTGGTCGCGGCGATTTCCGCCAAATACTACGGCAACAAGCTACGCGCTTTCACAATTGGCTATGCCGGACGACCCGCGACGGATGAGCGCGGTTTTGCCTCGACACTGGCTCAGGAACTTGGTATTGAGTTTACGGAAGTCGAACTTTCCACCGCTCAGGTCATTGATGATTTCCCAGCCTTGGTTGCGGCCATGGATACGCCGATTGGCGATATTGCCGCCTACGGATATTATGCGGTCAGCAAGGCGGCTCGCCAGGCAGGATATCCGGTCTTGCTGTCGGGTACCGGTGGAGACGAATTCTTTTGGGGTTATGACTGGGTTAGAGAAGCCGTCAACAGAAACGAGCGCATTGTCCGCGGGCAGCGCGGACGATCGTGGTTATCGAGGTTGCTCGGCAAGTCCGACAAGGAAAAGCTTGATTTCTTTGGCGTCCATCCAGAGCTAAGCAATGGTGATAAATGGTCTCGCGCGCTGATGCCCGATCGGTTGGCAGCTTCGCTGGGAGCAGGTGTAGGGCAGGGTATGACCGAGCTTGAAGCAGGCGTTCCTATGTACCGCGCGGTCTCCGAGCTGCTCAATCGCAGCTGGTTGCGTTCCAACTGCCTCGCTTTGATGGACAGAATGAGTATGGCGCATTCGGTAGAAGTCCGATTGCCGCTCTTGGATGTGCAATTAGTGCAAACGGTCAGTGGCATGCGAAACGCGGGTCTGAGCGATTGGCTTAAGCCACACAAGTGGTTGCTGATTGAGGCGCTCAAGGAGGTACTGCCTAAAGATGTATTGGCACGTAAGAAGCAGGGCTTTACACCGCCTGTGAACGACTGGATGAGCGGTATAGTAGATCGCTATGTTCATCTGCTTGACGATGGCGCATTGGTGAAGCATGGTTTAATCGATTCACAATACTGGCGGCAGAAACTGCAGGGCACAAATTTGTCGTTCCAGTACAAATTGGTTCTGCTTGAGTGCTGGATGCGTCTGCATGTGGATCAAGCTGATCCGCAGACGTTGCGCACCTGAGTCATGGTGGTTTTGTGCGGGAACCGGCTCGCCGAGGGTGGCGTGCTGGTCCTGTTCTATTGAGAACGAAAGATTGGCATATTTCGCATGGTATCGAGAATTGCATTGGTGACTGGTGCTTATGGGATGATTGGCCGATACGTCAGTCGTCAACTCCAGCGAGACGGCTGGCAAGTGCACGGAATTGGGCGAGGCAACTGGTCGGCTGAACAGTATTCGGAATGGGGCCTGAGCACATGGACGTCAGGCGATATTTCCCTGGACGTGCTGTGCACATTACCCTGGGCCCCAGAATTGATTGTCCATTGCGCCGGGAGTGGCTCGGTTGCTGCGTCGATGGCGAACCCGTATGCTGATTTCAACAGCACCGTGGGCACTACGGTGACGGTCCTTGAGTATATGCGTAAGCTCGGCCCTGAGGCCGTTCTAGTGTACCCGTCGAGTGCGGCAGTCTATGGTATTTCTGATGAGTTGCCTACACCGGAGTGGGCAACCCTGCAACCGGCCTCTCCGTATGGGGTACACAAGCTTGCGGCGGAGGAAATGGTTCGCAGCTATGGTCGGTTCTTCGGAGTCAAAGCGTCCATCGTGCGACTCTTTTCGATTTACGGAGAAGAGTTTCGCAAGCAATTGTTGTGGGATGCGTGCCAAAAGATTTCAGTTGGGAACATGGAGTTCTTTGGAACCGGCGCTGAAACACGCGACTGGTTGCATGCCAAAGATGCCGCCAATTTGTTAGTCAAGGCTGGTGAACATGCGACGTCGGGGGAGGTGCCAGTTGTCAACGGCGCTGCTGGAGTGAAAGTCACCGTACGAAGCGTCTTGCAGCGCCTCGCTGAATTGATGGGTAAGGACCCCGCGCTGCAATTTTGCGGCACTCAGCGCCCCGGTGACCCAGTTGATTATCACGCTGATATGAGCGTAGCTACTGGTTGGGGCTGGGCTCCACGTGTCGATTTGCAAGAGGGCTTAGCCGCTTATGTGGCTTGGTTTGAATCCCAGGAGCGAAGGACCGACTCATCCGGCGCCTAAAGGGAGGATTGCCCAACCAGGATGTTGTGGTAATACCGAATTGGAAATATTGGATTTGATTTTGAATTGCTTAGGAAAATTATGAAAAAAGCATTGATTACTGGTGTTACTGGTCAAGACGGGGCTTACCTGGCTGAGTTCCTCTTGAAGAAGGGCTATGAGGTCCACGGCATCAAGCGTCGTACTTCGTTGTTCAATACGGACCGGATTGATCATTTATATCAGGATCCGCACGTCTCCAATAGGCACTTTATTCTGCACTACGGCGATATGACTGATTCGTCCAGCTTGATTCGTATCATCCAGAAGGTGCAGCCGGACGAGGTTTACAATCTCGCGGCACAAAGTCATGTGGCCGTTTCGTTCGAGGAGCCGGAATATACAGCCAACTCTGATGCACTGGGTGCCCTACGTATTCTGGAGGCCATCCGCACACTGGGGCTGGAAAAGAAGACGCGTTTCTATCAAGCATCCACATCCGAACTCTATGGTCTGGTGCAGGAAGTGCCGCAGCGGGAGACTACACCGTTCTACCCGCGTAGCCCCTATGCCGTCGCGAAGCTGTATGCCTATTGGATTACCGTTAACTATCGCGAGGCCTACGGTATGTATGCCTGCAACGGCATACTGTTCAACCATGAGTCTCCCGTCCGCGGCGAAACCTTTGTCACACGCAAGATTACCCGTGCCCTCGCGCGTATCAAGCTCGGTTTGCAAGATGTGCTTTACCTCGGCAACATGGATGCCAAACGCGATTGGGGCCATGCTCGAGACTACGTTGAGATGCAATGGATGATGTTGCAGCAAGAAACCGCCGAGGATTTTGTCATCGCCTCGGGTGTTCAATATAGCGTGCGAGACTTCGTCAATATCGCGGCCGAGGAACTGGGCCTGAAGCTGACGTGGGAAGGTCTGGGTGTTGATGAGGTAGCCAAAACCGAAGACGGCAAAGTAGTGGTGAAGGTGGATCCGCGCTACTTCCGCCCGACGGAAGTCGAAACCTTGCTGGGGGATCCCTCCAAGGCCAAGAACAAACTGGGTTGGGAGCCCAAAACGACCTTCAAGGAGTTGGTCGCCGAAATGGTTCGCGAGGATCTCAAGAGCGCGGAACGAGATGAGCTTGTCAAGAAACATGGATTCTCCGCATATGATTTCCACGAATAAGCCAATTGGGCCTGATGCTACGATCTATGTTGCAGGGCACCGCGGTATGGTCGGATCGGCCATCGTTCGTCGGTTGCAGGCGCTGGGTTATCAAAATTTGCTGATGCGTAGCCGCGAGGAACTTGATCTCCTTAATCAACAGGCCGTGCATGAATTCCTGTCCGCAGAAAAGCCGGACTATATCTTCTTGGCTGCGGCCAAGGTCGGGGGGATTCATGCCAACAACGTCTATCGAGCCGATTTCATCTATGAGAATCTGATGGTTGAGGCCAACATCATTCACGCGGCAAAATCCGCTGGAGTGGAACGGATGTTGTTTCTCGGTTCCAGTTGCATCTACCCGCGCGATTGCCCTCAGCCGATCAAGGAAGAATATCTCCTGACCGGGCCGCTGGAGCAGACCAATGAGCCTTATGCCATTGCCAAGATCGCTGGAATCAAGCTTTGTGAAAGCTTCAATCGCCAGTATGGCACCAAGTATGTGAGCGTCATGCCGACCAATCTTTACGGACCGAATGACAACTATGATCTGAGCAATAGCCACGTGCTACCTGCGTTGATCAGAAAAGCACACGAAGCTAAAGTTTCTGCACAAGCCAGCCTCCCGGTATGGGGGTCCGGACGACCGCGTCGTGAGTTCTTGCATGTGGATGATATTGCGGAGGCGTGTGTCTTTCTCATGGAAGAAGGCGTGGAGGAAGGCATGTTCAATGTCGGCACCGGCTCTGATGTTTCGATCGGTGAGCTCGCCCGAATGGTCATGGACGTGGTCGGCTTCAAGGGAACCATCGAATTCGATGAATCCAAGCCAGACGGCACACTGCGCAAATTGCTGGATGTCTCTCGCATGAACAAGCTGGGGTGGTCTGCGCGCATCCCGCTTAGAGATGGCATTAAGAGTGCTTATGAAGACTACCTGGCTCACAAGATTGCGTAATGTAAATGTATTACAGGTGCTTCCAGCCAGCGGTTGTGGCAATGCGGAGGGCGGGGAATTACCTTTGATAGAGTTGAACGCGTGATGTCCGTGACGTTGACTTTGGAGAGGGGCCAGCAAGCACCGGTACATCCCCAGTTTTCGGTTGTGACCGTCGTCTTCAATGGCGCTTCGACTCTGGAATCTGCCATGCTAAGCGTGCTGGGGCAGGTCGGAGCAAGCTGCGAATATATAGTCATCGATGGTGCTTCGACCGACGGTTCGCTCGATATCATCAAGCGCTATGAGCATAGGCTTTCCTTCTGGAGCAGTGAAGCAGACAGCGGCGTCTATGACGCTTTCAATAAAGCGATTGCCGTTGCGCGCGGAGAGTGGATCTATTTTCTTGGGGCAGATGACCGACTTGCGCAGGAGAATGTTCTGGCGCGGATAGGTGCGCGTTTGGACGTGCTCGGCAAGGATGTAGTATTGGCCTACGGAACCGTCAATTTGGTCGATCGGGACGGCATGGTCGTGGGGAGTATCGGACAAACTTGGGAGCAGTCATGTCTCATGGCGGGCAAGGGTATGTTCGTCCCTCATCAGGGATTATTCCAACGGCGTTCCTGGTTTGAACGCTACGGCGTCTTTGATGCTGACTATCGGATTGCTGGTGACTACGAGATGATGTTGCGCGGATGGGGCAAGGAGAGCGCCGAGTTCTTTCCTGATGTGGTCGTGGCTTACATGGCCAACGGCGGGGTAAGTTCTGCGCCTAAGAACGCCCTGCGGCATTTGCGTGAGGTTGCAAAAGCCCAGTCCGAGCATGGATGGCCTTTCCAGTGGCGATTGGCGATGGCTTTTTTTCGTACTTATGTTCGCCTGGCCTTGCAGGTGGCGTGTGGGGAGAAAATAACTTCCAAGCTATTGGACCGTGGGCGAAGACTAATAGATCGCAAGTCACATCGGATGAAGAAATAAGTGATGGATTCGCGTCCAGTGGTACCTGTCAGTGTGATCATTCCTTGTTTTCGCTGCAAGGAGACGATCGGTCGTGCCGTCCGCTCGGTTGCACGGCAGACGTTCGTTCCCAAGGAGTTGATTCTGGTAGATGATGCCAGCGGGGATGCTACCTTGGCACAACTCAACGAATTGGCCCGTTTGTACAAGGATGGGTGGATCCGAGTCATTGCTCTAGAACACAATCTTGGCGCCGGTGAGGCGCGCAATGCCGGATGGCAAGCTGCGACTCAGGAGTTTGTCGCCTTTCTCGATGCAGATGATTCCTGGCTCGATGAAAAGATCGAAAAGCAGTTCGGCATCATGAGCAGCAATCGTGGCCTGTCTCTGACCGGATACACTGACAGGGACCAGCCAACTGAGGTCGAGAACAATTCCGAAATGATGCTGGTTGAGCGTGTGCAGGTTCTCGCAAGAAATCCTTTTTGGACTTCTTCGGTGATGCTAAGGCGTGCGCTTTCGCAGCGTTTTCGAACGGGACAGCGTTATGCGGAAGACTATCTACTTTGGCAGGAGATAGTCTGCAGCGGCGCCAAAGCGGCGAGATTGCCATTCAACATGAGTGTGTCCTACAAGCCCGTCTTTGGGGAAAGCGGACTGAGTGCGCATCTTTGGCGTATGGAGTTCGGTGAGCTGGGCAACTACGCATGCTTGCGGCGTGCCGGTCATATTGGCTGGGGCGCGCAGTTGTTTTTCCAGCTGTTCTCAGTCGTCAAATTTTCTCGTCGTCTCTTCATAGCGGTCCTGAGAAAAAGGAGAGTGCCTACCTGATGCGCGATAGGTTGCGATCAGAACAGGTGCCAATATATGCCAAGATTGTTTTACGTCCTTACAGAGGACTGGTTTTTCCATTCGCATTTTCTGGAGCGGGCCATCGCAGCAAGTCGGAATGGATATGAAGTGACTGTGGTAGCCCGCGAGGGGATGCATGCTGAAATCATTCGCAAGGCCGGCTTGCGCTTCTTGCCGTTCGAATTTAGGCGCAGAGGTCTTAATCCGCTTGTTGAACTGTGGACTACGCTTGCGCTGAGCAGGCTGTACCGTCGTGAAAGACCCGACATCGTTCACCATGTCGCTCTCAAACCTATCCTTTATGGCACGATCGCCGCGTTGCTCACGGGTTGCAAGCATATTGTCAATGCGCCGGTAGGCATGGGATTCCTGTTCACATCACGAAGCCTGTTAGCCAAGGCCTTGCGGCCGGTCGTCGGATTTGCCATGAAGAGGTTGTTGAACCCTCGGGGTAGCTTTGTCATATTTGAGAACAAAGATGACATGGCTGATGCCGTCAATCTCGGAATGGTTAGCAAGCTGGGCGCGGTGTTGATACGAGGTGCTGGTATCGATGTGAAGAAGTATCCGAGAGTTCCCGAACCCCCGGCGCCTATCATCGTTTCATTAGCGGCGAGGATGCTGTGGGACAAGGGTATCCGGGAATACGTTGAAGCCAGCGAGCTGCTGCGTCGTCGGGGAATAGATATCTGTTTTCAACTGATCGGTGCTCCGGATGACGGTAACCCCGCTTCCATACCATCAAGGCAATTGGAGCAATGGCATGCTGCAGGCCTGGTGAGATGGCTCGGACAGCGGCAGGATGTCATGTCGTTGCTGGCCGCGAGTCATATAGCGTGCCTGCCGTCCTATCGGGAAGGTCTGCCCAAGTTTCTCCTTGAGGCTTTGGCCGTTGGTCGCCCCGTCATTGCCACCGACGTTCCAGGCTGCAGGGAGGCTGTCAGACATGGCGAGAACGGCTTGCTTGTACCGGCCGCCAACCCACATGCACTGGCCGATGCTATTGCCAAGCTGGCCGCCGATAAGGCTCTGCGTATGCAGTTCGCAGACGCCAGTAGGGCGCGTGCTGAGAAGGAGTTCTCTTCGGCACAGGTCATCGCTGCCACCGTGAGAGTGTATGAACGTTTTACGATCGAAGCGAGCCATTGAGGGTTTCCGAGGGAAAGCTTCGTAGACCCGCAGATTCCAACCTAAATTTTTGCCAGATGTTGAAAAAATGAAGAGGGCCTTTGATATTTTTTTCGCGCTCATCGCCGTCGCACCGAGCTGTGTGCTTGCGCTGCTGATAGCCTTGGCGATCCGCTTGACGTCTGAAGGACCCGTCATCTACTGGTCGAAGCGGGTAGGGAAGAATAACGTGCTTTTTGATATGCCGAAGTTCCGAACCATGCGAGTTGATACGCCTGCAATGGCAACTCACCTGATGACCAACGCCAGTGCCTATCTGACCCCGATAGGTGGCTTTCTGCGCAGATCTAGTCTAGATGAGCTTCCGCAGTTTTGGTGCATCCTTACCGGGAAGATGAGCCTGGTCGGCCCGCGTCCCGCTTTGTTCAACCAATACGACCTCATCGAGATGCGCACTCGCGCGGGTGTGGACATTCTGACGCCGGGTCTGACGGGATGGGCGCAGGTCAACGGTAGAGACGAATTGCCACTGGAATTAAAAGTACAATACGATAAGGAATATCTTGCTAGGAAGACGCTGATATTCGATCTATTTATTCTCTGGCGGACCGCCCGTAAGGTCCTCAATCGTGAGAATGTTTCACATTAAAGAGAATAGAACATGCGACGCAACATTATCCACTTACCCCGCACAATCAAACAGGGAATTGCCATCGCGGTGGATGTTTCTATGTGCGTCCTCTCAACCTGGATCGCTTTTTCGTTGCGCCTGGATACTCTCCACTATCCAGATGGCTATCAGTGGCATGTATACCAAATTGCGCCGCTGTTGTTGTTGCCGATTTTCGTTCGTATGGGGTTGTACCGCGCAGTCTTTCGCTACACGGGGATTGCGGCCATGGTCTCCATTGCAAGGGCGGTGGCGTTGTATGGGCTAATCTTTTTCTGCTTTTTGGTTTGGCTAAAGCTGCCTGGAGTACCGCGGTCAGTTGGTTTGCTGCAACCGCTACTGCTGTTCTCTATGGTGGGTGGTAGCCGTGCCTTTGCCCGCCTCTGGCTGAGTCAAGCGGACGGCGAGCGGAAATACCAACGGGACTCCCGCATGCTGATCTACGGGGCAGGCGCCGCCGGGGCGCAAATTGCTGACGCATTGCAACATGACAATCAATTCACCGTGATCGGATTTCTGGATGACAATCCCGAAATGCACGGCAAGCTGATCAACAATCTCAAGGTATATTCAGCTGTGGATGCGCCATCGTTGATTGAATTGTTCGATATTACGGATATTTTGCTTGCTTTGCCTTCAACTACCCGTGTCCGCCGTAATGAAATCCTTGATACTCTGCGGAAATTCCATGTTCATGTTAGTTCGCTGCCCGACTTGACTGATCTCGCACGTGGCAAGGTCATGTTGGCGGATATCCATGAACTGGATATTGTCGATCTGCTGGGAAGAGACCCAGTCGCACCGAATCCTGCCCTTGTCAGTCGGAATATCACTGACAAGGTCGTGCTCGTGACGGGGGCTGGCGGTAGTATCGGTAGCGAACTATGTCGACAGATCTTGCCAGTCAAGCCATCACATCTGTTGCTGCTGGAACACAACGAGTTTAGCCTGTATGCGATTCATCGCGAACTGGAGAGGGAAGTCGAGTCGCTCGGCTTGCCAGTGAAGATCATTCCACTGCTGGGCAGCGTCAAGGATTACGAACGAATTGCGCAGGTGTGCAGGGCGTGGTGGCCACGTACGATTTATCACGCTGCCGCCTACAAGCATGTTCCTCTGGTGGAGCAGAACCCGGCCGAGGGTATCCGCAACAATATCTTCGGTACCTATAATGTCGCTAAAGCTGCGCTGCAGCATGGCGTGCAGGATATGGTGCTAATCAGTACCGATAAGGCGGTGCGTCCGACTAATATCATGGGGGCTACCAAACGGGTCGCCGAAATGATCCTGCAAGCATTGGCGGCAACACCATCCGCAGTTCGGGCAGGACCACTGGGGCCATCCGGGCCAATCCCGCAGCGCGAAACTCGGTTTTCAATGGTGCGTTTTGGCAATGTACTCGACTCGTCCGGTTCGGTGGTGCCGTTGTTCCGCCAGCAAATCAGGAGTGGTGGTCCGATCACCCTCACGGATCCGGCAGTCACCCGTTATTTCATGACAATCCCCGAGGCGGCACAGCTAGTGATCCAAGCCGGAGCGATGGCGGAAGGAGGGGATGTCTTTTTGCTCGACATGGGGCAACCTGTCAGAATTTATGACCTGGCGCAGCGAATGGTTCAGCTTTCGGGTCTGAAACTTAGGGACGAGAATACACCTGACGGAGATATTGAGATCCAGATTACAGGCTTGAGGCCTGGCGAGAAGCTCTTCGAGGAGCTTCTTATTGATGAGCGTGCTAAAGCTACAGCGCATCCTCGAATCATGAAGGCGCATGAGGACTATATCGTCTGGAGCGAACTGACAATTTGCCTTGACCAGCTGTCGTGGGTACTAGACAAGAACGACGTCGAGGGAATGCGTCGCCTTTTGGTCAAGTTGGTTTCAGGATACCTGCCAAGCGAAGAAATCGTAGATTGGGTCAACAATGCATTGGTGGCAGAAGAAGCGATGCGAAGAGACGATGCAGCCCTCAAGCTGATTAAACCTTAACCTTCTCATCACAGGACACATGAATTCTATTTCTCAAGCTATTTTTAAGGCCTACGACATCCGCGGCATCATCGGCAAGACCCTGGACGGCCAGGTCGCCTACCAGATCGGCCAGGCCTTCGGCGCCGCTGCACTCGCCAAGGGGCAAACCAAGGTCGTGATCGGACGGGATGGCCGCCTGTCGGGCCCCGAACTGGCGTCCCAGCTGGCCCGTGGCCTGCAGGCCGTCGGTATGGACGTGATCGACCTGGGCATGGTCGCCACCCCCATGGTGTATTTCGGCACCCATGTGCTCGATACCCAGTCCGGCATCATGGTCACGGGCAGCCATAATCCGCCGGACTACAACGGTTTCAAGA
>Ga0213872_10000752_pt1 | contig 23988 bp, 27 predicted proteins | sample VelepicomBERX_R2_FD_160071 | JGI IMG/M metagenome (GOLD analysis project Ga0213872, IMG submission 160071) | Rhizosphere microbial communities from Vellozia epidendroides in rupestrian grasslands, the National Park of Serra do Cipo, Brazil - RX_R2 | ecosystem: Host-associated > Plants > Roots >...
CTCGCCCAGCGGAAAAATCTCGGCAAAGGGGGTGGCGTCGAAGCTCATCTCAGCACCTTGAATGTCAGAACGGAGGAAAAGTTATTTCTTGCGGAACGCGTCCAGCGTCACGACCCGGCCCGATTCGTCGGAGGGCGCGGCCGGCGGCGGCGTCTCTTCCTCGGGATGGGCGGCGGGCGCCTGCTCGGCCTCGGGCTCGTCGGCCGGCAGCTCGATCGAGGCGTCGGTGGGGATCTGGATGCCGAATTTGGCGAAGGGGTCGGCGAAGGCTGAAACGGCGGCGAAAGGAATGTGCAGCCGCTCATTGATGCGGTTGAAGGACAGAGTCACCTCGAACCATTCCTCGGTGATCTCAAGACCCCAATATTGATGCTGCAGAACGATGGTCATTTCGTCGGGGAAACGGGCTCGCAAGGCGGGGCTCATGTCGACGGTGGGATGACGGGTGCGGAAGGTGATGTAGAAATGATGCCCGCCGGGCAGGCCGTTCTCGCTGGCGCGCAGGGCCTGGCGGACGATGCTGCGCAGCGCCTCTCCCCACATCGCGTCGTAGTGAATGATTGTTTTGCCCATCGGCTTGACCTGGTCCTTGACTGTCCGGCCGCATCGGATGACGGAAATGAGGGCCGGGAAGAGGAGTGGGGGGCATTCTGTTGCCCGGCGCCCCCCGAACCGCGCTTGCCTAATTAGGCAGCGAGAGCAACGAAGTTATCGTTGGCATCTTTAAGTTTAGCCCGATAACGGCGGTACCATGCCGGGAACAAACCTAATCTTTACCACGCACGTCGATCCTGTTTCGCCCCCGTAACGGTTCCCGAAGGAAACCGGAAATGGTGGAGGCGCCGGGTACCGCCCCCGGGTCCGTAACGCTTATTCCATTAGGTGTTTAGCGCCATAGCCAGTTGCCTGGCAGGAGTGAATATAAGGCATTCGCTTGCGGCGCGCCAGATCTAGCTCTCTTTGGAACGGTAACGATCGGGCCGGGCGTCGGCCGCGCTCACCTCCAGGGCATAGATTTCTTTAAGTCGGGCGATCTGCGTGAGGGTGCCGGGCTCGAACGCGCTTCGCCCGTCGAAAGCGTGGAGCACGATGCCCTCCAGCAGATCGCCCATCGACATATCGAGATATTCGGCCAGCGCTTTCAGCACCTTGACCATTCTGCGCTCGAGGCGAACCCCGGTCTGCACTCTCTCGACGGTCTTCATGGGTACCAATGTACCAAGGTACAGGTGATTGTCAAGCCGGCCATTGCAAGGGCGCCGTTCTGGCGCTACGTAAGGCCGCTAGATCGCGATGACGCTTCTCGCCACCGCGATCTAGCTTCAGATGCGCGGGGGCCGGCCCCCGCACCCGCGGGGTCCTCGCTCCGCTCGTCCTCGCAAGATGATTCCGAGTGGAACCATCTTGCTCTAGCTTGTGGAGACCGCGATGCCGCCGAAGAAGAACCCGCTGAATTTGAACCCGTTGCAGCTCAAGACGCTGGCCCTGTTTCAGGAACTGGCCCGTTACCCCGAGTTGGCCACCGTCCATGCCGAGACCGGCGAGGCCTTCCTCTCGCAGATCCCGCATCCGCACGGCGATCACTTCCATATCGGCCGCAAGACGGTCTCCTCGCGTGACGCCACCGGCCTGTCCAACCAGGCCGCCTGGGTGGCGCTGGAGCGCAAGGGCATGATCCGTTCGAACTTTCCCAACGCCGTGGTGCTGACCAAAGAGGGGCTGGCCTACGACACCGGAATCGCCGAAGCGATCCTGCACGGGTCCGACCATTGACCTCGATCCTCGTCTATGTCGGCCTCGATCTGGTCGGCGACGGGGTGATGAAGCTGCCTTTCCTGTCGGCCTTGCGGCGCCTTTATCCCAAGGCGCACGTGACCTGGCTGGCGGGACAGGGCAAGACCGTCTATGCCGGCGTGCTGGCGCCGCTGCTGGGCGGCCTGGTCGACGAGGTGATCGAGGATGCCCGGATCGGCGTCTCGGGCTGGGAACTGCTGCGCCGGCCCTTGCCCGGCCGGTCCTTCGATCTGGTGATCGACACCCAGCGCCGGGTGATGACCAGCCTGATCCTGAAGCGCATCCGCCACGGCAAATTCATTTCGGCCGCGGCGGGATGGGCGGTGTCCGACGCGGTGCCGGCCAGCGGCAAGGCGAAGCGGCCGTCGATGATCGGCCAGATGTTCGCGCTGCTGGAGGCAGCCTCGGGACAGGCGGTGCCGCCGCCGCCGCCGGTTTCCCTGGCGCCGGATCTGCTGGAGGAAGCCCATGGCCGCCTGCCCGACGGGCCCCGCTATGTAGGGCTGGCGCCGGGGGCGGGCGGCAAGCACAAATGCTGGCCGCTGGCCAACTATCTGGAGATCGGCGTGCGCCTGGCCGCCGAGGGCTGGACTCCGGTCTTTCTGATCGGCCCGGCCGAGCGCGACTGGGAGACCGGCATCCGTGCCGCGCTGCCGAGCGCCGTCCTGCCCTTGACCGATGCCGATGGCCCGCCTCTGACCATGGCGCTGGGCACCAGGCTGGCGGCGGCGATCGCCAATGACAGCGGCACCGGCCATATGCTGGCGGCGGCGGGCGTACCATTGCTGTCGCTGTTCGGTCCCACCGCGCCGGAGAAGTTCGCCCCCGCCGCCTCGGTCCTGACCGTTATCCGCGCCCAGGAGTTCGGGGCGGCGGACATGGCCGCCATTCCGGTCGAACCGGTCATGGCGGCCTTGCGGCGGCTGCTTACTTCGCCTCGTTCTTGACCACGTCGCCGCCTCTCATGACGAAGGCGACATGTTCCAGCGCGGTGACGTCGGTCAGCGGATCGCCGGCCACGCCGATGATGTCGCCATAGAGGCCGGGCCGGATCTGCCCGACATCGTTCGGGCGGTCGAGGGCCTGGGCGGCGGTCACCGTGGCGGACTGGATCGCCTGCAGCGGCGTCATGCCGTAGCGGACCATCACGGCGAACTGCTTGGCGTTGTCGCCATGCGGATAGACGCTGGCGTCGGTGCCGAAGATCATCTTCGCCCCGGCCTTGACCGCCTTGCGGAAATTCTCGCGCTGGGCGGTGCCGATCTCGCGGTCCTTGCGCAGATTCTCCTCCAGTTGGCCGTTCTTCAGGCCCTCGGCCTGGGTATAGTCGGTGTCGTAGATGTCCATCGACAGATAGGCGCCCTTTTCCTTGGCCAGGCGGATCCCCTCGTCGTCGATCAGGCTGGCATGCTCGATGGTGTCGACGCCGCCGCGGATGGCATCGGCGATGCCGCTGGTGCCATGGGCGTGGGCGGCAACCTTCAGCCCCTCCATGTGGGCCTCGTCGGTGATCGCCTTGATCTCGGCCAGATTCAGCTGCTGGGTGCCGGGATGCTCGCCATGATCGAACACGCCGCCGGTGGCGCAGATCTTGATGACCTGGGCGCCGTATTTATGCAGCCAGCGCACCTTCTGCCGCAGCTCGTCCGGGCTGTCGCCCACCGCCGGCGAGGTCTGGTTCATCGAGGGCGGGTAATAGGTCTGGTCGCAATGACCGCCGGTGGCCGACAGGGCGTAGGTGGCGGTGGTGATGCGCGGGCCGGGAATGAAATGTCCGTCGATCGCCTGGCGCAAGGCGACGTCGTCGAAATGCGCCGAGCCGACATTGCGCACCGAGGTGAAACCGGCTTCCAGGGTCTTCCTGGCGTTGACCGTGCCGACGACCGCCCAGAAGCTGTCGGTGTAGAGCAGGGCATTGTAGCCGCCGATGGTCGCCTCGCCGGTCAGATGCACATGCATGTCGATCAGGCCGGGCAGCAGGGTCAAATTGGGTAGGTCGACCCGCTTCGCACCGGCCGGCACGGCGATGGCGGCGGCCGGTCCGACCGCGGTGATGCGCTCGTTCTCGATGACCACCACCGGATGCTCGATGGTCTTGCCGCTCTGCACGTCGATCAGGCGGGCGGCGGTCACGGCGACGGTCTCGGCCTGCGCCGACAGGCCGGTGGCCAGCAGCGCGGCGCACAGCCCGAAGCGGATATCGTTCCTCATGACGATTGGTTATCCTTTGTTACAAATTTGTGAGGACAAGGTGCCGAACCCGATGGCCGAGCACAATGTGCAACCCGCGCTGCCTGTGATCGAGACAGCAAGATTGCGACTGCGGGCGCATAGTCTTGCGGATTTCCAGGCTTGCCTGGCCATGTGGAGCGATCCCGAGGTGACCCGCTTCATCGGCGGCAAGCCCCTCTCGGGCGAGGAGGTATGGGCGCGCATCCTGCGCTATGCCGGCCATTGGCGGATGCTGGGCTATGGCTATTGGCTGATCGAGGATAAAAGCGCCGGCATGTTCGTCGGCGAGGTCGGCTTCGCCGACTTCAAGCGCCAGATAGCCCCGTCATTCGACGGCATCCCTGAGATCGGCTGGGCGCTGATCCCGTCGGCGCATGGCAAGGGCTATGCCACCGAGGCGGTGCGGGCGGCGGTGGCGTGGGGCGACGGCCATTTCGGCGCCGCCGCCACCGGCTGCCTGATCAATCCCGACAATGCCGCCTCGATCCGCGTGGCGAAGAAGGGCGGCTACAGCGAATTTTGCCGCACCTTCTACAAGGAGCACCCGGCGGTCGTCTTCCGCCGCCCGGCTCAGGGCTCCAGCGAGGCCAGATAGGCGACGACGTCGACGATCTGATCGGCATCCAGCCGTCCGGCCGGTGCCTGCATCAGGGCGACGGCGGGGCCGCTGCGGGCGCCGGATTTGATGTCCCACAAGGCGCGCGCCAGATAATGCGGGTCGCGGCCGGCCAGGGGCGGCGCCTTGCCCATTCCCTTGAAATTGGCGCCATGACACGAGGCGCAGGGTTGAGCGCCCTCATGGGTCAGCGCCTTGCCGCGCGCTATCGAGCCCGGCGGCGCATAGGCGACGGTCAGGACGAAGGGATCGCCCGCCCACATGCGGTCGAAATCTTCGGCGACCTCGACGATGCGCCGGCCGATCGGTTCGGTTCCCCCGCCGGCCGCCAATTCGAGCCAGCCTTCGAAGTGCGGCCTAGTGGCCGGAACCTTGTCGCTCTCGACCACCCGCACGATGGGCCGTTTTCTAGTGACCGACGAAAAATAGCTCGCCACCTCGGCGATTTCGGCCTCGGTCAGCTTGGGGGCGATCCCGGCCATGTAGGCGGCTGGCGGCCGCGCGGGCACGCTCGAATGGCGCCGCCCGGCGGCGAATTCGTTGAGCTGTTCGGCGATGTAGCCGGCCGGAAGTCCGCCGATATTGGGAATCTCGAGGAAGCCCTGGCCGTTCGGAGCGTGGCAGCCGCCGCACGGCTCGATTTTTCGGGCGTGGTCGCCATGGGCGACGATCGATGGCATCGTCTTGTGTTCATCCGGGAGCCAGTCGATCGGGTCTTCCGCCTTGTTGAGCTGCTCGCCGGTGAAGACCAGCGGGCTTCCCTTGACACGGTACTCAGCCGTTTCCGGCAACTTTGGAAACGGCATCTTTTCCTTGGCGGCCGGATAGGCCCAGGCGATCGCGTCGGGCACGTCCGCCTGGCCTTGCGCCATAACGGGCAGGGCGTGAGAGCCAAATAGGACTGCAACTGAAACGATCATCGCCGAACGCATGTTTATCCCCCGGTTGGACAAGCGAACGGCGACAGAATGACCCGGCGCCGGACCGGGTCAACTGCACATTTTTGACCAGAAGCCTATTCGAGACGTCCGAGCGCCCGCGACAGCACCAGATAGAGCTTGCCCACCTCGGCGCTGGTGAAGGTGCCGGTCAGCACGTCGGCGCGGTCGGCGGCGCGGGCCTGGTTCAGCAAGGTCTCGAATTCGGCGATGTAGCGGTTCACATAGTCGCGGAAATCGCCGTCATCCTCGTAGCGTTCGCGGATCGCGTTGATCTGGTTGCGGTCGAGGTTTTTCAGGATCTTGCGCAGGAACACCGACTGGTCGCCGGAGTGGAATTCGCGCCAGGTTTTGTCGTCGATGCCCTGCTGGAACAGGCGCGAGATGTCGACCGACAGCGATTGCAGCTTCTCGACCAGATAAGCGGCGCTCTGGAGGAAATTGTCGACGCTGACCGAGCTTTTCTGGCGCGACAGCGCCTCGGCCTGGGCCTCGGCGTCCTGCGAGGCGGCGACCAGGGTCTCCGCCTGGCGCGCGAAAGTCTGCACCAGGGTTTCGGCGTGCTGGCTGAGGCGCTCGCCGGTCAGGCCGAGATCGGTGGATTTCTGCCGCAGCATCTCGAACACGGATTCCAGTTGGGTGCCGGTCTGTTCGGTGGTGGTCGACAGCTCGGCCGACTGGCGCCGCAGGCTTTCGCCGGCACCGCGGACCTGGGCGGAAATACGGTCGGCCGAGGCGCCGAGATCGCGGATGCCGGCCTTGAGCTGATCGGCGGTGGCCACCGCATGGGCCGCCGTCTTGCCGGCCGCCTCCTCGAATTCGCGCGACACCTGGCGCAGCGAATCGCCCGAGGCCCGGGCCTGGAGCTGGGCCTGCTGCAGCGTGTCGCCCAACTCCACCGCGTTCTGCCGCAGGGCCAGGCCGAAGGCCTTCAGCAATTCGGCGGAATCCTCGGCGATGCGGGTCAGTTCGCCGGCTTGGCCGGACAGAAGCTGCTTGGCGCTGCCGATATCGGTCTCGGCCTTTTCCGCCGCCTCGACGATGCCCTCGGCCTGGCGCCGCAATTCCTCGACCACGACGCGGACGCGGGCACCCGATTGTTCGCCGGCATGGGCCAGCTGCGCGGTCCTTTCGCCGAACACGTCGGACACCTGCTGCACATCCTCGATGGCGCGCTGCGAGGCCAGGGTGATGTCCTGGCTTCTGAGGCGCAGCACTTCGCCGGTCGATTGCAGTTCGGCGCCGACGCGCGAGGACAGCGAGACCAGATCGTTGACGCCCGAGCGCAGCACGTCGGTGATGCCCTTGATACGCGTCATGATCTGTTCCGAGGTCGAATGCAGATGGCGCGACTGCTGGCCCAGCGAGGCCTCGGACAGTTTCGACTGGGTGGAGACCAGATTGGCGATGTCGGCCAGTTCCTCGGCCTGCTTGCGCAAGCTGGCGCGGATCGATTCCGCCTGGCCGGCGGCGCGCTCGGAACCGCGGCCAAGCTCCTCGATATGCTGGCGCAGCGCCTCGATCAGTTCGCGGGCGCGTACGGTCATCTGGTCCGAGGCGGCGGCCAGCGAGCGGCTTTGTCCCGAGAAGCTCTCGCCCACCTCGCGCACCCGGTTGATGGCGCGATCGGCCGCGCTGTCCACCTCGTCGCGGCGAGTCAGGAACACTTCGCCCACCGCGCCCATCTGCTGGCTGGCGTCGTCGGCGGCGGCGCGCAAGGATTCGGCGTGGCGGCTCATCAGATCGGACAATTCGCGGAAGCGGGCCATCGCCTGATCCGAGGCGGTGGACAGTTCGCGGGTCTGCACGCCCAGCCCCTCCTCGACGATCTTGACGCGCGACAGCACGCGGTCGGTGATCTGGTCGAGGCCGGCGGCCTGCTGTTCCAGCGAGGCGGTGATGCGGCCGGTCTGCTCGGCCAGGCGGACCGAGGCGGTGGAGAGATCGGAGTTCTGCCGGGTGAACAGCGCGTCCAGCGCTTCGACGCGGCGGTTCAGCTCGCCGGTGACCTCCTCGGCGCGATCGGCCGCCTTGCCCGAGGTGGCGACGATCAGATCGCCCTGGATCCCCACCGTGCGGACCATCTCGTCGATGCGGGCATTGGCGGCGCTGACCGCGCGCCCCAGCCCGTCCGAGGCCTGCTGCAGATGCAGCCCGACCTCCTCGGCGCGGGCCGACACCTTCTGCGCCGTGCCGTCCAAGGTTTCGATCTGCTCGCCCATGGTGCTGGTGAAGTCGCGCGTGCGGTTGCTGGCGTCCTCGGTGGCCTGCACCAGGGCGGCGGTGGCGGCGCGCACTTCGACGACGCGTTCCACCGCGCCATCGGTGCTGCGGCCCAGGGTTTCGATCTCGGTCTTCAGGCTTTCGACCACCCGCGTGCTGTCGCCGCCGAAGCGTTCGGCCAGCTTCTCCAGCGTGTCGGTGTGGCGGGCCAGCAGCGAGCCGACCTGCTCGGCCTTGGCCATCGCCTCGTTCGAGGCGGCGGTGAGATCGGCGGCTTGTCGGCGCAGCGAGGCGGTGATGCCCGACAGGCGCGTCTCGGCATCGTCGGCGGGATAGATCAGCTGATCGAGGTGGCGGCGCAGCTGGGCCGCCTCGACCCGCAGGATGGCGCCGCGGTCGAGGAAGGCGACGATCAGCCAGACGATGGCCAGCGGAACGATGGCGGCGCCAACCACGCCGCCGAATTCGGCCGGCTGCAATTCGAACAGGTTGCTCCACCCCACCGTCTTGTTGACATAGGTGAAGCAGACGGCGAACCAGGCCGCCGAAACCAGGGCGGCGACGCCGTAGATGACGCGGATGCGCCAGCCGATGGTCTGGGCCGAGCGATCGTCGGCCCAGGGCTGAAGCGGCGGCGGAGAATAGCGGGGCGGTTCGCTGCGGGCTGGCGTGTCGGCCTGGTCGTCCGACTGAGTGGCGGTCAGCGGTTCGTCAGCCATGGCATTTACGGTCCTGTACTATTTCCCCGTTGCGACGTTGCCACAAAGAGAGAGGAAATCAAGGCCGATCAAAGAGAAGGGGCCGGCGCACCGCGCCGGCCCCCGGGATGGCGGGGCAGTCGGAGGAGGGGGGATGGCTGCCCGCCGCAGGACGATCGGCATGCGGGGATGCGGGAGATCCTGGAACGCGCCGGCGGGGAAGCGATGATGCCGTCGAGTTCCGCCGCGAACCGGCGTCCTGAACTGCATGAGGTACTGCTGCCGTCCAGTCTAGCCATGTGCAACCGCGGCGTGCGGTGACAGTCCTGTGAATTTCCGTCAGGGCGTGGCGCGCCACAGCCGGACGAACTCCTCCAATTGCGCCTGCTCGACATCGGAGACCGCCCACAGGGTCAGGCCGTGCTGCCGCCAGCGAATGGTGGTGAAGCCGTTGCGGTTCTCGGTGACGGCGTCGGCGTCGCCTTGCTCCGCCGCCGGCCAGACCAGCAGATTGATCGGGTGGGTGCCGCGCCGGTAGACCAGGACGGCGATCGGCCGGCCGTTCATCACGTCGAGCCGTCCGCCGGTCAGCGGATATTGCCGGTCGGCGAGATCCTTCACCGGCGGGGCGAAATCGAGCTTGCCCTCGAACCATGGCTTCACGGTGTGGCGGTCGGTCGAGACGACGTCCTCGAGATGGCCGGCCTGCAGGGCGCGAACATGGTCGTCGATCACCAGCGCCACCATATCCGGCCCGGTCGGACGATAGACCGCCAAGGCGAGGCCGGCGGCGAGGGCCAGCCCGGCGGCGAGGCCGGCATTGGCGCGCCAGCGGGCGGGACGGATCACCCGCGGTTCCGTATGTCGGACGGGCGGCTGAGGGGCTGACTGGGCGCGAAGAAACTGCCGCAGACTCTCGGGGGCGGCTTCCCTCAAGGCGGGTTCCCGCAACCGGTCGCGCAGCATGAGGAGGTCGGCATAGGCGGCCTGGCACTCGGGACAATCGGCGCGATGCTGCAGCAGGTCCGCGGCGCGCCCGGCATCCAGCTCGCCATCGATATCGGCCTGAACCAGGAGCAGCATCGGGCATTCGGCGACCCCGTTCATGCGTCCTGCTCCTCGCGCCGTATGGCCAGGGCAAGCATGCGCCGCGCCCTCCAGAGCCGCGACATGACCGTGCCGATCGGGGCGCCGGTTATCTGGGCTATCTCCTTATAAGACAAATCTTCGAACTCCCTCAGAATGAGTGTCTCACGCAGTTCCACCTCCAGCCTGGCGATGTGGCGGGCGAGATCGGTCCTGCCGCGGCGGCGGATCAGCGCCGCCTCGGGGTCGTCGGCCGGATCGGCAAGAGCATCCTCGTCGGGCAACTCGGCCCCCGGAATGCCGCGGCTGAGCGACATCGAAGCATAGGCCGCGTTGCGGACGATCTGCAAAAACCAGCCGCGCGGGTTGGTTCCGCGAAAACTGGGGAAATACGTCAGTGCGCGCACGAGCGCCTCCTGCACCACATCTTCGGCGTCGCCGCGATCACGGACCAGCCACCGCGCAAGGTTGTAGCCGGCATCGAGATAGGGCAGCACCACCGCTTCGAACGACGGCTGCGAACTTGGTCCCGACACTCTGATCTTTCTCCTCTCGGTTAGATCAAGCCGCCGTCCGATTTATTCAGTCCGAAAAAAAAGATATTTCCGCGAATAAAGTCGCCCGAACTTCGATCTCCCCCACCGTAGGCAATGCTTTCGACGGAGTATCGAAAATGAAAGATCATGATATCAGCAGGCGCGGCGCGCTGTCCTGCCTCGCCTGGGGAGGCGCCGGCCTGCTCTGGACGATGGCCGGCGGCGTGCCCACGGCGAGCGTCCTGGCCGCCGGCGGCGACAAGGCGAAGACCGCCGGATCGTTCAGCTTCGTGCAGATGAGCGACACCCATATCGGCTTCAACAAAGAGGCCAATCCGGACACTGTGGGCACCACCAGGGCGGCGATCGACCTGATCAACGCCAGTGCGTCCGACGCCGCGCTGGTGCTGCATACCGGCGACATCACCCATCTTTCGCGGGCGGGCGAGTTCGATACCGCTGCCGAATTGCTGAAGGGGCTGAAGCCGACCGAACTGCATCTGGTGCCGGGCGAGCACGATGTGCTGGACACGTCCAAGTCCGCCTTCTTCGACCGCTATGGCGCGCCCTCCAAAGGCAAGGGCTATTACAGCTTCGACCATCAGGGGGTGCATTTCATCGCCCTGATCAACGTGCTGGATTTCCAGGCGGGCGGCCAGGGCCGGTTGGGCGCGGCGCAGCTCGAATGGCTGGAAGACGATCTCAAAGGCCGGTCGGCCAGCCAGCCGATCGTCATCTTCACCCATATTCCGCTGTGGTCGCTGTACGACAAATGGGGCTGGAGCACCGACGACTGGCCGCAGGCCATGTCGTATCTCAAGCGCTTCGGTTCGGTGACGGCGCTGAATGGCCACATCCATCAGGTGGTGCAGAAGGTCGAGGGCAATGTGAGCTATTTCACCGCCGCTTCGACGTCCTATCCGCAGCCCAAGGCCGGTGAAGCCGACGGTCCGGGGCCGATGACGGTGCCGGCGGACAAGTTGCGCGCCGCTCTCGGGATCCGCCGAATCGAAACCCTTCCTCTCAAGATCAGCGACAGCAGCCTGGCATGAACCGCTTTCTCATCATCGCAGCTCTGCTGCTCCCGACTTTGGCCCATGCGGCAGCCCCCGTTCAGGTGGTGATCAAGTCCTTCGCCTTCGGCCCCGAGACGGTGCGGGTGACCGCCGGCACTACGGTGACTTGGGTCAACAAGGACATCGAGCCCCATACCGTGGTCAGCAATGACAAGACGTTCCAGTCCGAGGCGCTGGATACCGACGAGACGTTCTCGTTCACCTTCGACAAGCCGGGAAGCTACGGCTACTTCTGCTCGATTCACCCTCATATGATCGGAAAAGTGGAGGTGACGGCGAAGTAGTCCCCGGGCGGGACGAACGCCTGCTTAAGCAAACAAAGCGATGCGTTGGCCAATCGGTCGGGGTATAGTTCCACCGATTGGCCATCCCATTGTTCCCTTTGAGTTTCCAGGCAGAGGTCCCCATGGTTCCAGCCGGCCTCCCGCTCAACGAGCCCCAGCGCCTCGATGCGCTTCACGGTTTCGATATCCTCGACACGCCGCCGGAAGAGGCGTTCGACCGCTTCACCCGCATCGCCGCCAAGATCCTCGATGTGCCCATCGCGCTGGTCAGCCTGGTCGACGAGGCACGGCAATGGTTCAAGTCCCGTCACGGTCTGGACGTCGCCGAGACCCCGCGCGATTGGGCCTTCTGCTCGTATGTGGTCAAGGACGACCAGATCCTGGTGGTCGAGGATGCGACGCGCGATGCCCGCTTCGCCGACAGCCCGCTGGTCGTCGGCGCGCCGGAGATCCGCTTCTATGCCGGGGCGCCGCTGCGCACGCGCGAGAACTACAATCTCGGCACGCTGTGCGTCATCGACCGGCAGCCGCGCCGCGGACTGACCCCGCAGCAGACCGCCCTGCTGACCGACCTCGCCGACGCGGTGGTCAACCAGCTTTACCTGCACAAGCTGGCGTCCGAGCTGCAGCGGGCGCAGCTGGCGCAGGCGCAGCTCGGCGCGATCATCGAATATTGCGGCGACGCGGTGATCGGCAAATCGGTCGACGGCACCATCACCAGCTGGAACACCGGCGCCCAGACGCTGTACGGCTATACCCCGGACGAGGCGATCGGACAGCACGCCACCCTGCTGGTGCCGCCCGCGCTGCTCGGCGAGTGGGAGAGAATGGTCGACCACATCGCCGGCGGCGAGGCGGTCGAGCAGTTCGAGACCGTGCGGCTGGCCAAGGACGGGCAGGAGATCGACGTCTCGGTCTCGCTGTCGCCGATCCGCGACCGCGGCGGCGGCCTGACCGGCTTTTCCACCATCGCCCGCGACATCAGCCAGCAGAAGCAGATCGAGAAGGCCAAGGCCGAGTTCGTCTCGACCGTCAGCCACGAGCTGCGCACCCCGCTGACCTCGATCAAGGGGTCGCTGGGGCTGCTGCAATCCGGCGTGTTCGGCGAGCTGCCCGAGGCGATCCGGCCGATGGTCGACATCGCCTATAACAACAGCGAGCGGCTGGTCCGGCTGATCAACGATTTGCTGGACATCGAGAAGATGGAGGCCGGCAAGGTCGAGTTCCATCTCGAGCCGCTCGATCTGGCGGCACTTGTGCGGCAATCCCTGGCCGAGAACGCCGGTTACGCCGTGACCCGCGGCGTGACCCTGCGGGCGGTCGAGCCGCTGGCGCCGGCGCGGGTGATCGGCGACAAGGACCGGCTGCTGCAGGTGATGGCCAATCTTCTGTCCAACGCGGCGAAATTCTCGCCGGCGCAAGGGGTGGTCGAGGTGGCGCTGACCCAAGGCGAGGGCAAGGCCCGCGTCTCGGTCATCGATCACGGGCCGGGCATCCCTGACGCCTTCCGCGCCCGCATCTTCCAGAAATTCTCGCAGGCCGACGCGTCCGATGCCGCCCATGCCGGCACCGGGCTAGGCCTCAGCATCTGCCGCGCCATCGTCGAGCGCCATTGCGGAACCATGGATTTCACCACCGCCGCCGGCGTTGGGACGACTTTCTATTTCGATCTTCCCGAGGTCCGTTCATGAGGGCGCTGAAGCGCATCCTCCATGTCGAGGATGCCGCGGACATTCGCAAGATCGTCGAAATCATCCTGGTGCGAATGGGAAACTATACCGTGCTGCAATGCGCCTCGGGCGACGAGGCGGTGGAGAAGGCCGCCGCCTTCGCCCCGGACCTGGTCCTGCTCGACGTGATGATGCCGGGGCTGGACGGCCCGCAAACGTTGGAGGAACTCCGCGCCCGGGAGGGCCTGCGCGACACGCCGGTGGTCTTCATGACCGCCAAGGTGCAGAGCGGCGAGGTCGAGATGCTGAAGGCGCTGGGCGCGGTGGAGGTGCTGGCCAAGCCCTTCGATCCCGCCACGCTCTGTTCCCGGATCGAGGAGATCTGGGCCCGCCATCACGGCGCTTGAGCGGAACGCCGCGGTGGATCGCATCGACGCCATGAAAGTGTTCGTCGCCGCCCTCGACGAGGGCAGCCTGGCGGCGGCCGGGCGGCGGCTGGGCAAGTCGCCGGCGGCGGTCAGCCGGGCCATCGCCTTCCTGGAAAATCACGTCGGCACCGAGCTTCTGCACCGCACCACCCGCACCATAAGGCTGAGCGAGGCCGGCGAGCGCTACGCCGCCGCCTGCCGCCGCGTGCTGACCGAACTCGAAGAGGCCGATCTCAGCGCCGCTGGCGAACGGGCCGCGCCGCGCGGCATTCTGACCGTCACCGCCCCGCCGATCGGCGGCGAGGAGATCCTGCGCCCGGTGGTCGACGCCTATATCGAGGCCTATCCGGCGGTCAGCGTGCACATGGTGCTGCTCGACCGTCATGCCAATCTGGTGGAAGAGGGCATGGATGTGGCGCTGCGCGTCGCCGACCTGCCGGACTCGTCGCTGGTCGCCATCCGGGTCGGCGGCGATGTGAAAAGGGTGGTGGTGGCTTCGCCGCGCTATCTCGCCGCCAATCCGGAAATCCGCGAACCGGCGGATCTCGCCAAGCACCGCATCATCTCGTCGACCCATCTCGGCCAGGACGCTTGGGTGTTTCCGCCGGCGACCGGTTCCTCCATCGTTCGCACCGTGCATTTCAAGCCGCGTCTGCTGGTGAACAGCGTGCGGGCGGCGCTGGCTTCGGCGGTCGAGGGGCACGGGGTGACCCGGCTCTATACCTATCATGTGGCGGAACGGGTGATGGACGGATCGCTGAAGGTCATTCTGCGCGACTGCGAACCGGAACCCCTGCCGGTGCATCTGATCGTGCCGCAGGGCCGGCTGGCGGTTCCGAAGGTGAGGTCTTTCGTGGATTTCGCCGTCCCGCGCCTGCGGGCGGCCTTCGCCAGAGTGTCGGCGGAAGCGGGCGCCCTTTCGGGGAAGGGCGCCCGCTGAGCTTCAGGCTTACTTGGCCTGTCGCAGTTTGTACTCGGGCCAGGGAACTCCGCCGCGTCCCCAATTCTCCGACGCGATCTCCTCGATCAGCACCAGGGTCGAGTCCAGCGGCTTGTTGAGGACCTTCAGCAACACATTGCTGACGCCTTCGATGATGGCCGCCTTTTCCTCGGCGGTGACCGGGGCGCCCGGCTGGGCGACGCTGTCCGGCGTGATCTTGATATTAACGTAAGGCATGTCGGATCTCCTTATCCCGATGCTCAGTGGCCGGCGCTCTGACCGCCATCGACGTGCAGGATCTCGCCGGTGACGAAGCCCGCGGTCTCGAGATAGAGCACGGCGTCGACGATATCCTTCATCTCGCCCATATGGCCGACCGGATGCAGCTTGCCGAGGAAATCATGGGTCTCCGGCGCATGCATCGGGGTCTTGATGACGCCGGGGGAAACCGCGTTGACTCGCACCCCGCGCGAGGCGAATTCGATCGCCAGCGACTTGGTGGCCGAGTTCAGCCCGCCCTTGGTCAGGCTGGCCAGCACCGACGGGACGTTGGAGTTGGCGTGGTCGGTCAGGCTGGTGGTGATCGACAGGATGTGGCCGCTGCCCTGCTTCAGCATCTCGGCGGCGGCGCGCTGGGTGATGTGGAAGAAGCCGGCGACATTGGTCGAGATGTTGGCGGCGAAGTCGTCCTCGGTGAAGCCGGTGAACGGCTTGGCGGTGAAGATGCCGGCATTGTTGACCAGCGTGTCGATGCGGCCGAAACGGGACAGGGCTTCCTTGACCACGCGCTCGGCAGTGGCGGCGGTGCCGATGTCGCCGGCGATCGCCAGCACGTCCGGGTCGCTGCCCTGGGTGATTGAGCGCGAGGTGGCGACGACGCGATAGCCGCGCTCGCGATAGGCTTTTACCAAGGCGGCGCCGATACCCTGCGACGCGCCGGTGACGATGGCGACTTTCTGATCCTTGCTCATGATGAAACTCCTTGTTGAGACCGGCGGTGTTGCCGTTGGACATCAAGGTAGTTTCGTTCGACCTGCGAATGAATTGGCGACGTTCGAAAGAGACTATTGCGTACCTCGGAATAAAGAGAGGGGCAGTCGCCATTGATCTTGCAAATTTGTTCGAATTTAAACATATTGTTTAAATTATATTTACATAATGAGTACACTCGAGGAGAGCGAGGTATGACCGATACGCCTATCGCCATGCTGCATCGTCACGCGGCCTCGCGGCCTGATGCGGCCGCCTTCATCCATCGCGACGAGGTCTGGAGCTATCGTCGTTTCGCCACCGCGGTTCGCCGGCTGGCGCATGGCCTCGCCGCCCGAGGCGTGGTCAAGGGCGATCGCGTCGCGCTGCACATGGCTAATCTGCCGGAGATGGCGATCGCCTATTACGCCTGCTTCAGCCTCGGCGCGCTCGCCGCCCCGCTTAATCTCCGCTTCAAGGCCGCGGAACTGACCCGGGCGCTGGAGCGACTACGGCCGGCCCTCTTCATCGGGCAGGCCAGCCTCTATGCCGAGGTGGCGTCGGTCCCGCGTTCGGTCCTCTCGCCGCGGATAAGGTTCGTCGCCGGCGGCCCGGTCGGCGATTCCGATGTCGGCCGCTGGGACGATCTTCTGCGGGGCGGCCGCGAAGGGCCGGTCGAGGTCGCCGTCGATGCCGGCGAGCCGGTGGCGCTGCTCTGCACCTCGGGCACGACCGGCGAGCCCAAATTCGTCACCCATACCCTCGCTTCCATCGCGGCGACGACACGTCTGCTCCGCCATATCGGGCTCGATGTGGGCCAGGTGCCGGTCGTACCGCTTCCCATGGTCCATAGCAGCGGGTTCTCCACTTTCAACGCCTGCATCGGGGTCGGCGCGACCTGCGCGCTTCTCGAACGCTTCGACGCCGACGCCGTGCTCGACGCGATCGAACGCCATCGCGGCACCTGGCTCGCCGCCATGCCCTTCATGGCGGCCGCGTTGATCGACCGCCAGCGCGAGCGCCCCAGGGATGTCCGCTCGCTGCGATTCGCCATCACCGCCGGAGACGTCTGTGCGCCGCACGTGCAGAACGACTTTGCCGCCAGTTTCGGAACGCGGCTCGGTTCGATGTGGGCGGCGACCGAAGCAATCGGTACTTTCACCCCGTCGCCGCAACCGGGACCGGCGACCTGCGTCACCCCGGGGGGCCAGGCGCGCCTGGTGGACGAGACGGGAATCGTCGTGGCGCCCGGCGAGGTCGGCGAACTCCAGGTGCGCGGCCCCAATGTCACTCCGGGTTATTGGGAGGGGCCCGGCCTGATCCGCGACACAAAATCCGACGGCTGGTACAGCAGCGGCGACCTGATGCGGCAAACCGAGGACGGCGCCTATTGGTTCGTCGCGCGCAAGAAGGATCTCATCATCCGCGGCGGCTCGAACATCGCGCCGGCCGAGGTCGAAGGCGCGCTGATGAGCCATCCGGCGGTGGCCGACGCCGGCGTGGCGGGCATACCGGACGACGTGCTGGGAGAACGGGTGGCCGGTTTCGTCCGCCTGGCGGAGGCAACGGGTCCGGTCAGCCTCGACGAGATTTACGCCCATGTGCGGGCCCGGCTGGCCGATTACAAGGTGCCCGAACGGATCGAAGTGGTGGCCGAGATCCCGCGCAACGCGCTCGGCAAGATCAATCGCCCGGCGTTGCTGGGCATGATGTCGGAACGGATCGTGGCTACGGCATAGACAGCAGCAGAGCGGCGGCGCCGCGAAGGTCGCCGATGAACCTGGCGATTTCGGCGGTTTTCCGGTCGGGCGGGGTGCGCAGCAGCGACGAGGGGTGGATCGTCACCACCACATGCTCGGCCCACGCCGAGGCCAGCGGCGTGCCCCGGTCGCGGGTCACCCGCACGCCGTGGCCGAGCAGCGATCGGGCGGCGGTGGCCCCGAGGCAGACCAGCACCTTGGGCGAAACCAGCTCGATCTCGGCGACCAGCCACGGCTTGCAGACTTCGGTCTCGCGCGGGCTTGGCTTGCTATGCAGCCTTTTGGCGCCCTGGCGGATCCACTTGAAATGCTTGACGGCATTGGTGACATAGGCGCGCCGGCGGTCGATCCCGGCCCGTTGCAGGCAATTGTCGAGCAAGGCGCCGGCCGGTCCGACGAACGGCTTCCCGGCCAAGTCCTCCTTGTCGCCCGGCTGTTCGCCGACCAGCATCAGCAGCGCGTCGACCGGTCCTTCTCCGAACACCGTCTGGGTGGCGTGAGCGTAAAGTGGACAGGCGGTACACCCCGCCGCGGCCTGGCGCGCCTCGTCGAGGTTTGCATAGTCGGTCATGGGCTGTGCGAGCGTCAGAGGGGAGGAGTCCTCCCTCTTGTCGTGTGTGCGATCAGGGAGAGCAGGAACAGAATCAGGAAGACGAAGAAAATGATCTTGGCGATTCCCGCCGAGGCGACGGCGACGCCGGCAAAGCCGAACGCGCCGGCGATAAGGGCTATGATTAGGAAAATTGCGGCCCATCTGAGCATCGGTTTCTCCTTTTCTGGCATGAACCAAACCGATGGACAGGGGTTGGGGTTCCGCAGGGGCCGCCGGACAGATTTATTTCAGCTGGGTATTCGCGACCGGCAGAATGGTCGCGATATGCCAGCCGGCGGCGTCATGGACAAGGGTTTGGCTGATCAGGAAAGTATCCGTCTGAGCGGGCTGGCCGGCGCGGCCGCGCGTGAATGCGATGGGCACCAGGATTTGGCCCGCATCCGGGGAAAGCGCCGTCCAGCGAAAGCGGCTCATATCCGGCTCCAGATGCCAGGTGCCCGCGAAATGCGCGGCGAGCTCATCGATGACGGCCGGCTTGCCCCGGACTTCGACGCCCCTGGTAAGCCACAGAAGGTCGGGCGAATCCCACAGCAGCGCGGCCACTTTGTCGACGTCGTGCGCATTCTGCGCCGCGACGAGCCGCTCGAACAAGCTCCGTACTTCCTCTTCGCTCGCGGCTGACGCCGGACGGGGTGCAGTAATCGCCAGCGTGCCGAAAATGAAAGCGGATACCAGGAGCGAATACCGTAAAAGCTTGAAAATGTTCATCTCAACCTCCTCTGTACCATCGGCAATGTGACTGGAATTCTGCATTTTTAGTCAAGCGTGCGTTTTGTGACAGGCCGTCGAGTTCCGCGAAGTATTGGCCATATGGCGACTCTGCATAGGCCGAGAGAGAAAATGGAAAACCCCCGAAGCCGGCAGGCTAGCGGGGGTTTATAATGGTGCCCAGGGGCGGAATCGAACCACCGACACTGCGATTTTCAGTCGCATGCTCTACCAACTGAGCTACCTGGGCAAGCGCCGGAACGACGTAAGGACGCCGCTTATAGACAAAAAGACCCGGGCTGTCACCAGGGTTTTTTGCTCAGGTCTTCTTTCTGTCGCCGACCACCGCGAAGGTGACGCCCTGGGGGTCGGTCGCCTCGATGATCCAGGCGCCGCCGGGCACTTCCATCGGGCCGTTGGCGATCGCGCCGCCGCCGGCCAGGATGGCCGTCTGCGTGGCGTCGATGTCGTCGACCCAGAAATAGAACAGCCAGAAGGGCGCCCGCCGCCCATCGTTGAACAGGCCGCCGGCGCCCATTCCGCCCGCCGAGCCGAAGATCTGGTAGACCCCCATCGGGCCCATATCCATGCGGTCCTTTTCCTCCCAGCCGAATTGCTGGCGATAGAAGGCGAACGCGGCGTCGAGGTCGGTGGTGTGCAACTCGCGCCACCAGCCGTGACCCTGGATGCCCTTGGCGGGATCGGTCGGCTTGGGGAAGTCGGCGGCATATTCCAGCAGCGCGAAGGCCGCGCCCTGGGGATCGACGCAGATGGCGAAACGGCCGACGCCGGGAATCGGCGTCACCGGCATCATGGTCTGGCCGCCGGACTCCTGCAGACGGGCATACGCCGCGTCGATGTCGTCGACGCAGACATAGCCCAGCCACATCGCGGGCGCGCCGCCGATCGGCGCCATCATGCCGGCGATGTCCTGGCCGCCGATGCTGAACAGGCTGTAGCGCATGCCGGGAACCTGCGCATCGCGGGCGCTCCAGCCGAGGACGGCGCCATAGAAGCGCTCGGCGGCGTCGGGATCGGGGGTGGTCAGCTCATACCAGACGAACTTGCCCTCAAGTGCGGACGCCATGATCTTCCTCCGACACGTGCTTTTTTGCGGAGAAAAGTTGATATCAGCCTTGGCGCGAAGTCAATTGACCGTACCGTGACCGGTATTAACCCTCTTAATCCTCGTCCTCGGGCCTGCTGCCGGCCAATGGCACCAGCTCTTCACCCGGCACGACGTAAGAGCCGTCGAGCCAGCGGCCGAGATCGATATAGGAGCATTGCCGCGAGCAGGCCGGACGCCATTTGGGATCGGAGGGCTTGCCGCAGACGGGGCAGGTGGCGGTGCTGGTCATGAGGATAATCCGCTGAGAGTGTATCCCGTCATGCCGGCCTCGGCGCGCAGGGCGAGGGGGCGGCCCATACGGGACTGGAATTCGGCGAGCAGGTCGGGCCGGCTCTGCAGGTACTGTATCACCGCCGGCTCGGCGGCGAGCTGGCAGTCGGCGGCGTCGAGGGCGGCGCGCAGGGCGTCCAGCGCCAGGCCGCGGGGATCGCGCCGCGGGGCTGTCTCGCACAGGAACAGCTCCGACAGGCTGGGGCGCCGGCGTTCCCGGGTCAGCTCGACCAGGCCGGTGCGGGTGGCGCCGACCATCTGGGTCGGGGTCGGGTCGTCGGCCAGCAGCGCCGCCAGCTCGTCCAGCCAGGCCGCCATCTCGGCCTTGCCGACCGGCGGGATGACGTCGATGACGATGTGGCCGGCCAGGCCCCGCAGGCGCAAATGCCGGGCGATTTCCGCCAGGGCGGCGCGGTTGGCCTCCATCGGCGGGCGGCCGCCGCTGTCGATGTCGATCACGGTCAGCGCCTCGGTCTCGTCGATCACCAGGAAGCCGCCGCCGGGCAGCGCGACCCGCCGTTCCAGGCAGTCCTCGAGCAGGTCGGCGGCGCGCGATTCCTCCCAGCCGCGGGGAACCAGGACGGCGGCGGGAGAGAACCGGCGGGCCTCGGCCAGCAGCCAGGGCTGGTCGGTCTCGACGCGAATTACGGCAGGCCAGTCGCGCAGGCAGCGTTCCAGCGCATCCGGAGCGTAGAGGCGCGCCGGCGGGCGCCCCTCGGCGGCCTGGCGCTCGATCGCCTTCCAGCACCGGCGCAGCGCCTCCAACTCGGCGGCGAGTTCGGCCTCGCTCGCGAGGGGGGCGGAGCTGCGGGCAACCACGCCCTCGCCAGGGTTCAGCAGGCCGGTGAGCAGCGCCGTCAGCCTTTGCCGGGCCGCCGGTTCGGCGATGCGGCGCGACAAGGTGACGCCGACGCGGCGCGGATCGAGGGCCAGCCAGCGGCCGGGCAGGGTCGGGCGTGCCGACAAGGCGGCGCCCTTGTGGCGGCGGGCGGCGGCGGAGACCTGGACCAGAATCGCCTCGCCCTCGGCCGCCTTGCTGGTCTGGCCGAGAAAGCCGGGCTGGGCGTCGCCGATCTCGACGAACGTGGCGGACAGGCCCTTGGGGCGCGGCAGGACGCGGCCCAGCAGAATGTCGCCGGTCTGCGGGGTGAAGCGGTCGATGACGAATTCGACGATCTCGTCGCCCGCCAGCAGCGCCAGGCGCCGCTCGCCGGGGCCGCCGGTCACGAGGATGCGGTCAATGTCCGCCATAGCCGAGCCCGCGCAGCATGGCGTAGCTCTCCTGCAGCGGCAATCCGACCACATTGGAATAGGAGCCGCCCAGCCAGCGCACGAACACCGCGGCCCGGCCCTGGATGGCATAGCCGCCGGCCTTGCCCTGCCACTCGCCGCCGGCCAGATAGGCGGCGATCTCGGCATGGTCGAGGCGCGAGAAGGCGACTTGCGTCGTCACCACCCGCTCCGAGCGGCGCCCATCCGGGGCGATCAGGCAGACCCCGCCCAGCACGCGGTGGCGCCGGCCGGACAGCAGCTCGATGCACTCTTTCGCCTGCGCTTCGCTCTCGGCCTTGGGCAGGATACGCCGGCCGCAGGCGACCACCGTGTCGGCGGCCAGCACGAAAGCGCCGGGATGGCGCGAGGCGACGGTCTCGGCCTTGGCGCGGGCCAGGCGCAGCGCGTGAGGCGCGGGCAATTCGCGGGGCAGCGGGGTTTCGTCGATGTCGGCGGCGTCGATGGCCGAAGGGGTGATGCCGATCTGCGCGAGAAGATCGCGGCGGCGTGGGCTGGCGGAGGCGAGGATAAGTCGGTCGTTCATCGTGGCGGGAGGATAGGTTAATCGACAGCGGCAGTCAGCGGGAAATGCTTGAGGATGCGCTGGCTGAGCTGGTCGCGTACGGCGCGGTATTCGTCGAGGCGGGTCTCGCGCGAGCCGTCGATCAGCGAGGGGTCCAGGGTCGGCCAGAACAACACCTCGCAACTCATCGAACGGGTCATCTCCACCGCATGGTGCTGCGCCTCGGGGGAAAGCGAGATCACCAGGTCGAAGAAGCTGTCCTCCAGATCCTCGAAGCGCGACGGCTTATGCTTGGAGATGTCGATGCCGATTTCGTCCATGACTTCGACGGCGAAGGGGTCGAGTTCGCCCGGGCGTACCCCGACCGACTGCACCCACACATGATGCCCGTGGAAATGCTTCATCAGCGCCGCCGCCATCGGCGAGCGCAGCGCGTTATGCGTGCAGGCGAAGAGGACGGCGGAGGGGAGATCCACCGGATCAACCTCTGATATGGAGAATGCACACCAACGTGAACAGGCGCCGCGCCGTCTCGTGATCGATCTCGATCTTGCCGGCCAGTCTTTCGCGCAGCAGCGCCGAGCCCTCGTTATGCAAGCCGCGCCGCCCGACGTCGATGGCCTCGATCTGCGACGGGGTCGAGCGCTTGATGGCGCTGTAATAGCTCTCGCAGATCAGGAAATAGTCTTTGATGATGGTGCGGAACGGCGTCATCGGCAGGGTCACCTCGGTGAGGGGCGAGCCTTGCGGATCGGCGATGTTGAGCAGCAGCCGGTTATCCTCCAGCCGGATCACCAGGCCGAAGGGGCCGGTGAAATCGCCGTCGGGGCGGAAGAAATTCTCCTCCAGCAGGTCGTAGATGGCGATGGCGCGTTCATGCTCGACCTCCGGCGCGCGCCGGACCAGGGTCTTCTCGTCGAGCCTGATGTCGATCAGTCGTTGCGTCTTCGCGTCCTGCGTCAATGCTCAGCCTTTCCCCTTGGCCAATATTTCGAGGCGCGACCGCACGGACAGGGCATGAGCCCCCAGCCCTTCCGCTTCGGCCAGGGTAACCGCCAGCCCGCCGATATTCCGCAGCGCCCCGATATCGCAGCCTAGCAGGGTGGTGCGCTTCATGAAATCCAGCACGCCGAGGCCCGAGGAGAATCGAGCGCTGCGCGCGGTGGGCAGCACGTGGTTGGGGCCACCGACATAATCGCCGATCGCCTCTGGAGTCAGGCGGCCGAGGAAGATGGCGCCGGCATTGCGCACCTTGGCGGCCAGGGCGTCGGGGTCGGCCACCGCCAGCTCCAGGTGTTCGGGCGCGATGCGGTCGATCAGCGGCACGGCGTGGTCGAGGCTGGGCACCACGATCACCGCGCCGAAATTGCGCCAGCTGGCGGCGGCGATCTCGGCGCGCGGCAGGGTGGCGAGCAGGGCCTCGACCGCATGGCTCACCTGATTGGCGAAGGCGGCATCGTCGGTGATCAGGATCGACTGCGCCGCCGTGTCGTGCTCGGCTTGGCTGAGCAGATCGGCGGCGATCCAGGCGGGATCGTTGGCGGCATCGGCCACCACCAGGATTTCCGACGGACCGGCGATCATGTCGATGCCGACCTGACCGAACACGTGGCGCTTGGCGGCGGCGACATAGGCGTTGCCGGGGCCGACGATCTTGTCGACCGGCTTGATGGTCTCGGTGCCGTAGGCCAGGGCGGCAACGGCCTGGGCGCCGCCGACGCGGTAGATCTCGTCGATGCCGGCGATGCGGGCGGCGGCCAGCACCAGCGGGTTGAGCCGCCCATCGGGAGTCGGCACCACCATCACCACCCGCTCGACCCCGGCCACCTTGGCCGGCAGGGCGTTCATCAGCACCGACGAGGGATAGGCCGCGGTGCCGCCCGGCACATAGAGGCCGACCGCGGTCAGGGCGTTCCAGCGTAGGCCCAGCCTGACTCCTTCGGCGTCGGTATAGGACAGGTTCTCGGGCCGCTGGCGGTGGTGGAAATCGGCTATGCGCCGCGCCGCCTCGGCCAGAGCGGCCAGTTGGTCGGACGGACAATTGGCGACGGCGCGCTCGATCTCGTCCGCGGTGATGGCGAGGCCGGACCGCTCGACCGGATTGCGATCGAAGCGATGCGTGTACTCGATCAGCGCGTCGTCGCCGCGCCGGCGGACATCGGTGATGATGGCGGAAACCGCGTCATTGACGTCCTGCGCCGTCTCGCGATTGTCATCGAGCAG